>JAEEGI010000598.1_pt1 | contig 104052 bp, 87 predicted proteins | sample 8958751 | NCBI WGS metagenome assembly JAEEGI01 (sample SAMN16246545, study PRJNA631951) | gut metagenome | biome: gut microbiome; feature: rumen; material: KS-attached | host: Bos | place: Iran: Karaj | collected 2018-10
TATATGGCTATCTGCTCTCGCACGGGTGAGTGGGCGAGCGGGGTCGTAGAGGGAAGACTGAATGTCTTCCCGTGCCCCAGCGAGGGGAGCGAGTTCCCACTCGCGACGGAGCAGGTAGGTAGCCGCCGTTTTTAGTGGAAGCCTCCGCATCGAAAGATGTGGGGGCTTTCTTTGTATGGTAGTATTTTTCGGGTAAGGAAGTTTACCTTTGGGGGTGACGAGGCATACCTTGTGAGATATTTTTGCTTGCTTCTTTTTGTGATGTTGTGGAAAATCTGTATATTTGCAACGTTAAAGTAGAGAGCTATGGCTGCACATAATGATTTAGGGCACAAGGGTGAGGATATGGCTGCAAAGTATTTGCAGGAGCAGGGCTATTTCATCTTGGAACGGAACTGGATGAATAAAGGCCGTAAGGAGCTTGATATCATTGCAACAAAGGACGATATGATTGTGTTTGTGGAGGTTAAGACGCGTAAGGTGGGTTCTGTTACGACACCTATTTCTGCTGTGGATGACCGCAAGCAGCACCGTATCATTCTCGCTGCAGACTCTTACCTCAAGGCCAATCGCATAGACTTGAACTATCGTTTTGATGTGATTGGTATCATCTATAAAGACGAAGAAAGCCGGATAGACCATTATGAAGATGCTTTTAGGCCTCGTCCTAAGTTCTACAGGTGATGCATGATGTGCGATTTTGCCCTCTCTTTGGAAAGTTTGTCGCCTTTGATTTGCGTATCTTTAGGAAAATCACTATCTTTGTCGAATTAAATGACAAATAAGCAAACAACTGATGATAGACGACGAACAGCAGATTACTGACGACGGACAACTGACAACTGACGACGGACAACAGACGACAGAAGAAGAACTGCAGGCTACTGATGAAGGGCAACAGGCCCCTGAACGCGTGCAATGGACAGGTGATGGCATCACACATCACTTGAACCAGATGTATCAGAATTGGTTCCTGGATTATGCTTCCTATGTAATCTTGGAACGTGCTGTGCCGCACATTACTGATGGCTTCAAGCCTGTGCAGCGACGCATCATGCACTCCATGAAGCGCATGGATGATGGCAAGTACAACAAGGTGGCTAATATCGTTGGCCATACGATGCAGTTCCATCCTCATGGTGATGCGAGCATTAAGGATGCGCTGGTTCAGCTTGGTCAAAAGGACTTGCTTGTAGACTGTCAGGGTAACTGGGGCAACATCATCACGGGTGACGATGCTGCTGCTGGCCGTTACATTGAGGCTCGTTTGTCAAAGTTTGCGTTGGATGTTGTTTTTAACCCCAAGACGACAGAATGGAAGTGGAGCTATGATGGCAGAAACAAGGAGCCGGTTGCGCTGCCAGTTAAGTTCCCTCTGCTGCTCGCTCAAGGCGCAGAAGGTATTGCTGTAGGCTTGAATTGTAAGATACTTCCCCACAACCTTGTTGAGATTTGTGATGCAGCCGTCAGCTACCTTCACGGTGAGGAGTTCCATCTCTATCCTGACTTCCCAACAGGTGGAAGTATAGATGTCTCGAAGTATAATGATGGCCAGAGAGGTGGTTCTGTACGTGTTCGTGCAAAAATTGAGAAGCGAGATAATAAGACTCTGGCTATTACTGAGATACCTTATGGCAAGACAACGGGCACTGCTTCTAAGCCAAGCACCTTTATTGACAGTATTCTTAAAGCTAATGAGCGTGGCAAGATTAAGATTCGTAATGTTGAAGACCTAACTGCAGCAAGTGCTGAGATACTGATTCATTTGACGCCTGGAGCTTCAAGCGACAAAACTATAGACGCGCTGTATGCTTGTACAGATTGTGAGATAAGCATCTCGCCGAACTGTTGTGTCATTCAGGACAGGAAACCGCAGTTCCTTTCCGTAAGTGATGTGCTGCGTGCAAGCGTAGACAACACGCTGGCTTTGTTGAGACAGGAAAGGCTCATCCGTCGTGGTGAGCTGATGGAGAGCCTGCACTTTGCCACTCTTGAGCAAATCTTCATAGAAGAAAGAATCTATAAGGACAAAGAATTCGAGCAGGCAAAGACGATGGATGCAGCTTGCGAATGGATTGATGAGCGACTGACACCTTACTACCCAAAGATGGTGCGCGAGGTGACTAAGGACGACATCCTGAAGCTGATGGACATTAAGATGGCCCGCATCCTGAAGTTCAACAAGGACAAGGCCGAGCAGAACATTGCTGCCATCAAGAAAGAGATAAAGCAGATAGACCATGAGCTGAAGAACATGGTAGAGGTTACTTGCGACTGGTTCCGCTTCATCAAGGAGAAGTATGGCAAGGACCATCCACGTTTGACAGAGATACGCAACTTCGACACCATTGCTGCAGCAAAGGTTGTGGAAGCCAACGAGAAGCTCTACATCAACAGGGAGGATGGCTTCATTGGTACCTCGCTGAAGAAGGATGAGTTTGTCTCGAACTGCTCTGATATTGACGATGTTATCATCTTCTACCGCGACGGTACCTATAAGATTGTTCACATTGCAGAGAAGCTCTTCATTGGTGAGACGGAACGTAGCAACAAGGAGAAGAAGAAGGCTGAAGTCATCCATATTGCCGTCTTCCGCAAGAATGATGAGCGCACTATCTACAATGCGGTCTATCGTGATGGCAAGACTGGCATCAGCTACATCAAGCGCTTCAATGTGCCTTCTGTGATTCGTGAGAGGGAGTATGACCTGACACAAGGCAATAAGGGCTCTCGGGTGCTTTATCTCACTGCCAATCCAAATGGCGAGGCTGAAGTGGTGAAGGTTGCGCTCAAGCCTAATCCAAAGCTGAAGAAGGTCTTCTTCGACCAAGACTTCAGTGAGATTGCCATCAAGGGAAGAGGCAGTCGAGGCAATATCCTGACGAAGATTGAAGTGAGCAAGGTGACGCTGAAGAGTCATGGTAGCAGCACTTTGGGTGGTCGCAAGGTTTGGTTCGACACTGATATTAAGCGACTTAACTATGATGGACAGGGTAAGTATCTTGGCGAGTTCGATGGTGACGACCAGATACTGGTAATGCTTAAGGATGGCCGTTACTACCTGACAAACATCGACCTGAACAATCACTACGAGGACAACATCTTCCGCATTGAGAAGTACGATGAGAACAAGGTTTGGACCTGCATCTACTTCAACGAGGCACAGAACAATTATCTCTATATCAAGCGTTTTGTGCTTGAAGCCACTGTTCGCATGCAGAGCTTCATGAACGAGATGCCAGCCGAGAACCTGGTGCTCCTGACGGATACAGTCTATCCTCGTGTGCTTGTCACGATGGGTGGCACAGACAGCTTCCGCGAACCTCTTGAGATTGATGTCGAGGAGTTTGCACTTGTGAAAGGCTACAAGGCTATAGGCAAGCGCATCACGACGCTCCACATTGACAAGGTGGAAGAGCTTGAGCCACTGCGCTTCCCTGAACCAGCCCCCGAAGACGAGACTCCTGAGACTCCTGAGAATTCTGAGAATCCTGTGGACTCTGATGACTCCGAAACCTCCGATAACTCTGATGAGAAGAGTCAGCAGGAGGTGGCTGACGAGATGAATGGTCAGCTGAGCTTTGACTTCTAACAGACACCGTCATGAGGTACGTGGCACTACTCTTGCTTATGCTTCTTTCCGCTTCTGTAATGGCGGAAGAAGTTACCCTTGAGCCAGTGCCTGACAGAGCACCTACATCAAGGGCTTTCCTCTTGGGCTTTGGGCGGACCAACCAGCTCGATACTTATCTCTCGCCCATGGATTACAAGGGCATGCAGATAAGTTTCCTGGCCCAGAGTGAGCGGATGACTAAGCTTGCAAAGCGCCACATCTCCTTCCAGAGCACCTTTCATGGAGCTTTCACTTCTTCCGACAATCCTGCTGAGACAGCTAGCTACCTGGGTGCTCGTTTGGCTTATGATGCAGGTTGGCATTACCACTATTCGCCTTTGAAGAACCTCGATTTGAAGGGTGGTGCTTTGATTGGTACCGACCTGGGTTTCCTCTATAACGATAGGAACGGCAATAATCCAGCACAAGCCCATTTCAGCATCGACCTCTCGCTTTCTGCTGGAGCGGCTTATGCCTTTCGTCTTGGCAAACTTCCCATGAGAGCCAGTTACCAGGCTGACCTGCCGATGTTGGGCATCATGTTCTGTCCTGAGTTTGGCGAGAGCTATTATGAGATTTCGCAGCAAGGGGTAGGGCACGATATTATTTGTGCTCATCCAGGTAATGCGCTCAGCCTCAGGCAGATGCTGATGGTTGACTTTTGCCTTAAGCGTATTACCCTGAGGGCTGGTTATCTCTGCGACATCAGGCAAAGCAATGCCCGCAGCATCAAATATCATGACTACAGCCACAGCTTCATGTTTGGCATTGTCAGATACTTCAAGGAATTAAAAATTAAAAATTAAAAGTTAAAAAGAAAGAATTGAGACGCTTTCTGTTCATCATAACGGCTTTGTTTGCTCTGCTGACCTCTTGCCAGAAGAGTGACTTTGAGTACGATTCAACGCCTCAGGGTAACTTGGATGCGCTCTGGCAGCTCATTGACGAGCGCTATTGCTTCCTCACTTACAAGGAGAAGGAACTGGGCATCAGTTGGGCAGAGATTCATGCGAAGTACAGCAGCAAGCTCAATCCCAAGATGTCGCGTGTGCAGCTCTTTGAAGTGCTTTGCCAGATGGTTTCAGAGTTGAAGGACGGGCATGTGAACATCTCCACAAGTCTGGACTTGGGCAGGAACTGGTCGTGGAAGGAGGACTATCCTGAGAACCTCAACACTGAGCTTCGCCAAAAGTATCTTGGCACTGACTATCACATCGGCAGCGGCTTGAAGTACACCATCCTGCCCGATAACATTGCCTACGTCGTTTATGAGAGTTTCTCGAATGCCATAGGCGATGGTAACCTGAGCGACATGATTGCTCATCTGAGGTTGTGCAATGGCATGATACTTGACATCCGAGGCAATGGTGGCGGTGAGGTGACCAATGCTGAGAAACTGTCACGTCGCTTCACCAACGAGAAAGTGCTGGTTGGCTACATGTGTCACAAGACTGGAACGGGGCATGATGACTTCTCGCAACCAAGGGCTGAATACATTGAGCCGAGTCAGTCTATCCGTTGGCAAAAGCCTGTTGTTTTGCTTGTCAACAGGAGTTGTTACAGTGCTGCCAATACCTTTGTTCGCAACATGAAGGAGATGCCTCTCGTCACCATCATGGGCGACCAGACTGGTGGCGGCTCTGGTATGCCGTTCAGCAGCGAGTTGCCTATTGGTTGGAGTGTTCGTTTTAGCGCCAGTCCCAGCTTTGATGCCCGTATGCAGCACATTGAGTTTGGCATAGAACCTGATGTTGAAGCCTCTTTGGACGAAGCCCTTGCAGCAGATGGCAAAGACTCCATGATTGAGGCGGCAAGAGCATTATTGGCTGATTGACAAATGTTACTAGAATAATCTTTTTGCTGACACATTGAATTTCTGGGATGCGATTTCTGTGCCCTCAAGATTCACGCCCCGTACCCCACCACAGGATTTTTGGAGAAATACAGCTTCTTGTAACAACTTGATTGCGAGACAACTATGTTTTTGCGGAAATTGAGCCTTGTGTCAAAAGCGACATTTAGACCAGTAAAAGCGACAAAAACAACACGGAGTTTTGCTTCCTAAAGCATGTCGAGTGGACCAATTCGACGTGTGAAGTTGGTAAAATCGACGTGTCGATTTATAAAACTTCACGTGTGAACTTTTCAAACTTCACGTGTGAAGTCTGGAGATTCAACATTTTGAACCGAAATTTACGCTATTTTGCTTCGGTTTTGTTCTCAAAACTGTTTGACAAAAAGAAAGCGTTTGTCATAGAATCCTGACATTTCGTCAAATCAGGATTCGTGTCCTGCTTGTACATTTATGTTGTGCCTTAGTTATACATTAGTTTGACAATTAGTGGAAGAACTTCTGTTTTCCTTATTTTTTTATGATGGCTTATTTCTTTATTTTGAGTTTAATTGTTTTGAATTTTGAATTATTATCCGTAACTTTGCAGCAGAAACATAATAAGTCATTAACCAATAAATCCACAAACCATGAAGTGTAGAAACTTTTTTGTAGCCTCTCTGCTTATGATGACAGCCTTGCAGACGGCCTTTGCGCAGAAGATGAGGGTCAATCTGGCTAACGGCGAGACCTTCGTGTACAAAGTATCGCAGGTGGAGAGCGTCATCTTCGACGACGGCACCGCTTCCCCAGAGTATGTTGACCTCGGCTTGCCCTCTGGCACGCTTTGGGCTACTTTCAACGTCGGAGCCACTTGCCCGGAAGATTATGGCGACTATTTTGCCTGGGGCGAGACACGACCAAAGAGTTCCTATTCGGAAGGCAATTACACAGTCTCTGTTGGCAATGCAAAAGAACTGCCGGCAGGGAATGATGCTGCTACCGTTAACTGGGGCAGCGAGTGGAGGATGCCGAGTTATACTCAGGCTATGGAGTTGATAGACGACAAGTACACCACTAAAGAAAAGAGGACAATAGATGGTGTCGATGGAATAAAGGTGACGAGCAAGATAAACGGCAAGAGTATTTTCCTGCCTTTTGCTGGTTGGAAGTATAACGAGACCTTAAGAGGTGAAGGCGAACGCTCTTTGTTCTGGACGCGTTCAATCGACCATGATAATAGTGATAATGCCTTCTACTGCCAATTATGGTCGCCGGGCGGGAACGTATATTCCTACTATCGTTATAGTGGCAATAGCATCCGTCCTGTGTCCTCTGCAGAGACCAACCCCATCCTTGTTACGAGTATCGAGCTGAGCGAGACAATAGTCACCCTCAATATAGCTGAGACAGCATCCCTCATCGCTACCGTAATCCCAGAATATGCAGAAAACAAGGCAGTGACTTGGGAGAGCAGCGACGAGAGCGTTGCCAGAGTTTCGGACCAAGGCATAGTGCTTGCTGCCAACTCTGGCACCTGCACCATCACCTGCCGTGCTACCGATGGCAGCGGCGTGAAGGCTGAGTGCCAGGTAACAGTGGAGGTTCCCGATGCATACGAGTATGTTGACCTCGGCCTGCCTTCAGGCACACTCTGGGCAACCTGCAACGTTGGAGCGAACTCTCCCGAAGAGTACGGCGACTACTTCGCCTGGGGCGAGACACAGCCCAAGAGGGACTACAACTGGAGCAGCTATCAGTGGATGACCGAAGGGCAGGCAAACTGGCAATGGATTAACAAATACACCTTTGCCGACAATCAGAAGGTAGGCTGCTGGTACGATGGCGATACCTTCATTGGCGACAACCAGAAGGAACTGTTGCCTGCCGATGACGCTGCAACTGCCAATTGGGGCAAAAACTGGCAAATGCCAAGCATAGAGCAGTGCGAGGAACTGATGAACGAAGCGAATACCACGACCACGTGGACCACACAGAATGGTGTTGCCGGACTGATGATTACGAGCAGAACGAACGGCAACAGCATCTTCCTGCCCGCCGTTGGTGCCAAGAGCGGAACAAACCATACTGACTCAGGCACTAAAGCTCAGTACTGGTCACGCACGCTCTATACAAACTTCAGCGACTACGGCTTCAGTATGTTCGCCAGTCAGAACTCTTTCTCCAAGACTGGCATCAGCCGCTATTATGGCCATTGTATCCGTCCTGTACGCGTGTATAAAGAGCATGGTTGTGTTGACCTCGGCCTGCCTTCAGGCACTCTTTGGGCAACCTGCAACGTGGGCGCCAACAGCCCTGAAGAAGTAGGCGACTACTTCGCCTGGGGCGAGACAGAACCGAAAGATAACTATACAGAAGATAATTACACCTTCTCCATTGGCGATGCAGCAGAACTGCCGGAAAAGAACGATGCAGCAACCATCAACTGGGGCAGCAAGTGGAGGATGCCGAGCCTAGAACAAATCGAAGAACTCTGTAAGAACACCACGGCAGAATGGACGACGCAGAACGGTGTCTCAGTCCTAAAAGTCACGAGCAAGACGAATGGCAAGAGCATCTTCCTGCCAACAACAGGAAGATGGGGGAATGGAAGCATTTATCTCAAAGCAACAAGTGTTGAGTATTGGTCGCGCACTCAATCTATATACGATGATAACAAAGCAAATTATATGTTGATGAAAATCGGTAACTATAATAATAACTGGTCATCGGCATATAATTATAGCGAAAGCTCCTATTATGGCCACACCGTCCGTGCCGTTCGGAAGTGAATAAGAGGCAAAATGTGAATCAATGGAGAACCCTATATACGCTCACGATACGCTGGAGTTTGTCCAGGTGGCTGCCGAATATTGTGCCCTGCTGGAGAGGACAACAGACGACGGACAACTGACAACTGAGGATTTGGTGGGCACTTTGCTCAAGCTCTTGCCGCTACTTTATATGAAAGTTCAGCTTCTCCCTGAGGTTGATACGGAAGGCGCTTTTGTGCCTGATGACCAGGTGACAGAGGAGGACTATAACTTTGTCCGCGACAATGTCTATCGCCTTCTGCATGAGCATGATGAATATGAACTGCTTGTCTGGGATGAGGACATGCAGACGGAGGAGAGTCGCTGGTGCTCAGTGAGTGAGGGTTTGGCAGATATCTATCAGGCACTCAGGAACTTCGTGGCTGTCTATCAGCAGAGGTTGGAACCTTGCATGCTGGACGCCATTTGGCAGCTTCGAGACAACTTCGAGCTCTACTGGGGGCAGACTCTGCTTGACACATTAAGGCAGCTGCACAGGATTCGCTATACAATAAAGGATGCACAGGATACTCAGCAAGATTGACAAGGAACAGATAGCCGACTTGCCCAGAGTGCTCTTCTCGGGCAGAATAGAGGTGATAGTCAGCGAAAGTGCTGCTGCGAGGGCTGTGAAGTTCCTCATGAAGCAACCTCTGCTGGGGTTTGACACAGAGACACGGCCTTCGTTCAAAAAGGGATTGCTGTACAAGGTGTCGCTCCTGCAAGTGTGTGGTGGCGATGTGTGCTTCCTCTTCAGGCTCAATAGGATTGACCTGCCAGATTGTCTCGTCAAGTTGCTCAGTGACAGACGGATAAAGAAGATAGGTCTCTCGTGGCATGATGACCTGCATGGCCTCCTGGCTCGCAAACAGTTCAAGCCTGGCACGTTCATCGACCTACAGGACATTGCAGCCCAGATGGGCATCGAAGACAAGAGCCTCCAGAAGCTCTATGCCAACATCTTGGGCGGTAAGATAAGCAAAGGTCAGCAACTCTCGAACTGGGAGGCAGACTGCCTCTCAGAGGCTCAGATGCAATATGCAGCAACAGATGCCTGGGCATGCATTCAGCTCTACAATGAGATGATGCGAATGCAGGAAGAAGGGTACGAACTAGTGAAGAATGAAGAAATGAAAGAATGAAGAAATGAAGACAATCATACTAAGAAAGGGTAAGGAGGAAAGCCTTGGGCGCTTTCATCCCTGGATATTCTCGGGTGCCATTCATCATACAGAAGGAGGCACTCTGGAGGAAGGTGACATCGTTGAGGTGCTGTCTTCCGATGGGCGTTTCCTTGCCATAGGACATTGGCAGATAGGCAGCATTGCAGTGCGTGTCTTGACTTTCAAACGTCAGCCCATCAATCAGGCCTTCTGGCAGAAACGTCTTGCAGCAGCACTTGATGTGCGAAAGACCATTGGAGTGGTTGGCAGAGCAGATAATGATATTTTCCGTCTGGTTCATGGTGAAGGAGACAACCTGCCTGGCCTGGTGATAGACATCTATGCCGGGACAGCTGTCATGCAGGCACATAGTGTTGGCATGCATGTCTGCCGAATGGAGTTGGCTCAAGCTCTAAAGCAGGTCATGGGCGAGAGTCTGAAGGCTATCTACTACAAGAGCGAGACAACCCTTCCCTTCAAAGCTCAGCTTGGTCAGGAGGATGGTTTCCTCCTTGGAGAGAGTCATGATGATATTGCTCGCGAGAATGGACTTAAGTTCCACATTGACTGGCTGAAAGGTCAGAAGACGGGCTTCTTCGTGGACCAGAGAGACAACCGTGCTCTGGTGGAGCATTATGCCAAAGGACGCAAGGTGCTCAACATGTTCTGCTACACTGGTGGCTTCTCAGTTTATGCCATGAGGGGTGGGGCAGAGCTGGTCCACTCTGTGGATAGCAGCGCAAAGGCCGTTGAACTCGTGGATGCCAATATGGAGTTGAACTTTCCTGGTGACACCCGTCATAAAGCATTTGCGGAAGATGCCTTCAAGTTCATGGAGCAAGACCTACCCCCAACCCCTCCCGTAATGGAGGGGAGGCCCTCCCCCTCACGGGGGAGCGGGGAGAGGGTCTATGACCTCATCATTCTTGACCCACCTGCTTTTGCCAAGCACAAAGATGCCCTCCGTAATGCCCTGAGAGGCTACACAAAGCTCAACTGCAAGGCATTCGAGATGATACAGCCAGGCGGCATCCTCTTCACCTTCAGCTGCTCACAAGCAGTCAACAAGGACCAGTTCCGCATGGCTGTCTTCACTGCTGCAGCCATGGCAAAGAGGAAGGTTCGCATCCTGCATCAGCTGCATCAGCCAGCCGACCATCCCATCAACATCTATCACCCCGAAGGTGAGTACCTGAAAGGACTGGTGCTGTATGTGGAGTAGATGAAAAATGAAAGAATGAAAAATGAAAGAATGAGATAAATTGTAAATCGTCAAATAGTAAATATCATGTCGAACATCAAATTCCGTCTTACTTTACTCAATTTCCTTGAGTTTGCCGTGTGGGGAGCCTACCTCATCAGCATGGGACTTTATCTTGGCAGTGAAGGCCTTGGCTCCAACATCGGCTGGTTCTATTCCGTTCAAGGCTTTGTCAGCCTTTGTATGCCTGCATTGATGGGCATTGTGGCCGACAAATGGATTCAGGCACAACGTCTGCTTGCCCTTAGTCATTTCCTCGCAGGCCTCTTCATGATTGCCTGCTGCTTCTATGGCTTGCAGGCTGCTGGACATGTGGAATTCGGCACTCTCTTTACACTCTACACCATGAGTGTTGCCTTCTTCATGCCAACCATCGCACTCACCAACTCTGTGGCTTACAATGCTTTAGAGAAGGAGGGTATGGACACCGTGAAGGCTTTCCCACCCATCAGAGTTTGGGGCACAGTAGGCTTCATCTGCTCGATGTGGGCAGTCAACCTGCTTGGCTTCAAGTCCACACCTTACCAGTTTGCCCTTTCAGGCGGTTTGAGTCTGCTGATGGCCCTCTATTCGCTGACCATGCCAGCTTGTCCCACGAACCAGAGCGGAGAGAAGAAGTCGCTGGTTGATGCTCTTGGCCTTCGTGCCTTTGCCCTCTTCAAGGACTATCGCATGGCACTCTTCTTCATCTTCTCCATGCTGCTTGGTTCTTGCCTGCAGATAACAAACGGCTATGCCACCAGCTATCTTGAGGCTTGGGGAGCTTTGCCACAATATGCAGACAGTCTGATGGTGAAGTATAGCGTCATAGTCACCTCCATCTCACAGATGAGTGAAACGCTTTGCATCCTGCTCATTCCTTTCTGCCTGAGTCGTTTTGGCATTAAGAAAGTGATGCTCATGGCAATGCTTGCCTGGACATTGCGTTTTGGCTTCTTTGCCATTGGCAATCCAGGCCCTGGCTTCACCTTCATCATACTTTCGATGATAGTCTATGGTGTAGCCTTCGACTTCTTCAACATCAGCGGCAGCCTCTTTGTAGATAAGGAAACAGACCTCAGCGTCCGTAACTCAGCACAAGGCCTCTTCATGATGATGACAAACGGCTTTGGAGCCACGATAGGCATGCTTTGCGCTCAGTTGGTGGTCAATCATTATGTCTTCGACCTTCCCCAGGGCAGCGATGTCCTTACGGGCTGGCAGACCTGCTGGTACATCTTTGCAGCCTATGCCCTTGTCGTTGCAATACTCTTTGCAATACTGTTCAGATACAAGCACGTGAGGAGTGAAGAATGAAAAAATGAAAGAATGAAGGAATGAAAGAGGAACGCTTCTTTTACGCACCTGAACTGGCAGAGCAGGAAGTCTCCCCTTCACGGGGAGATTTAGAGGGGTCTGAGGCCAATCATGCTCTTCGTGTCTTGCGGCTTGGGGTAGGGGACGAGATAAGGCTGATGGATGGCAAAGGCACCTTCTATCGTGCCACCATCACCACAGCCACTGGTCACCGCTTGCTCTATCAGATTGATGAAGCAGAGCCTCAGCAACCTGCTTGGCAAGGGCATCTGCACTTGGCAATGGCGCCAACAAAATTGATGGACCGCGTGGAGTGGTTTGCAGAGAAAGCCACAGAGATAGGCTTTGATGAGCTGACCTTCCTGGATACGCAATTCTCTGAGCGCAAAGTGGTTAAGGAGGAACGCATTGACAAAATCCTCATCTCAGCAGTCAAACAGAGCCATAAAGCATGGCGACCCCAACTGAATGGTTTGACTCGCTTCAAGGACTTCATCATGCAGGAACGTGAGGGGGATAAGTTCATCTGCCATTGCCAGACCCTCTCCCCGCTCCCCCGTGAGGGGGAGAGCCTCCCCTCCATCACGGATGTGGATGGAGAAACGATGCCCCTCCTCTTTGACGTCCTTCGTCCTGGCGTGCCAAGCACTGTCTTGATAGGTCCAGAAGGCGACTTTAGCATAGAGGAAGTCAGGCTGGCAATGGAGCACGGTTACAAGAGTGTCACCCTTGGCCGCAGCCGCCTCCGCACAGAAACAGCAGCACTGGTGGCAGTCCACATGATGCAACTGAAGAACGCCCTCTGAGGATAAGTTTAACTGGAACCACAATAAAGAAACTATATACTTTGCTCGTTCGTACCTTTGACTATCTCTTAGGTACTTCCGCTCGGAAATACCCAAATAAATTTGGTGTTTTTCTCACTTATTCGTAACTTTGCATGCAAATAATAAGAAAGTAAGAAAATAGGATAAAAAGATGAAGAAGTTTATTATTGCCATCGTTTGTTTGCTCCTGGTTGGGCTGGGGGCTTATTGGTTTTTCCACCGTGACACGGACAGGGCACGTGATGTGGTGCCCGAGGATGCTACGTCAGCCATCATGTTTCAGCCTGCGGAATTCATTGAGGGACTTGGGCTGGACCTGCATGACATCCTCAAACTCGCTTCCAGCTATGGTGACCTGGAGGGTGCCATTGACCTGACGAAGCCTGTCTATGCCTTCACCTCCGAGAAGGGTTTGTCTGGCATCAGTCTGAATGTGAAGGATGCAAAGAAGCTGCTTGAGAGTGCCTCTTCGTTTGGCTTTGCAAATGAGCAGAAGGAGGGTCTCAACTGGGTGGCAAACGACAACACTATTGCTTGCTTTGACGAAGACAAGTTGCTGATTCTGAATGCTCCTGTGACTGAGCAGAATGCGCTCCGCAGTGAAATGGAGAAGCTGATGAGTCAGAGCCGTCAGGATGTCCCTGCTCTCAGTGACATGAAGCAGGACGGCTTCCTGCGCCTCAATACCACGCTTGACAAGCTGCCCCAGGATGTCAACTTCAACTTGCCAGCCAACGTCAAGCTCTCTGATGTGCGCCTGAATGCTGCCCTTGGCATTGGCAAGAAGGACATTACGCTGTCGGCATCCTTGCAGAGTCCTGAACCTCTGATGGCCAATGTGATGCAACCCATCAAGGGCAACCTCTCCGGCATGGGACCTTCTGCACCAGTCTTCTGGCTCTGCACCAGCATGAAGGGCGAGAACCTGCTGGAGCTACTCAGGAGTCAGCCTCAGTTGCGTACTGCTCTGCTTGGGCTGAATATGGCTGTGGATGTTGACATGATGCTGAAAGCCATTGACGGAGACATTTCCATTGTGGTGCCCAAACTGGACCTGAAGAATCCCGATGTCCTGCTCATGGCAACACTCAGCAACACGGAGTTCCTGGGGAATGCTGACGACTGGGACAATGTCACCAAGATAAGCCCATCGGACTTCATTGCAGCCTACGAAGGCACTCAGACCTACTTTGGCGTGAAGAACGGGCTGCTCTATGTGGCTACAAGTCAGCAGATGGCCAGCCAAGCCGCTCTGCAGACCGTTGGTGCCATGGACATCCCCAGCGGCAAGTTCCTGTATGCTTCGCTCAATGCAGGCCAAATCATCAAGTCCTACCCAGGGCTGACGATGATGCTCAGTGTCATGCCACAAGTCCGTGATGCTGTGGAAGCCATTGATGGCGTCACCATTTCAGCAGATGCTCAGCAGAACTTCGAGCTGAGCCTGAAGACAAAGAAGCCCGTCAAAGACATCATCTCAAATCTTGTGAAACTGTTGACGGGCAAATAGCATAATGAACAGCATTTCTCTTAATAATACTTTGCCCAATGTCTTCCTGCAGAGGACAGACATCCAGAGCGACATCTGGCGGCAGCAAGTCAGCCTGGAGAAGGGCCAGACCTACCTTGTGGAGGCCAGCAGCGGCACAGGCAAAAGCTCCCTCTGCAGCTTCATTATTGGCTACAGGAAGGACTATGACGGCAAGATTCTCTTTGACGGAAAGGACAGCCGTGAGTTCAGCACAAAGGACTGGACAGAGCTCCGGCAAAGGCACATCAGCATGCTCTTCCAGGAGTTGCGGCTCTTCCCCGAGTTGACAGCCCTGGAGAATGTCGAGATAAAGAACAGCCTGACTGGATTCAAGGGCAGAAAGGAGATAGAGGGGTGGTTTGAAGCACTTGGCATTGCCGACAAGATGCAGTCTCCCGTGCGCCTCCTCAGTTTTGGCCAGCAGCAGAGGGTGGCCATGATACGTGCCCTGGTTCAACCCTTTGACTTCCTGCTTGCAGATGAACCCATCTCCCACCTTGACGAGACAAACTCCCAAGTGATGGCCGACATCATGATGGAGGAAGCACATCGCCAGGGGGCAGGCATTGTCATAACCAGCATCGGCAAGCACATGGACCTGCCCTACGATAAGATATTGAAACTATGAGTTAAAGAAGTTAAAGAAGTTAAAGAAGTTAAAGGAGTTAAAGACGATACCACAAGGCCCCAAAACTATTGTCCTTTACTCCCAAGCGAACAAAGTGAGCGATAACTCCATTAACTCCCTTAACTCCCCATTATAAGAAACTATGAGACTTGTTTGGAAACTCCTTCGCAGGCACATCAGTCCAGCCCAGCTGGCAGGCTTCTTCTTTGCCAACCTGTTGGGCATGCTCATTGTCCTGCTCGCGCTTCAGTTCTATAAAGACGTGAAGCCCATCTTCAGTGAGGAAGACGGCTTCATCCGTCCTGACTACCTCATCCTGAGCAAACGCATCTCCACACTCAATACCATTGGCCTGGGCTCCGTCAACACCTTCTCCGAAAGGGACATGAAGGACCTGGAGTCGCAACCCTTTGCAAAGCGTGTGGGTGCCTTTACAGCCAGCCAGTACAAGGTCTCGTGCAGCATGGGCATTGACGGTGTGGCGCAAATAGGCACAGAGATGTTCTTCGAGAGTGTGCCAGATGCCTTTGTTGATGTTGACCTGCAGAAGTGGCACTTCAGCGAGGGTGATGACTATGTGCCCATCATCTTGCCAAAGACCTACCTGGCCATCTATAACTTCGGCTTTGCGCAGAGCCAGAACCTGCCCAAGCTCTCGGAAGGTGTGGTGGGAATGGTGGAGATGACCATCTCCATGCGTGGCAATGGGCTGAATGAATACATCAAAGGCCGTGTGATAGGCTTCTCAACAAGACTCAACACGATACTTGCCCCAGAGAGTTTCATTCGCTGGAGCAATGCCCGTTATGCACCTGAGGAACAGGCAGAGCCCTCCCGTATCATCCTGGAAGTTAGCAATCCAGCAGATGATGCCATTGTGAACTACATCAACGAGAAAGGCTATGAGATGGAGGATGACAAACTGGATGCAGGACGTATGACATTCTTCCTCAGGCTTGTCTCTGGCATTGTGATGCTGGTTGGCTTGCTCATCAGCTTGCTCAGTTTCTACATCCTGATGCTCTCCATCTATCTGCTCGTAGAGAAGAACACGGAAAAGATGCGAACCCTCCTGCTCATCGGCTACAGCCCAGCACAGGTGGCATTGCCGTATCAGTTGCTCACTATCGGCATGAATGCAGCAGTGTTGTTGCTGGCAATAGGAGGACTTGTGGTGGTACGTGTGATTTATATGAACAGGCTGTGGAGTGTGTTCCCGAAGATGAGTGACAGCAGCATTTGGCCAGCCATCACTTTGGGCATTGTGCTCTTTGCAGTTGTCAGTCTTGTGAATGTTTTAATCATCCGTCATCGCATCAATCTGATATGGAAGAACTGAAGAAGCTATACAGAGAAGCAACCGGACTGGATATTGCTGGTGTTGAGGCTATTCCTGGAGCAGGAAGCAACCGCAAGTACTATCGCCTGAAGGGGAGTGATGGCAGCACACTGATAGGAGCTGTTGGTACAAGCCGTGACGAGAATCATGCTTTCTGTTATTTGGCAAAGCATTTTGCCGAGGCAGGACTGCCTGTTCCTCAAGTCATTGCAGAGAGTAAGGATGGCTTGCGGTACCTCCAGAGCGACCTTGGCAACCAAAGCCTCTTTGATGCCCTGAAAGGTGGACGTGAAGCAGGTGGACGCTACAATGCACACGAAAAGGAACTCCTGAGTCGAACCATTGCAGCACTGCCAGCCATGCAGATACGTGGTGCCCTTGGACTTGACTTCACCCAATGTTATCCGCAGGAAGCTCTTGATGAGACAAACGTCCTGTTCGACCTCAATTACTTCAAGTATTGCTTCCTCAAGGCTACAGGTCTGGATTTCCACGAACTGAAACTCGAAGCATCTTTCCAGTTGATGGCACGCGACATTGTGAGCATTCCTAGTGGTGCCTTCATGTATCGTGACTTCCAAGCCCGCAATGTCATGCTCGACAGCCAGGAGAATCCTTATTTCATAGACTTCCAGGGCGGCAGGAAAGGTCCTGTTCAGTATGATGTGGCAAGCTTCCTTTGGCAAGCCTCGGCACGCTATCCGAAAAAGCTACGCCAAGAACTCATCAAGGTCTATCTGCAAAGTCTGAAGCAATATCAAGAGGTCAACGAGAAACAATTCCGCCAAGGATTACAGCTTTGCGTGCTCTTCCGGCTGCTTCAGGTGCTGGGTGCTTATGGCTTCCGTGGCTACTTCGAGCGCAAGAAACATTTCCTTGAAAGCATCCCTCCTGCAATGGAAAGCCTTCGCGACTTACTTGCAGAAGGTGGATGTCCATATCCTTATCTGAATGAGGTACTTACTGAACTTGTGTCAATGCCTCAGTTTAAGCCAGAGAAGAAGGAAAACACCAGGCGTTCAGATGGTTTCAAGACAACAGAAACCAATCCATATCCTACACATCCGCAGGACGGACCAGCCACCTTCTCACGTTATGACGCACAAGGTCCCTTGGTGGTTCGCGTTTTCAGTTTCTCCTATAAGAAGGGCATCCCTGAGGATACAAGTGGCAATGGCGGAGGATATGTTTTTGATTGCCGCAGCACACACAACCCTGGACGTTATGAACCCTACAAGCAATTGACGGGACTTGACGAGCCAGTCATCCGTTTCCTTGAGGATGATGGAGAGATTCTGACCTTCTTGGAGAGTGTTTACAAGTTGGCAGATGCACATGTCACGCGTTATATCCAGCGAGGCTTCACCAGCCTGATGTTCAGCTTTGGCTGCACTGGCGGCCAGCATCGCAGTGTCTATAGTGCCCAGCATCTAGCCGAGCACATCCATAAGAAGTTTGGCATTGAGGTACACATCTGCCACCGAGAGCAAGGCATAGAGCAAGTGCTGACACCAGCCCGCTGCATGGTCTTTGCTGCAGGTCTTGGAACAAGGCTCAAGCCCCTCACGGACACCATGCCAAAAGCCCTTGTCCCTGTTGCCGAGAAGCCATTGCTTGAACATCTGCTCGACAAGCTGAAGGCATCCGGCTTCAATGATGTCGTCATCAATGTACATCATTTTGCCGACATGATAGAGGACTGGTGCCAGCAGCATCCTATGGGCATGCATATCTGGTTCTCTGATGAGCGTGAGCAACTGCTCGAGACCGGTGGAGGCATCAAGCATGCCGTGCCTCTCCTTCGTGATGCAGGAGAAGGCTTCCTTATCCACAATGTTGATATTCTGAGCAATGCTGACCTGCGTGCCTTGGCAGAGGCAGGAAAGGGTAGGGCAGCAACATTGCTGGTCAGCGAACGTGCTACCCAGCGCTACCTCCTCTTTGATGATGAGATGCGCCTTGTGGGATGGACAAACATCGCCACGGGTGAAGTCAGAAGCCCTTATCCAGGCCTCGACCCCAAGCTCTATCATAAGTATGCCTTTGCAGGCATCCATTATATGAACCCACTTCTGTTCCGGTATTTCGACGACTGGGGCGACAAGTTCAGTATCATTGACTTCTACCTCAGTGTCTGCGACAAAGAGCCTATCTATGGCTACATTCAGCCAGGACTCAAGCTTCTGGATGTTGGAAAACTCAATACCCTGAAAGAAGCCGAAGAGTTCGTCAAGGCATAATCTTCCGTTAGGCTTTTCCAATACGTTACGTTAAGTTCGCCAATTCGGCGTGTATAGTTTGGTGACTTCGCTCGCTTATTCGTGTTATGACTATCGTTGAAGTTACTCCTGTTCGACAATTAAAAGAAAAACTTTGTTTTTCCTTTTGTATTGTTCCTGCTTATTCGTACCTTTGCAATCGCAAATGAAGATTCAGAAACTGCTGGGCATCTTTGCACGGCATCCTGGCGTGAAAGCCCTTGCTGCAGAACTGCAAAAGGGGACGAATAAGACGATACAACTTTCCGGACTGCAGGGAAGTTGTGCTCCTCTTGTGTTCGCTTCGCTGGCAGAGAGGGCTCCGCAGGTGCTGAATGTGCCTTATGTCTTTGTGCTCGATGAAGAGGAAGAGGCTGGCTATTTCTATCACGACTTGACGCGACTCTTGGGCGACGACGAGGTGCTCTTCTTCCCAAGCAGCTACAAGCGAGCCATCAAGTTCGGCCAACGCAATGCCGGACAGGAAATCCTCAGAACGGAAGTGCTCTCCAGACTCTCTGCAGGAAGTTTGCCTCTCTTCATCGTGACGCACCCCCAAGCTCTCTCCGAACTTGTTATAACGAAACAGAAACTCAGCGAGCAGACTTTGAGCCTGAGCGTAGGGGAGAGGGTGGATATCATGTTCGTGCAGGAGACGTTGCTCAGCTTCGGCTTCGACAGGACGGATTACGTCTATGAGCCTGGGCAGTTTGCCGTTCGTGGCAGCATCATCGACGTCTATTCCTTCTCGCACGAGCTGCCATACCGCATCGACTTCTTTGGCGATGAGGTGGACAGCATCCGCACCTTCGAGGTACACAACCAGCTCAGCCGTGACCGGCAGAAGAGTATTTCGCTGATTGGAAGACAACAGACGACAGACGACAGACGACAGACGGAAAGTTTTCTCTCGTTCCTGCCCGAGGATGCTGTGCTCATCACGAAAGACCTCCTGTTCCTCTGCGAAACAGTAGAAAAGACTTATGGCGAAGGCTTCAGTCAGTCTGCCATCACGACGCAACAGGAAGAGGCTTCCGAAGACCTCTCGGCAAAGCAAGTGCTCGTCGAACCAGAAGCGTTCAAGAAGCAGATTGTCGGCTTCCGTCGCATCGAGTTGAAAAGCCTCCCTCCTCGGGAGGGTGGAAGGGGGCTTTCCTTCCATACCCACCCTCAACCCATCTTCCATAAGAACTTCGACCTGCTCATCTCTGCTTTCCAGAAGCTGCAGGAAGGCGGCACAGACCTCTATATCCTGGCTGACAGCCAGAAGCAGACGGACCGCCTGGAAAGCATCTTCCACGATAAGGAGACAGGCATACAGTTCACTCCTGTTGACCAAGCCCTGCATGCGGGCTTCATCGACGACGACCTGAATGTCGCCATCCTGACAGACCATCAGATTTTCGACCGCTTCCATCGTTACAACCTCCGCAGCGATAAAGCTACAGGAGGCAAAGTTGCGCTGACGCTCAAGGAGTTGCAGCAGTTCCAGATAGGCGATTATGTGGTCCATATCGATTATGGCGTAGGGCGTTTCGGAGGCTTGGTCACGATGCAGAATGGCGACCAGATGCAGGAAGTCATCAAGATAACTTATTCCGGAAACGATAACGTCTATGTCTCCATCCATTCTCTGCATAAAGTCTCCAAATACAAAGGTCGTGAAGGCGAGCCGCCTCGCATCAGCCGCCTTGGCACTGGTGCATGGGAACGCATGAAGGAAAGGACGAAGAAGAAGATTAAGGACATCGCTCGCGACCTCATCCTGCTCTACTCGCGTCGTCGAGAGGAAAAAGGATTTGCCTTCAGCCACGATAGCTTCATGCAACATGAGCTCGAGGCAAGTTTCCTCTATGAAGATACGCCCGACCAACTCAAAGCCACCCAAGACGTTAAATCCGATATGGAACGTCAAAGGCCGATGGACAGGCTTGTCTGTGGCGACGTTGGTTTCGGCAAGACGGAAGTGGCAGTCAGGGCTGTTTTCAAGGCATGCGTGGACAACAAGCAGGTCGCAGTTCTTGTGCCGACTACCGTTCTGGCTTATCAGCATTTCCAAACCTTCCGAAGTCGCCTGAAAGACTTTCCCGTCAAGATAGAATACCTGACGCGTGCCCGTACACCTCAACAAACGAAACAGGTGCTCGAAGGCCTGAAAGACGGTACCGTCAACATCATTATCGGTACGCATAAGCTCATCGGCAAGACCGTCAAATTCAAGGACTTGGGTCTCCTCATTATCGACGAGGAACAGAAGTTTGGCGTCTCAACAAAAGAGAAGCTTCGACAGCTGAAGACAAATGTCGATACCCTAACCCTGACAGCCACACCAATACCTCGCACCTTGCAGTTCTCGCTGATGGGAGCAAGGGATTTGAGCGTCATCCAAACGCCTCCTCCAAACCGTTATCCCATCCAGACGCAACTTTGCCAGTTCAGTGCCGAAGTCATTGCCGAAGCCATCGAGTTCGAAATGAGCCGTAGCGGACAGGTGTTCTTCGTCAACAATCGCATCAGCCAACTGCCCGAACTTGCAGAACTGGTTCGCAAACATGTGCCTGATTGCCGTGTGGCTGTGGCTTACGGCAAGATGCCGCCAGAGGAACTGGAGAAGATTATGGTCGATTTCATGAATTATGATTACGACGTGCTCATCTCCACAACTATCATCGAGAGCGGCTTGGACATCCCCAATGCCAACACCATCATCATCAACGGAGCCCACAACTTCGGTCTCTCCGACCTTCACCAAATGCGAGGCAGGGTAGGGCGCTCAAACAAGAAGGCATTCTGCTACCTTCTTGCGCCACCGCTTTCTGTACTCAATATTGATGCAAGACGTCGTCTGCAAGCCATCGAGAACTTCAGCGACCTTGGCAGCGGCATACATATCGCCATGCAAGACCTCGACATTCGTGGTGCTGGCAACTTGCTCGGAGCAGAACAAAGTGGCTTCATTGCCGACCTTGGTTATGAGACCTATCAGAAGATTCTCTCCCAAGCCGTTACAGAACTTCGCAACGATGAGTTCCACGAACTCTATGCAGAAGAGGTTCGCGATGGCAACATCGTCGAAAGTACTGAGGTTGTGGATGATTGTCAGCTGGATAGCAACCTGCCCATGTACTTCAGCGAAGATTATGTTCCGACGTCAAGCGAACGAATGCTTCTTTACCGAGAACTTGATGCCATGGAGAGAGACGAGGATGTGGAACAGTTCAGGCAACGGCTTGTTGACCGCTTCGGACCTCTTCCGCCAGAAGCAGACGACTTGCTGAAAGTCGTGACGCTTCGACGGCTTGGCAAGCATTTCGGTTGCGAACGCTTTGTCCTGAAGCAAAGCCCGAAGGCTGCAGGAAAAGCCAAAGCAGGACACGCAAGGCTCTTCTTCGGACCTGATGCAGACAATCCCTTCTACAATGGACGCGTCTTCGGGCAGGTTGTGGAATTTGCAAAGGCTAATGCTTATCGATGCCACTTCAAGCTCGACAAAGGTAAGATGAGTCTCCTCATCGACGACGTCAAAACCATCTCCGAAGCCGTCGATATTATGAAACAGATAAACAATTTAAGCTATGCTAACGCATCTGACCATTAATAACTACGTACTCATTGAGTCGCTCGACATTGACTTTCAGCCTGGCTTCTCCGTCATGACAGGCGAAACCGGTGCAGGTAAGTCCATCATCCTTGGTGCTTTAGGTCTGCTGATGGGCGGACGAGCAGATACGGGTGCCATTATGCCTGGAGCTGCTAAATGTACTGTAGAAGGCATCTTCAACATCGAAGGCTACGATATGCAAAGCCTCTTCGATGAGAACGAACTGGATTACGAACCATCGGAGTGCATCCTTCGCAGGGAGGTTTCGTCGAATGGCAAGAGCAGAGCTTTCGTCAACGACAGTCCGGTCAGTGCTTCAGTGCTTCGTCAAATTGCCCTTCGCTTGCTTGACATCCACTCGCAACATAGCAACCTGTTGCTCGAGAATTCTGCTTTCCAATTGGGCATCGTAGATACTGTTGCAGGGCATCAGGATTTAATGAACCAGTATCGTGACTCGTACACACGAATCGTTGAGGCGCGTCGAAAGCTTAAGGAACTCGAGGAGAACCTGGCAAAGCGACAGAATGACGAGGATTATTTGCGCTATCAGTTGGAACAACTTGATGAGTTTAAACCTCAACCAGGTGAAGATGATGAGCTAAAGGAGTTGCAGAGCACACTGTCTCATGCCGAAGACATCAAGATTGCGCTCTCAGGAATTGATGTGTTGCTTAATGGTGATGATAGCGAAAGTGGCGTGGGAGCCATTGATGCTCTACGTCGTGCAAGCCAAACGATGCAGCAGATTGCTAAGGTTTATCCTTCGATAGAAGACTATCAGCAGCGCCTCGAAAGTGTTGTGATAGAGGTCAAGGATATTGCTGGCGACATTGAAAGTCTTGCAGAAGATATAGAATATAATCCCGCTCGCCTTCAGGAAGTTACAGAACGACTGGATACGCTCTTCTCGCTCGAACAGAAGCATCATGTCGGTTCGGCTGAGGAGCTTATTGCCCTTGCCGAGGATATTCGTTCGCAACTCTCTCTGCTTACCAATTCCGAGGATAATATTAAGGAACTTCGACAGCAGATACAGACAGAAACAGAACAGGCAAAGAAGCTTGCCGAGAAACTTTCGACGGGTCGTCAAAAAGCAGCAAAACAAGTGGAGAAGCTCGTTGCAGAAGCACTTGTGGCGATGGATATGCCTGCTGCCAAGTTCAGTGCAGACGTGACGAAATCGGAAGAACTGCAGCCTTCAGGTATGGATAACGTAACTTTCCTCTTCTCGGCCAATAAGAATATGAATACCAGACCTTTAGCCGATGTGGCAAGTGGCGGCGAGATGTCGAGGGTGATGCTTGCGCTAAAGGCTCTTACAAGCAAGAAGATGCATCTGCCAACCATTATCTTCGACGAAATCGATACTGGCGTGAGCGGCAAAGTTGCAAGTTCGATGGCACAGATTATGGCACAGATGAGCGACGGAACAGGTCAGCAAGTTCTTGCCATCACACACCTTCCACAGATTGCTGCAAAGGGTGTTGCGCATTATTGCGTCTATAAACAAGATACAGGAAATCGTCCCCTGACGCACATCAAACAACTGGACCAAGAAGGTCGAATCACGGAACTTGCTCATATGCTTAGCGGCAATACCGTTACGGAAGCAGCCAAAGAGAATGCACGACAACTATTGCAAGGAAAATGATTGAAAAGGTAAAAGCATATATTGCCAAAGAGATTGGGCTTGAACCTCATGCCACAGTCTTTGTCGCGCTAAGTGGAGGTGCCGATTCTACTGCGCTCCTGCTCATTATGAAGGAACTTGGTTACAAGCTCCATGCTTTGCATTGCAACTTCCATTTGCGTGGTGAGGAGTCGAATCGCGACCAGAATTTTGTGGAGGAACTTTGCAAGCAGAATGATGTGCCTTTGTCTGTCCGTCATTTCGAAACAGAAGCGTATGCAAAACAGCATGGCATGAGCATAGAAATGGCGGCTCGCGACCTTCGATATGGCTGGTTTAGGGAGGAGTTGGAACAATTCGGAATCCAAAATTCACAACTCAAAACTGATTGGCTTGAGGCTTTTGTTGCTGTAGCTCATCATCGCGACGACCAAGCTGAGACGTTGATTCTCAACTTGTTAAGAGGAACCGGATTGCGTGGTATGGCAGGAATGCAGCCTAAGAACGACGGCATTATTCGTCCGTTGCTTTGCTTGAGCCGTGAAGAGATTCTGGCTTACCTGAAGTCTCGAGGGCAGTCGTATGTCACGGACAGCACAAACTCTGAACGCACTTACCTGAGGAACCGTATTCGTCTGGATGTCATTCCTTTACTTCAGGAAATCAATCCTGCTGCGGTCGAGCATCTTTGTCTTGCTCAGGATAACGTTCGAGACAGCCTTCCTTATTATATTAAAGGTGTAAAGTCGGCATTTGGGGAGCTCGGAATTACGGAAGAGTGTTTCCCTCTTTCTGCTCTCAACTCCTCTTGTTCGACGTTGTTGCACGAATGGCTTTCTGATAAAGGCTTTAATGGTTCCCAAGAGGAAGAGATGCTTTTGGCAGCCAAGAGTGAGGTGGGAAAGATGTGGACTTCGAAGACTCATAAAGTTCTTCGAGATAGAGAGGTTTTGATACAAACTGAAATTCACAATTCAAAAGCCAAAGTTTTGCCGAAACTCCGTCAGGAGATGGTGTCTTGCATTGGCGAGACAGGCCCGAATGTTGCCTATTTTGATGCCGATTTGATCACAAAGCCAATTGAGATTCGGCTGGTTCGTGAAGGTGATTCGTTTGTTCCCTTCGGTATGAAAGGCAGGAAGTTGGTAAGCGATTACCTTACCGACGTCAAGTTGAATCGTTTCGAGAAGGCTGAGACGTTTGTAGCCACTCAAGGCGAAGACATCATCTGGCTTGTCGGCCATCGTAGCGACAACCGTTACAGGGTTACGGACGCGACAAAGCGTATCCTCAAACTAAGCGTGGATAATTGCTAAAGTTAACGTGGATAATTGCTGAACTTAACACGTTAACTTGCCCAACTTAACGTGCCACGTTTGCAAAGATGGCGTGTTAAGTTGGGCAAGATGGCGTGCCACGTTTTTCTACCAAACGTCTTCGGGTGTTTCGGGATTGTCGTAAACCTCCTTCGGACAGTATTCCAGGTAGTCCATATAGAACTCCTTGTCTTCGGAATCGAGAACGGACTTCACCTTCATGTAGTATGTCTTGTCTGGATCCATTGTCTGCCGGACGATGATGTATCGGAGGTTGCTGTTACGATTGCGTTCGATGTCTGAAGCGGTTCCGTCGGCACAAACACTCTTTGCACCTTTCATGACGCCGTTATTGCGGAGACGTTTGTCGACCTCAGAATCGTAGTCATCATCGCCGGTATCAGGTTCGTAGCCCACGTTCATGCTGCCAATTCCTTTTGTGAGGTTAACGGGAATGCCTGCTGCTGGCAGGCTTCTGGGATTGTCTCCGAAGTAGAACTGCTGAATGCCTCGGTCGCCGTTCGGCAAGACTTTGTATCGGAACTCGTAGGTGGTGCGTCGTGGTACAGGCGGCAGTTTGATTGTGATTTCGAAGCGTCCCTTCGCTTTCATCTCGTCGCTGTGGAGGTTGCACCAGTTGTATCTGTATGCATTCAGATAGATGAATGATGTTCTGTCGTTCATCTGCATGTTTTCGAAGTAGTTGTAGATGTGTGTGGGCAGGATGAAGACATCTTGATTCTTTTCGTCGCTCGACATTTTTAGTCGTATGTCGCTGCTCATGGCTTCGGGGAAGAGTGTCATTCCGTCGAAGCGCAGACGTTGCTTGGCCATGCAGTCGCGCACTTTGTCGTTGTATGAGAGCGGTGCGTCGATTGGATAGATGCAGCAGTTGATGATGTCGGTCAGGACAGCCTTTTGTGGGTCTCTGTCTACGAAACACCCCACTTTGTCTGCGTCGCAACTTAATTCGTGCAGGATGCTGTTTCTTTCCTTGTCGAGGTTTGCGAAGCGATTCAAATAGATGCCGTTGCTCTCCTTGCTTTCATATATTTTCAGCAGTCGTCGCTTGCCCATCGTGGTATATAGTTCATACATGGGAATGGTGTAGCGTAGTGGATTGTTGGCATTATAACCGAACTCGTTCCGGTGGAAGACGAGTCTGTCAGACGAAGCGCGGAAGGGTAGAATGTGGTATGTTGTCCATTGATAGAGCAGGTTCTCTTCGTTCGAGTAGTTCTCGTCAGTCACGAAGATGTCGTCGTCGGAGTACAGATGATTCTCGAGTATCCATTGCATCAATTGTGGTAATAGTGTGGAAGAGGGAGTTGTTGGGTCGAGCCCTTGTTCTCGCCAGAAGTTGTCTGTCTCGGCAAAGATGGTAAATCCGTACATGCGATGTCGTGGCGTCCAGTTATCTCCGTTTGGGAAGTGTCCGTCAATGTATGTTGAGTTTGGGTCTTTGTCTGGTATGATTCCTCGCAGATACAGGTTTTCATATACCTCGTCACGTATTTTCGATAGTGTGTCCATCAATCCGCATGCCTGAACGAGTTTCGCCATCATGAGGAATCCCTCTTTCTCGTTGTCGAGGATATCCTGCAAGTACATTGATGCGGTAATGTCTTTAGGTGCAATGACTTGGCTTACCTGATGTATCACGCCGTTTGTGGCAAGTATGTCGCGTTCGGTGAGACTTACGGGACTAGTGTTGTTGATGTATATCGTGTCGACACCTTCATATCGTATCGAGAGCTTTCGCTCGTTCATGTTGCTCAAGGGAAACTCGTTGCCTGTCTCTTGCGGGAAGTCATTGACAGTCAATGCATCCTCGTAATCGCCTGAATCAATGATTGAGTTCCATACAATCACTCTGCGGATGGAGTCGCGCTTGTGTTCGTTTGCAAAAGCGTCCCACGAGGGTTCGCTCAGCAGGTCGGGTTCTTCTTCGCATAGCTTCTGCAGATATTCGTCGATGGCTTCATTTGTGGGAGCAAACACCGTGTAGTGTCCTCTTGCCGAGAGCAATTGCCCTACGGTGCTCTTACTTCGTGACGAGATGGGCGTAACCTTCAGGAGTTCCACGTATGCATTGTAGGCTTTGTGTTTCTCGAGATAAGTCATTACGCAATCAGATGTGAAGACATACCTGGCAGAGGTGTCTATGCTTTCGGTGCAGCTCCATAATGGGAGTATGGCTAAAATGATGATAAGCAGTTTGCCAAATAGGCATTTCATAGTGTGTTGTTGTTAGTTTCGCTTGCAAATTTACAAAAAAACTCTTAACACTACATCTTAAACTCTAAACTTTTTTGTACCTTTGCACGCGAAATATAAATAAAAGTATGCAAAGCATAAGAAATATAGCAATTATTGCACATGTCGACCACGGCAAAACGACACTTGTAGACAAAATGTTGCTGGCGGGAAATCTTTTTCGCGAGAACCAGCAGACTGGCGAGCTTATGCTCGACAATAATGAGCTCGAAAGAGAGCGTGGCATCACCATTCTTTCCAAGAACGTCAGCATTAACTACAAGGACACGAAGATAAACATCATCGATACTCCGGGTCACAGCGACTTCGGTGGCGAGGTGGAGCGTGTGCTCAACATGGCCGACGGATGCTTGTTGCTCGTCGATGCCTTCGAAGGTCCGATGCCGCAGACGCGTTTCGTACTGCAGAAAGCCCTGCAGATTGGCTTGAAGCCTGTCGTTGTCATCAACAAGGTGGATAAGCCAAACTGCCGCCCCGAGGAGGTTTACGAGATGGTGTTCGACTTGATGTGCGACCTCGATGCAACTGAGGAGCAGCTCGATTTTCCTGTCATTTACGGCTCTGCAAAGCAAGGTTGGATGGCTGAGGACTGGCAGACGCCAACTCAGGACATCACCTATCTGCTGGACTGCATTCTGAAGTATATCCCCGAACCTCAAGTTCTGGAAGGCACCCCGCAGATGCTCATCACGAGCCTCGATTATAGCAACTATACGGGTCGAATTGCGGTGGGGCGCATACATCGTGGCACGCTTCGGGAGGGCATGAACATTACGATTGCCCATCGTAACGGCCAGATGGAAAAGACGAAGATTAAGGAGCTCCACACCTTCACGGGTATGGGCCGACAGAAGGCTTCGGAGGTCAGCTCGGGCGACATCTGTGCGATTGTAGGCCTGGAGCGCTTCGAGATAGGCGACACGCTTTGCGACTTCGAGAATCCCGAGCCTCTGCCACCCATCAGTATCGACGAGCCGACGATGTCCATGCTCTTTACCATCAACGATTCGCCCTTCTTCGGCAAGGAAGGCAAGTATTGCACGAGCCGTCACATCGGAGAACGTCTGGAGCGTGAACTCGAGAAGAATCTCGCTCTGCGAGTTGATGTGCCCGAAGGCTATACAGACCGTTGGATTGTGTCGGGTAGGGGCGTCTTGCACCTGTCCGTTCTCATCGAAACTATGCGTCGCGAAGGTTACGAACTTCAGGTCGGCCAGCCGCAAGTCATATATAAGGAAATAGATGGCGTGAAGTGCGAACCCATCGAGGAGATGACGATTAACGTGCCCGAGGAGTTCTCGTCGAAGATGATTGATATGGTAACGCGCCGCAAGGGCGAAATGACAAGCATGGAGAGCCAGGGAGAGCGCGTCAACATCGAGTTCCTCATCCCTTCTCGCGGCATTATTGGCCTGCGCACAAACATGCTCACGGCCAGTCAGGGCGAGGCCATCATCGCCCATCGCTTCAAGGAATATCAGCCTTATAAGGGCGACATAAACCGACGCGTAAACGGCTCCCTCATTGCCCTGGAGAGCGGTAACGCCTACGCCTATGCCATCGACCATTTGCAGGACCGCGGACGCTTCTTCATCGAGCCTCAGGACCAAGTCTATGCAGGTCAGGTTGTTGGCGAACATGTTCACGAGAATGACATTGTCATCAATGTCTGCAAGGCCAAGCAACTGACGAACGTGCGTGCTAGCGGCACAGACGAAAAGGCGCACATCATCCCAGCCACAATCTTCTCGCTCGAGGAGGCTTTGGAGTACATCAAAGCCGACGAATATGTGGAGGTTACGCCCAAGAGCATGCGCATGCGAAAGGTTATCCTCGACCACCTGGAGAGGAAGAGAGCGAATAAGGAGTAAAGTAAAAAATGAAAGAATGAAAAAGTTTTTCTTTATTTCTTATTTTCTAATTCTCTCATTTTCAACGGCTTCGGCGCAATTCTCTTGGGTTGCGAAAGACAATCTTGGCCGCGCTTTGCCCACCGCCGAAGAGTGTCCGCTCAAGACGGACAAGCCGCGAACCGTAGGCATCTTTTACATCACTTGGCACACCCAAAATCTCCACAACGGACAGCCCTACACCTACGATGTGACGAAGTTGCTCGAGGAGAATCCCATGCGTTCGAAGGGTGAACCCGATTTTCCTTATGCCACTTATCATTGGGGCGAACCCGAATACGGATACTTCCTCAGTCAGGACAAATATGTCTGCTTCCACGACCTCTCGATGCTGGCCGATGCGGGAGTTGACGTGCTCATCTTGGACGTCACAAATGCCGTTTGCTATTGGGACGAATGGGAAGTCCTGTTCTCGACGATGCAGGAAATGAAAGCCCTCGGAAACAAGGTGCCGAAGTTCTGCTTCTGGGCCTTCAACGGCAACGTCATCGACGTCGTTCAGAGCCTCTACGAACGTTTCTACAAGACGCCTCGCTACCAAGATTGCTGGTTCTATTGGGATGAAAAACCATTGCTACTTTACAATGCCACTCCCTCTGTTGATGCCACTCCGAATGGCGGGCAAAAGGGCAAGACGGACTACAGCGACGAGGTAAAAGCATTCTTCACCCTTCGCAATATGTGGTGGGGCTACAAGAGTTGGGCTGGTGCACCTTATGTGGGAGGTGAGGACAAATGGAGTTTCGGCTACGAACTGAACGACAAGAATGTGGCAGCTCTCAAGCCCGAAGAGTTGTGCTCCAAGCATCAAGGACGCCTCGAAGAGATGGCTGTCACGCCTGCACAACACCCCATCAGCATTACCGGAAAGAGTTGGCGACGCGAAACTTTGGAGCCCGAGCTTGATGGAAAAGACATGCCGACAAAGGCTTTTGTGCCATGGTTGGGAAAAGAAAGGGAGAATCCAACGCAGTACGGCATCTATTTTCAGGACCGTTGGGACGAAGCGCTTCAAGTTGACCCCGACTTCATCTATTTGAACGACTGGAACGAGTGGACTGCGGGCAAGTACAGGAACGGCAAAGACCCGTCTGGGCAAGCCGAGATGCACATCAATTTCCTCGGTAGAAATGAGAATCCGTTCTACTTCGTGGACCAGTATAATGCCGAGTTCAACCGCACCATCGCCCCCATGAAAGGCGGCTGGACGGACAACTACTACATGCAGATGGTCCAAAACATCCGCCGCTATAAAGGTGTGGCGCCCATGCCCGTGCATCGCGGTTATCAGCACATCGTGCTCGACGGAAAGCTCGACGAATGGCAGCCAGACAGCAGCTTCCTCGACACTCGTGGAGATGTCCTTCATCGCGACCACAATGGCTACGGAGACCTGCACTACACTGACAATACAGGACGTAATGATATAACACGTTGCCTAGTTGCGGTTGACAAGAAGAACGTCTATTTTGCAGCCGAGACGGCCCAGTCGCTTACACCCAGCACAGGCAGGAATTGGATGTTGCTCTACATCGACACCGACGAGGATGGGAAATATGACATCGGAATCCAAGATTTAAGACTGGTAAGTCCGAAATTCGAAAAAGACTGGGATGTTGCAGTAGGGGAGAAGTGCGTCGAAGTGGCCATTCCCCGCAAGTTGCTCGGCAAGACAGGAAAACGTCTCAGCCTGTCCTTCAAGTGGGCCGACAATCCCAGCTATCCGGGCGACATCATCTCAGTCTCCACCACCGGCGACACCGCGCCCAACCGCCGCTTCGCCTACCGCTTCGTCTGGAAGAAATAGACAAAATGGCAAGGCAAACTTATGGCTGTTTTTGAGGTGGTAAAATTTGAATTTTAAAGGCTCGTTTTAAGGCGTCGTAGAGTGCAAGTTTTTGCCTCGGAGTGTCGTTATGTTGGCGGTATTTGAGGCGATTCTGGGGCAAATTAGAGGGGTTTTTCGGGGATTCTGGTTTTTGTATCATGACCGACAATTTCTTCAAGCAAGAAAAGTCGTTCCCTACATTTCCACAAAGTTCACAAATTCCACAAATTCCACAACGGGTTTTGAGAGAAGTGCATTTTCTCACCTCCCAACACCCGTTATGAGCGTTCATCGAATTCGTGCTGAAAATCGCGTCAATTGGTGTACTGAAATTTGGCAGTGCAGGAAAAACGCCGTACCTTTGCAGTGGATTTGAGAGGCGACCCTTCGGCTGCAGACAAGGGCAACGCGGTACAGCTAAATGCCAACGAAGCACGTCGAAGTGCGCAATTCGACACGTTAAGGTGCGCAACACGCCACGCCACGTTCACCTCTCGAAAACCGGATAATAAAATAATTAACTGGGAGTAAAAATAAAAACGAGAGTAGATGACCTTCTTTTTTGCTTTGCAATAAACCTTTTCGAGGGAGGGTTGTCTAAAAAGGTGATTAAAAGACAACAGACAACAGATATGCATAGGTTTTATTCTTTCTTGATCGCAAGTTTTCTTATCATCACATTCTCTTTTGCTGAGGACGTGACGCAGTTTGTCAATCCTTTCGTGGGCACCACGACGCTTTGGACGCCCGAGGAACTGGGTTTCGTACCCAAGCCGGGCGAACGGCAATGGGGCGCTGAAGCCTTCCCGGGAGCCGCTCTGCCGAACGCGATGGTGCAACTGACGCCCGTCACGGCCTATCGCTCGGGTTCGGGCTATCAGTACGAGGACAGCCTGATTTACGGCTTCGCTCACACGAGCAAGGGACATTGGAATCTGCTTCATCTCCCCATACTGCCCGTCACGGACGAGGGTAAGCCCACGCCTCAGAGCTATGCTTCGCCTTACGGTCACGACAACGAAGAAGCCCATCCCGGATACTATCAGGTCTTCCTGAAAAGGTATAATGTGAATGTGGAATTGACGACCACGCTGCGTTGTGGCTATCATCGCTACACTTTCCGCAAGGGCGACCACAGAGGAGTGCTTATCGACATTGCCCGCTCGAACAACAATCCGCGCAGATGGGAACTGAAGCAGGCTGGCAAGAATGCGTTCGAGGGATTCCAGGACGGCGAAGGGCGCATCTATTTCTATGCCGAGCTGTCGGAAGAGATTGAGAGCGTGACGGAAGAGGGCAGACCAAGCAGGGAAGAAGGCGGCTGGATGAGGAACGACGGCAGGGGCAGGAACTTTAGACGTCCCGTCGGAATGGTGAAACTGAAGAATCCGAAGGGCTCGAAACCTGTGGAACTCAAGATCGGCTTCTCGTTCGTCAGCGTCAAGAACGCCAGGGAAAACCTCGAGGCAGAACTGGCAGGCAAGAACTTCGAAGCCGTTCGCAAGGATGCCGGCAAGACGTGGAACAACATCCTCAGCCACATCAAGGTAGAGGGCGGCACAGAAGCCGACAAGCGGATGCTCTATTCGACCTTCTACAAGACGTTCCTCTTCCCACATCTCCGGACGGATGTGAATGGCGAAAGTGCCGTCGAGGGCACATCAGGCCAGAAGCTCGGCTTCAACTACTACACCAACCCATCATTCTGGGACACCTATCGCAACAAACTCATTCTCCTGGGCATGGTAACGCCCGATGTTGCCCGCGACATCATTCGCAGCTGCATCGTCAGGGGTGAGGCGCGAGGCGGCTATATGCCCACATTCTTCCACGGAGACCACGCCAGCACCTTTGTGGCAGGCTCGTGGCTGAGAGGCATCAAGGACTTCGACCTCAAACGTGCCTATGCACTCATGCTGAAGAACGCTACGGTGCCGGGAAGAGGAGGCCGTCCGTATCTCGACGAATACCTGGAGCGCGGCTGGATTTCGGAGAAAGATACCGTCAATGTGCTGACCGGCAACGAATATAAAGGCGCTGTCACCAAGACCCTGGAGTTCGCCTACGACGACTATGCAACAGCCCTTGTTGCTCGCGAACTTGGCGACAAGGAGAACGAGCAGTTGCTTCTGAAACATTCGCAGAACTACAAGACCCTCTTCGACCCTTCGACGGGCTTTTGGCGCGGCAAGGTCTTGCGTAATGGGGAAGGCGTTTGGATAGAGGATTTCCGTCCGAACTACCCGTATTATCAGTATCAATATCGCGAGGCAGATGCTTGGAACTCGCTCTTCTTCGCGCCTCATGACCCCACGGGAATGGTGGCGCTCTATCCATCGAAGCAGGCTGTGGAGCAGAAACTCGACTCGCTCTTTACCGTGAAGAATGGCGGCTATCCCGCCTTCAACTGCACGGGCTATCTCGGACTCTATTGTCACGGCAACCAGCCCGGTCACAGCATCCCCTTCACCTACTATTTTGTGGACAAGCAGGAAAAGGCCCAGCACGTGCTGAACACCTTGATGCACAAGTACTACGGCATGGGGAAAGAAGGCTTGGCCTATGCGGGAATGGACGATGCGGGCGAGATGTCGAGCTGGTTTGTGCTTAACGCAATAGGCATCTACACCTATTCGCCGGCAGATCCCGAGTACATCGTAACGGTTCCGCTCTTCGACAAAGTGCACTTTACCCTCGGGAATGGCAAGTCGTTCGACATCGTCAAAGAGGGTAGTGGCGAGAAGATAAAGCGCATTACCATCGGCGGAACCCCGCTACAAGGCTGGTTCGTCAAGCATTCTGACTTGGCTGAGGGGAAGGAGCTGCGGGTAGAAACTTATTAAGCATTAGGCAACCTACCAGCGCACTTGCAATCGTGCCGCAAAGGATGCCCAGCTTGGCGTCGTTCAGCAGGTCAGCATGTTCGGCAGAGGGATAGCTCAAAGCCGCCATGAACATGCTTACAGTAAAGCCTATTCCGCAAAGCATACAGATGCTCGCAAACGACTTCCAGTTGGCATTTTCGGGCATTTGCATGAGGCCCAACTTGATGCCGAGCCACGAGAAACTCAGTACGCCGCAGAATTTGCCGATTAGCAAACCGAGGAATACTGCCAAACCCACACCAGAGAAGAGGCTCATCAGACTCATTCCTGCAAGATTAACGCCCGCATTCGCAAAGGCAAAGAGCGGGATGATTTGGTAGTTGACAGGCATTTTCAGTACGTCCTCCATGTCCTGCAAAGGACTTACAAGATGGTCAGAAGATGACTCGACGCTCTTCAGCAAAGCAATTTCCTCGTCGCTCAACACGACGGGTTTGTTGCGGTCCGCACGCGTAACGACAGTCGAGGGGAAATGGTCGAGCTGATGACGGATGCGTTCGATGTAGAACTTCGTGCCCCTCGGAATGTTGGCTGGAATGCAGAATGCCAGAACAACGCCTGCGATGGTAGCATGAATGCCGCTTCCAAGCATGAAATACCAAAGAACGAGGCCCGTATTGAGATAGAAGGCTTTCGTGCGGATGCCTCGCCAATTACCGACGCAAAGCACGGCAACCGTCAGCGCCGAAGCAAGCAGATACCAAAGGTTGAGGTTCTCGGTATAGCGGATTGCAATGACGATGATGCCGCCCAAATCGTCCGCTACGGCAAGGGCTGCAAGGAATATCTTCAAACCAATAGGACAACGCTTGCTGAAAATACTCAGGCACCCCAGCGAAAAGGCAATATCCGTTGCCATCGGAATCGCCATTCCTCGCTCCATGGCGGGGTCTTTCGGACAAACCAGAAAGAATACTATCACGGGCAGAATCATGCCTCCGCAAGCTCCAATGACCGGAGCAAGGGCTTTCTTTATGCTCGACAACTCTCCGCAAAGCACTTCTCGCTTTATCTCGAGACCTACACTCAGGAAAAAGATGGCCATCAGGAAGTCGTTGATGAAGGCTCCCAAATGCAGGGCATGCCCGTTATGGCTGAATAGATTGAAGCCGCCAATGCTCAGACTTACAGGCAGTTCCCAGAACTTCCGATAGAGGTCGCCCCAAGGCCCATTTGCTATGATGAGGGCAGCAATGGTGGCTATTACGAGAAGTACGCTACTGCTAACGTACTTGCGAAGCATGCTTATAAACGGATAATTGTTTTCCATAATGGCTTGTTTGTATGAAACGCCTGCAAAGTTACGAATATTTTTTCATTTATCATTTTTATTTTTTCATTTTTATTTCGTACCTTTGCAAATGGTAAGTCGTAAATGATTAAATGGTAAATGATATGATGAGACGAATCATAACTCTTGTGGCACTCTTTTGTGCTATATTCCTCGCTAAAGCAGACGGTTTGACAATCCGAGACCTCACAAATGGCGTATATTCCCAGAGAGGAATTTACGGCGTGACACCACTCCTGGATGGCGAAACTTACAGTCAAATTTCCAGGGACGGCAAGCAGATTGTCGCCCACAGTTTCCGAACGGGAGAGGAGACGGGCGTGCTCTTCGATGTGAACAACATCAAGAACCGCGTCAAGATAGACCGAATAGACGGCTATCAGATGAGCCCAGACGAGAAGAACATACTCATTCAAACCGAGACGAAGGGCATCTACCGTCACAGCAAAACGGCTGAATATTATATATATAATGTGAAGAACCGCACACTCGCTCATCTCAGCGAAGGCGGTCCTCAAGAACAACCCCTTTGGAGCAGGGACGGAACGATGGTGGCTTTTGTGCGCGATGGCAACCTTTTCCTCGTCAAGCTTCTCTTTAACAATAGCGAAAGCCAAATCACGAAGGACGGCGAGTTCAACAAGATTATTAACGGCAAGCCGGATTGGGTGAACGAAGAGGAGTTCTCGTTTGCACGCGCTTTCGATTTCAACGCAGACAATACGATGATTGCTTGGATTCGTTACGACGAGACGGAGGTGCCGATGTTCAGCTTCCCCTGGTACAAGGGTTTGAGCCCCGAAAAGAAGGATTATGCCGGGTATCCTGGTTCCTACGACTACAAATATCCCATAGCCGGAGCCAAGAATAGTGTCGTGAGCGTTCATTGTTTCGACATCAAGAGTCGTGCCATTCGCAAGATGCAACTCCCCATCCCTTCGGATGGATATGTGCCTCGCATCTTCTTTACCGACGACCCGGAGAAATTACTCATCCTTACCCTCAATCGTCATCAGAACCAACTCGACATCTATCTGGCAAATCCACGCAGCACTGAATGCCGAGTCATCGTTCGCGAACAGGCAGAATGTTATGTACCAGAAGAGACATTGAAGGCCTTCAGAGTCATTCCTTCAGGCTTTGTACTTTTGAGTGAACGAAGCGGCTATAAACATCTCTATCTCTATGACTTAAACGGAACACTCAGAAGACAACTGACGAGCGGTTCGTATGAGGTGAAGTCGCTTTACGGCTACGACGCCAAGACGGGCAATACTTACTTTGCAAGCAATCAGGAAAGTCCCCTTCGGCAGAGCATCTACAAGAGTGATTCGAAAGGAAAAGTGACGCGACTCAGCACCTCTTCTACGGGTTGGAACAGCGCCATCTTCTCAACCGGTTTGCGATACTACATGAATACCTGGAGCGACCTCAACACGCCTTCTGTTACGACACTTTGTGATGCTTCGGGCAAGACGCTCAAGACGCTCGAAGACAACGCTGCTCTTCGTCAAAAACTTGCAGGCTTGAAACTTGGCGAGCGCAAGTTCTTCACGTTCACGACTGGCGACGGAATCCAATTAAACGGTTTTATGGTTTTGCCTGCAGATTTCAATCCTAACAAGAAGTATCCCGTCGTTATGCATCAATACTCAGGTCCTGGCTCTCAGCAAGTTGTAGATAGCTGGAGCGCAGGCAATATGGGAGGCTGCCTTTATGAACAATACCTTGCACAAGAAGGTTTCATCAGCGTTTGTGTGGATGGTAGAGGAACAGGCGGACGTGGTCGCGACTTTGAGCAATGTACTTATCTGAAACTCGGACAATTAGAAAGTCACGACCAGGTTGAAGCTGCCATTTGGCTTGGCCAGCAAAGTTATGTCGATAAGGAAAAGATTGCCATTTGGGGTTGGAGCTACGGAGGTTTCAACACCTTGATGAGCATGAGCGAAGGTCGTCCCGTCTTTGCTTGTGGTGTGGCAGTTGCGGCTCCCACGAGTTGGCGCTATTACGACAGCGTTTATACGGAGCGCTTCATGCGTACGCCTAACGAGAACGGCAATGGATATGATGTTTGTCCCATCAGTAGAGCATCAAAACTGAGCGGCAAACTGCTTCTCATTCACGGTTTAGCGGATGATAATGTCCATTTCCGTAATGCCGCGGAATATACTGAAGCCCTCGTTCAGGCGGATAAAGACTTCCGCGAACTGACCTATACAAACCGCAATCACAGCATTTACGGAGGCAACACGCGCAATCATCTTTTCCGTCAGATTACGAAGCACTTCAAGGAGATGCTCGATTAACGTTCGGACATATTACAAACAATAAAGCCCCCTGAAAATTCAGAGGGCTTTTATTTTGCGGAATTGATTTTTTAGAGGTCGTGATGGAGCAGACGATACTGTGCCATTTCCTCGTACTTCGTGCCGGGCTTGCCGTAGTTGGCAAAGGGATAAATGCTGATGCCGCCACGGGGAACGAAGATGCCTGTCACTTCGATGTACTTAGGTTCCATCAAGCGGATGAGGTCTTTCATGATGATGTTGACACAATCCTCGTGAAAGCTGCCGTGATTGCGGAATGAGAAGAGGTAAAGCTTGAGGCTCTTGCTCTCCACCATTCGCTTGTCGGGCAGGTAACTTATCCTTATCTCTGCAAAGTCGGGCTGGCCTGTAATGGGGCATAAAGCTGTGAACTCAGGGCAGTTGAAACGTACCCAATAGTCGTTCTCGGGATGTTTATTCTCGAATGCCTCTAAGACCTCAGGCGCATAGTCCTGCTTGTATTCTGTTTTCTTGCCAAGGGCTTTTAAGCCTTCCTTTTCTCTGTTTTCCATATTATCAGACTTTACTTTCTAAGTATTTTTTGAGACCTTCGCGACGAAGCTTGCATGAAGGACAATGTCCGCAGCCGTCGCCTACGATGCCGTTATAGCAGGTAAGGGTTCGATAGCGGATAGTATTGAGCACACCAAGTTCGTCTGCCAAAGCCCAGGTCTGTTGCTTGTCGAGCCACATCAAGGGTGTGTGCAGACGGAACTGCTCGTCCATTGCAAGGTTGAGCGTCGTGTTCAGACTCTTGATGAAACCATCTCGGCAATCAGGATAACCGCTGAAGTCAGCTTGTCCAACGCCCGTTATGATGTCGTAGATGCCATGATTGCGGGCATAGATGGCAGCAACAGAGATGAAGAAGAGGTTCCTGCCAGGCACGAATGTCGTGGGGTAGGGGTCGCTTTCCTTTTTCTCTGCTTCAATGTCGAGACTTGGGTTAGTCAAGCTGCACGAGGGGCTGAGTTGCGAGATGAAGCTGATGTCCATGCATTCCCAGGAAACACCAGCCTCATCGCACAATTGTTTGGCAATCTCTACCTCTACTATGTGCCTCTGCCCATAGCGGAAACTAAGGGCTCGCACTTTATCGAAATGCTTAAGAGCCCAATAGAGGCAAGTTGTGGAGTCTTGTCCGCCAGAAAGAACTACGAGAGCACTTGTCATTTGTCGCCAATAGCTTTCTGATATTCGTCCCAAAGAGCATCGGTCGTGTTCTCGGGCTTGTCGCCAAGAATGTGCTTCATGGCTTTGTCCCAAGACCAAGGCTTGAGTTCTACGGCACTGCGATTGAACTTACGGATGAAGTCCTTGTCCTTGTTGAGCTGCAACCAGTAAAGGAAATAACCAGTCACACGATAACCCTTACGCCAAGAGTCGCCACGCGTGCGATCCTTGCTGCTGAAGTCTTGGTCGAAGCAACCACAAGCCACGCGAACTGCGTCGGCAAGACCTTCGATAAAGAGCCAGTACTCACTCTTGTTATCGTAGCTGCCACAACCTTCAGGGGAAAGCTGATAGGCATGGGTAAGCTCGTGATAGAGGACGCCGCGAGTCTCGTAGTCGAGGCGCAAAGTATCGTTTCCAGCGAAGCAACGCTCAATCCAATTTGTGCTGTAACGGATACCAACATAATCACCGCTTCCGTACTTCTCGCTGATGCCGTTATAGTCCTTAATGGTATAGACGATGCGCTTCAGGCGAGGTACATTCGGGTCTTTCGGTCCCCAATAAAGGGTCTGCAGGACACGCAAGGCATTCTCCTGAATGTAAGGAGCAGGATTAGGGATGATGTTGTGGTAAATCTTGGAGCCTTCCGAGAAAGGTGCTTCGTCGTGGAATTCTACATCACCAGGATTGTATCCCTTCCACTTCTTCTCCACCTTAATTGGAGCATGATACTTAGTTGCTTTGTAGATTGCCTGTGCCTGACTGCCAATAGCAAAGGCAGCAGCAATGATGAGTGTGAGTGTACGTTTCATATTTAGTTAAGAGTTATGAGTTTAATCGGTTGCAAAGGTACGGAAAAAAGTTGAAAGAAGAGAGTTTAGGGTTTAGAGTTTATGCTTATTTAAGAATTATGCCAGATTTATTTCAGGTTGACTATGTGCAGACATCTCGGCAGAGTTGCGTTCGGCAGAGAGGGCACGTTCGTGGTCTTCAAGTTGAACGGAGAGTCGGGCAATTAGCATCATTGTTTCGCTGCGTTGCTTGGTTAAGGTCTGCTGCTTTGCTGCAATACTTTCCTGAATGTCAGGCGACTGCGTGCTGCAACGTCCGTCTTCTGTATCGAGTGCTATGAGGCGACTGTTCAGGTCTTCGACCTTTGCCTGACACAAGAGCATGTCTTTATTTATCTGCTTTAGGCTGCTTCGAATCTTGCTCCAATCCTTTCCGTCGGCAAAGACATCGTCGAGTTCGCTCAGTTGGACAGGCGGATGCTGCAGGTTGAAAGCATGCATCCAAAGGTCGAGCCTCTCGCTAAGTTCCTTCTGTTCGCCTTCCAACCTTGCAATATGTTCCAAATAATAGTCGTGACGACCTTGCATCATATCGTTATCGTGACGAATGCTGTCCGACAGTTTTCGCTCTCCCTCAAAACGTTCTTGGGCGTCTCTTAGATTCTGAAGGTGTTTCTGATGAAGGCTTTTGGCATTCATATCAGGAATCATTTGCTGGTAAGCCTTAATGTTCTCTGCCTTTCGTCCTTCCAGGTCTTCTGTACGCTTTTGGGTGACAGACAGGGTTCGGTTGAGCGATTGCAGCAATGCTTTCATTCCCTCAAGGTTAGCATTCTCCACATCAAGAGTTGCTTGCTTCTTTGCAATATCTTCTACTGTGTCGAACCAATCTGTGATGAGCTTCTGTATTTGCTCGTACAGCTGCTCGGGATTCTTCTGCCAGATGGAATACCAGTCCTTGATGGTAACCGTTTGCATCATGTTCTCATAGAGGCGAGTGAACTGTTTGTTGATGCTTTCGAGTCGTTGACCTATTTGTTCTACCTCGCGGCTGAGCACTTGTAGACCAGTATTGAGTTCGCTCAAACGGACATTCACTTCACTTTTCTTCTGCTCAAGTTTCTGCAGTTCTTCGCTTATCTTGGCGATGCTGCTTTGGTGGAAGGTAAAAGTCTCGAGCTCTTTCTCTGCAAGTTCTGCATCTCTGCTGACATTCTCAATGAATTGACGGATTAAGGCTGTCCTTGCGTCGAGGTTCGTACTTTCAGAGCATTCGACGAAGGTGGGGTCGAGTTGTGAGTAGAGTTTCCATTCCAGTACATCCTCGTTCTGGCGGATTCGGATGGCGTTGAGCGCTTCCTCTTCAGCACTAAGCTGGCCTTGTGCCGTTGCCAATTCAGCTTGCATTTCCGAGAGTTGCTGAGCTTTGGCATTTGCTTCCGAGGCTAGCATCTCGTAATCGGTTTTCATCTCGCCGATGAGCTTGCTTTGGTCGAGTATTGTATCGCTGTGATAGGGGTGATGTGTCGCACCACAAACTGAGCAGCTGACGCCTTCTTTGAGGTCAGCTCGCAGCTGAATGATGTCCTGGCCTTTGCTCAGCAGATAGGTGTATTCCTTTTCCTTGCAAAGCCTTTGCGCTTTTCCGGCTTCTTCTTCCAGTTCGTGAACACCTTCTTCCAGATGTTGAATATGCAGACGAAGCGCAGTAACTCGGCGACTCTTCTCTTCGATGCTCTCATATCCTGTGCTTATGCGCTTCCAAAGGGAAAGGGCAGAGTGCAACATTTGCCTGCGGCCTTTCAGCATCAGGGCTCTTTCCTGAAGCATCAAGCCGTCTTGACCTTGAATGTACGAGCGGTGCATACTCAACTCTGCCTCAGCTGTTTCACTTTGAGAAACGAGGTCCTGGAATTGCGAGAAAGTTCTGCTCAGCAACTCATTCTCTTCGTTCTGACGTTTTATGGCTTGCTGGCGTCGCTGCTGAAACTCGGTCCTGCGCTTGTCTCTGTCTTCCAAGTGCTTTAGTTGCAAGAGGACAGCTTCTCCATGGCGAAGCATATTTTCGTGAATTTCCATGCTTTGCCGTTTGCTGCGAAGTTGTTCCAAGGCGTTTTGCAGCGTCCCGGTCTCCCTCTCTTTTTCTGTTATCAGGGAAGAGAGTGCCTTTGCATCCTCCTTTATCTTATTATTATAGTCTGTCAGGAAAGCCATTTCAGCATCGAGAGCCTCGTTGTTTCCAGTCAGCTCATGAGCGTTGCAGACATGATCGAAAACATCATGCAGGCTTGTTGAGGCGTTTTTGTACTGCTCGCTTGCTTGCTGCTGCCGCTTCTCCTGCTCAGTCATCTTCTGCCTGTTCTCGTCAGCTTCTCGCTCCAAAATGCTCAGTCCTCGCTTGTCCCTGCCAATCTGTTCCTTCACTACAGCGAGCTTCTGATAGACGCCATGAATGCCTTCGAAGAGGTCGTAACGTTCCAGCATGCTCGAGTCCTTTGCCATCACGGCTTTTTGCTTGTTGAGCTCGAAGAGATGTTTCTTCTCTCGTTCCAAAGCCATGCTTGTCTCTTGGTAACGTCTAAGCCATTGTTGTTGAGCCTTAAGGCGTTCCAGGTTCTCTTCCAAGCCGGCCAACTTTGTCTCGGCCAACTTCTTGGCATCCTTCACACGTTGCAGTTGCGTAGAGTTCAGGATGCGGCTGTCGCGTCTGGGATGCGGAACAGAGGTATCTTCGATGATAAAGTTTATTCCCCCTTCAATAGGGCTTTTCGAAGCATCTTGGCTTTGACTTTCTTGCTCCAAAGGCTTCGGCCCTTCCTTGTCTTTCCTCTTGAAGAAATTCATTATACTGTCATATTTGCGCATGCAAAAGTACGAAAAAATCCCCTATTATGTATGTATTTCGCCATATTATTTGGCGTTTCGCTTGCTTATTCGTATCTTTGCTCTCTCAAATGCAGCTAAAATATGAACAATCAGAGATACGACTTGCTGGATGGGTTGAGAGGCGTGGCAGCCTTGATGGTGTTGTTCTACCACGTGTTCAACGACTCGAAGAGCTTCTTCGTTTGGCCTACACCAGTCAGCGAGTTCTTCCACAGTTTCTTGGCCGTCGATTTCTTCTTCATTCTTTCAGGCTTCGTGATGGGTTATGCCTACGATAAAAGAGGACTGACGCTCAGGGATTTCCTGAAGCGAAGACTGATTCGTCTTCACCCGATGGTGGTGATGGGCGTGCTGATTGGAGTTGTGGCTTTCGTAGTGCAAGGCATGACGAAATGGGACGGCACACAAGTCTCTATCGAGGCTTTGATGATTGTTACGTTGTTGGGACTCTTCATGATACCTTCCCCCTCAAGTGTTGAGGTTCGTGGCAACACGGAAATTTTCCCTCTGAATGGCCCTCAATGGTCGCTTTTCTTTGAATATATCGGCAGTCTGCTTTATGGAGTGCTGCTTCAGAAGCTATCCACCAAATGGCTTAGGGTGTGGGTTGCATGCAGCATTGTTTCCGTCGCAGGCTTTGCCCTACTGACCGAAGATGGAGGCATCGCGTATGGTTGGTCTTCCGAGCCCATGAACTTCTGTGGTGGAGCACTCCGAATGCTTTATGCATATCCTATGGGATTGCTGATGGCACGTGTCTTCCGTCAGCGACAACCCAAGGCTCTGCACCACCCAATGTTCCTTATTTGCAGCCTTGCATTAGTCGTGCTTCTTGGACTTCCCTGGCTGGGTGACAAAGATGTTGAGACGATATACCAACTCGTATGCATCTTTTCCTTTTTTCCCACCATTATATGGTTTGCTGCGAGGGGTGTACTGACGGGCAGAAGCCAAAAGGTTGTCTCTTTCCTAGGCAGGTTGTCCTATCCGTTATATGTCGTTCATTTCCCCCTGATATACCTATATATATCATGGGTAGGTCGTGACGGACATCCCTACGAAGGGTACTCTCAGCCTTGGATTCCTGCATTGGTTACCATCGTAGCATCAGTCTTCATCGCCACCTTGTGCTTGCTCTTCTACGATGAGCCTTTGCGAAAGAAACTGACGAAGCGTGCTTAGTTTGCAATTTAGGCGTGCTTAGTTTGCAATTTAGGCGTGCTTAGTTTGCAATTTAGGCGTGCTTAGTTTGCCAATTCGACGTGCTTAGTTTGCCAATTCGACGTGTCATCTTTTCCGACTTCACCTGTGCATGCTGCGAAAAAGACTAAACAAGCCCTAATTCTTAATTCTTAATTCTTAATTCTTAATTTTATTTTGTATCTTTGCACCCGCAATATAATAAATGAAATCACAGTAATTTGGAATTGATATTATGGCGCAGAAACCAAGTATACCAAAGGGTACACGCGACTTCGGACCGCAGGAAATGTCGCGTCGTAACTACATTTTCAACACGATTCGCGAAGTCTATTCACTCTATGGATTCGAGCAAATCGAGACTCCTGCAATGGAAAACCTCTCAACCCTGATGGGCAAGTATGGCGAAGAAGGCGATAAACTGCTCTTCAAGATACTGAACAGCGGCGACTTCCTGCGCGGCATCTCTACGGAAGACCTTGCAAATGGCGCTACAGGCCACCTTGCCGCTCAGCTCTGCGAAAAGGGCCTCAGGTATGATTTGACTGTTCCCTTTGCCCGTTATGTCGTGCAACATCGCGAGGAACTGGCTTTGCCTTTCCGTCGTTATCAGATTCAACCCGTTTGGCGAGCCGACCGTCCGCAGAAAGGACGCTACCGCGAGTTCTATCAATGTGATGCCGATGTGGTGGGAAGCGACTCGTTGCTCTGCGAGGTGGAACTGATGCAAATCGTTGATGAGGTGTTCCGTCGTTTCGGAATCCGCGTTTGCATCAAGATAAACAACCGCAAGATTCTCTCCGGCATAGCTGAGATGATTGGCGAAGCCGACAAGATAGTGGACATCACGGTGGCTATTGACAAGCTCGACAAGATTGGGCTCGACGCCGTGAACGAAGAACTTCGCGAGGACGGCATCAGCGAGGAAGCCATTCAGAAACTGCAGCCCATCATCAACCTCAGCGGCTCGAACTCAGAGAAGATACAGACGATGCGCGAGGCTTTGGCTGGCAGCGAGGTCGGACAGAAAGGCATAGACGAGGTGGAATACGTGCTCTCGAAACTCACAAACCTACACTCTCAACTGGAACTCGACCTGACGCTTGCACGCGGTCTAAACTATTACACGGGCTGTATCTTTGAGGTAAAAGCTCTGGATGTCGAGATAGGAAGCATCACGGGAGGCGGTCGCTACGATAACTTAACTGGCATCTTCGGTATGCCCGGCTTGAGTGGAGTGGGGATTAGCTTTGGTGCGGACCGCATCTACGACGTCCTCAATCAGCTGAACCTCTACCCGGAAGCCGTCACGACGGCAACTCAGGTGCTCTTCATCAACTTTGGCGAGAAGGAAACCGACTATTCGCTTCCCATCATCTCACAGCTTCGCGGACAAGGCATCCGCTGCGAAATCTATCCCGATGCCAGCAAGATGAAGAAGCAGATGCAGTATGCCAACCAGAAAGGCATTCCCTTCGTCGTCATGACTGGTGAGACGGAAATGCAGGCAGGAAAGGTGATGCTCAAGAACATGACAAGTGGCGAGCAGAAACTCGTTGCGCCAGAAGACATCGCAGCATCCATCAACTCTTAACTTTTAACTCTTAACTCTTAACTAAAGAAATGCCGGCAGCACTCTACCTCATACCCGTAACGCTTGGCGAAACCTCGATAGAACAGGTCTTGCCCCCTTACAATCATGAGGTCATCATGGGCATTCGGCACTTTGTCGTCGAGAATATTCGTTCGGCACGACGTTTCCTCAGGCAGACCGACAAAGCCTTTCCCATCGACGATTGCACATTCTTCGAGATGGGTAAGCACGCCGATGAGAAGCACTTCAGCCAGTATCTGCAACCGCTTCGCGAGGGAAAACCAGTCGGAGTCATCAGCGAAGCAGGTTGCCCAGCAGTAGCCGACCCAGGAGCAGATATTGTTAGGATTGCTCAGCGGGAAGGCTTGCGAGTCGTTCCGCTTGTTGGTCCGAACAGCATGATAATGGCTGTGATGAGTAGTGGACTGGGCGGACAGAACTTCGCCTTCAATGGATATCTCCCTGTTGACGCTTCGGATCGGGCGAAACGACTGAAAGCCCTCGAGTCAAGAGCGTGGACAGAAGGACAGACTCAACTTTTCATAGAGACGCCTTACCGCAACGAAAAGATGTTCCAAGCACTCGTCAGCACCCTTCGTCCGCAGACACGCCTCTGCATAGCTGCTGGCATCACGACTGCCGACGAATATATCCGTACCCTCCCAATCTCGGAATGGAAGAAAACGAAACTGCCCGACCTGAGCAAGATTCCAGCCATTTTCCTAATTAACAAGTAAATGAAGTACTCTATTATAGTGCCCGTATATAATCGTCCGGATGAGGTCGATGAACTGCTCGAAAGCCTGACAGAGCAAACTTTCATGGATATGGAGGTTGTCATCGTTGAGGATGGCTCGACCAAACCCTGCGAAAGTGTTGTCCACAAGTATGCCGGCAAGCTCCAGCTCCGCTATTACACAAAGGAGAACAACGGGCCTGGACCGACCAGGAACTTTGCTGCGGAACGTAGCCAGGGCGAGTTCCTCATCTTCCTCGACAGCGATTGCGTCCTGCCTCCCGACTTTCTGAAAGAGGTCGAGGCTGAGCTAAACAGGCAGGAATGCGATGCTTGGGGCGGTCCAGACCGTGCTCACGAGAGCTTCACGTCTGTTCAAAAAGCCATCAGCTACAGCATGACTTCGTTCATTACGACTGGCGGCATTCGTGGCGGAAAGAAGCAAATGGACAAGAAGTTCTACCCGCGTTCCTTCAATCTGGGCATTCGTCGCAGCCTCTACCGACAGTTAGGCGGCTTCTCTTCCATGCGATTCGGTGAAGATATCGACTTGAGCCTGCGCATCTACAAGAGTGGAGCGAGTTGTCGTCTCTTCCCAGAAGCATGGGTTTGGCACAAGCGCAGAACCGACTTCAAGAAGTTCTTCAAGCAAGTTCACAACTCTGGCATTGCCCGCATCAACTTGATGAAAAGGCATCCGGGCAGTCTGAAACTTGTGCATCTCTTGCCAGCCGTGTTCACGATTGGCGTTTTCCTTTGCCTGTTGCTATTCCTCGTTGGCCTGGTCTTCACGGGTCTCGGGTTATACGTCGGTTTCTTCGGGGGCACCGGCTGTAACATGGGACTCATCGTTGCCTTTATAGGAGCGGCAATTATGCTCTTGGCTTTGCTTCCCTTGCTGCTTTTCTCGCTACTCGTTTTCGTGGATAGTTCCATTCGGAACCACAGCATAAAGATAGGTTTCCTCTCGATTTGGGCAAGTTTCATCCAGTTAATCGGCTACGGAACAGGTTTCATCCGTGCTTGGTGGCTGCGGTGCATTTGCGGAAGGAACGAGGATTTGCAGGCGTTTAAAGAGAACTTTTACGAATGAAGACAATAAAGGAATGGGCTCCAGAAGACCGGCCTCGCGAACGATTGCTTGTCAATGGCGCCGGTTCTCTCAGCAAGGCTGAGCTGCTGGCTATCCTTATCGGAAGCGGCGTGCCTGGCAAGTCGGCTGTCGATATCATGCGAAACATCCTTTCGGATTACGGCGATAGCCTCATGAATTTGAGCAAAGCCTCCGTAAAGGATCTGATGCGCTATGATGGCATTGGCGAGGCAAGGGCTGTCACGATTGTCGCGGCTTGTCAGCTTGCTAATCAGCGTCTCAAGGAAGATCTTCCGGAACGCATGCTCATAAAGACGTCGGCCGATGCCTTCAAATACTTCCGCCCCAAAATGCAGGACCTCTCTGTCGAAGAGTGTCATTTGCTCCTGCTCGACCAGGGCATGAAAGTCAAGAACTCTGTCCTGCTCAGCAGGGGAGGCATTGCAGGAACTTCAGTCGATGTGCGTTGTCTCTTGCGAGAAGCCCTTTTGGGAATGGCAGTTGGAGTGGTTCTTTGCCATAATCACCCAAGCGGAAGGACACAACCGAGTCGCGACGATGACAACCTCACGAAGAAAGCAGCAGAAGCCTGCAAAGCCGTTAACATCCGTTTTGTGGATCACATTATCTTTGCGGGCGACAACTATTATAGTTATCAGGAAAATGGAAAACTCTGAATTGGAAATGCAGGAAAGGGTAATCGAAGTGCTCAAGACCGTCTTCGACCCCGAAATACCCGTCAACATATACGATCTTGGACTCATCTATCGTATTGAGTTCAACGAGGATAATACGGAGTTAAGCGTGGATATGACGCTGACTGCCCCGAATTGTCCAGCAGCTGACTTCATTGTTGAAGACGTTCGACAGAAGCTTGAGACTATCACTGGCATCGAAAAAGTCGAGGTGAACCTTGTCTTCGAGCCCGAATGGGACAAGGAAATGATGAGCGAAGAAGCAAAGATGGAGCTGGGATTCCTGTAAAAAGGTAAAAGGTTGAAAAGGTAAAAACATTGAGCGATGAAGAGCATTTACTTTATATGTGATGCGCATTTAGGAAGTCTTGCAATCAAACACCCTCGTCAGCAGGAACGAAGACTGGTCCGTTTCCTCGATGAAATCAAGGATAAAGCGGGAGCAATCTACATGCTTGGCGATATGTTCGACTTCTGGTTTGAGTATCAAACCGTTGTGCCTAAGGGATTTACACGTTTCTTGGGCAAGGTGAGCGAACTGACCGATATGGGAATCGAAGTGCATTACTTTACCGGCAATCACGATATCTGGTGCCTCGACTACATGGAGAAGGAGTGCGGCGTGACGTTGCATCACCAGCCTCTCACTTTGGAGATAGGCGACCAGACGTTCTATCTTGCTCATGGCGACGGGCTTGGAGACAGGGATTGGAAGTTCAAACTAATACGTGGCATCTTCCACAATAAGTTCTGCCAGTGGATGTTCCGTTGGCTGCATCCTGCTTTGGGAATGCCTTTCGGACTTAATTGGGCCAAGCACAGCCGCATGAAACACGAGTCTTCGCTGAATGGAAACGGTGGCGACCCACCATATCAGGGCGAGGACAAAGAGCCTCTTGTCATTTTTGCAAAGCAATACTTGAAGGAGCATCCAGAGGTGGATTACTTCATCTTTGGGCATCGCCACATTGAACTCGACCTTGCAATTAGTCATCAGACAAGGGTTCTTATCCTTGGTGACTGGATTTCGCAGTTTACTTATGCTGTTTATGATGGTGAACAACTCTATCTGGAGAGTTATACAGAAGGTGAGCCACACAGATAAGATTGATTATTACAAATAAATTAAGGCGGGAAACGTAACCTAGGTAGGTTTCCCGCCTTAATTTAATTATAGAGGTGTGGTTACTTCATCAACACCTTTCTTGTTGTGCCATCACTCATACGGATGATGTTCAAACCATGTTGCAGGGTGCTCTGCTTGCGGCCGTTAATGTCAAACACTTCTGCTATTGTTTGATTGTCAATGCCTATAGCGCGGATTCCTGTTTCGATATCTTCACTTTCTGTCTCGGCTTCTATCTTAAACAATCCCCATACAGGATGACTTGTGTATTGCTCAACAGAATTGGTGGGTACGAACAGTTGGGCTTTCTTTACATCTACTGTGTTAAATGCGTCAGACTCCGTTTCGGGAACTTCTTCTGCATGGCAATAAACTTTTCCGTTCTTTTCCAAACCTTTACAGCTGGCGAATGCGTTGCTGCCAATATATTGTATGCTTGCAGGGATATGTATAGTAGCCAGTGTGCTGCAACCAGAGAAACATGCAGGTGAGATGATTGTTACACCTTCTGGAATATTAATAGAAGTCAGTTTTGTGCAGCCCGAGAAAGTATATTCTTCAAGGATGCTTACACTGGTAGGAATGCTTACACTGGTCAAAGCTGTACATCCGGAGAAACTGTTATAACTAATACGAGTTACACCTTCAGGAATGGTTACAGAGGTGAATTTGGTAGCACCATTGAAGGCATAGCTTGCGATTTCGGTTACATCATCAGGAATGGTCAGTTTCGTCACTTTCTGCTTGTTCAAATTGAACTCGACGTTGGTATTGGCGGTCAGTGGCTGAGAAGCTGAGTTCTCAAATAGAATGTTGCACCATGCTGTCAGGTCGCTGATATAAACATTCTTCAGTCCAGTACACTTGTTGAAAGCATTTTCACCAATTTTTGTCAGGCTTGCAGGAATTGTGATTGCAATCAAATTAGTTGCTCCGTCGAAAATGCCAGCAAGTAATTCTGTCGTCTCATTTTCAATTTCAATGGATGTGTTTCTAGGCATTGTGCCTTTGTAGCTATATGCAAGTTTATCAATATAGATGACGCCATCAGGTTGCTCATTATACCATGCTGTTTCGTGGAAGGCGTTTTGACCTATTTTAGTCACATTGCTTGGAATTACGATGTTAGCCAAACTGGTGCATCCAAAGAATGCTTCGATGCCAATAGTTGTTACGCTCTCGGGGATAGTGACATTTACCAGATTTGTGTAGCCCTTAAAGGCTGAACCTGTTATGCTGACAATTCCGTCTTCGATATCAACCTCAGTTTCTTCTGGCATAATTCCTTTATAATTATATGCACATTTGCCAAGATATATCAATCCGTCGGGCTGGTTGTCATACCAGGGAGTTGCATGGAAAGCACATGAGTCAATGTATATGACACTTTCTGGAATTGATATGGATTCCAATTCCGTAGTGTTGTAGCAGAGATAAGTGCCAATCGTTTGTACCTTGTTGCCAAAGATGTATTCTTTAACTTGTGGTCCAAAGGTGTTTACAAGACTTGTGGTGGTGCTATAAGTTCTTGATGTAATGTAATCACTATTTATGGTTACATTCGTTAGTCCATCGCAACCGGAGAAGGCACCAACGCCTAAGGTAGTGACATTCTCAGGAATAGATACAGAGGTTAAACCCGTGCAACGATAGAATGCAAAGCTACCGATAGTGTTTACGTTCTCAGGAATATTAATGGCTGTTAAGCCGCTACAATCATAGAATGCAGAACTTCCAATGGATTCAACTTTTTCGGGAATTGTAATGGTAGTAAGGTTTTTGCAGCCGTTGAAAGCATCATTGCCGATGCTTGTGACGTTCTCAGGAATATTGATTGAGGTCAATTCCTTGCAGCCCTTAAAGGCGTTGTCGTCAATCATATCCAAACCATCGGGAAGATGGATGGATGTCAGGCTGATACAGCCGTTGAAGGCATCGCTGCCGATGCTTGCCAGTCCTGTTCCAAGATTGACGGTTGCCAGGTTGTTACAGCAATTGAAGACATAGCTTCCGATTCTAACGACTTTGTTAGGAATTGTGATGGCTGTCAGGTTGTAGCAATATGAGAATACATCATTGCCAATGTTAATTACATTCTGTGGAATAGTGATTGTAGTGAGGTCGCTACAGCCATAGAATGCAAAACTTTCGATATCTGTTACGCTTTCAGGAATAGTAACGGAAGCCAAACTTCTGCATAAGTGGAATACGTCGTTCTCGATTACAGTTATGCCATCGGGGATTGTGACTTCCGTCAGGCTGCTGCAATTATAGAAAGCAAACTCCTTGATGTCTGTTACACTTGCAGGAATTGGGGCAGACGCCAGGCTCTTACACATTGAAAAGGCATTTGCACCTATTACTGTTACGCTTTCTGGTATGGTGACTGAGGTCAGGTTTGTGCAACCATAGAATGCATAATCGCCAATGCTGGTTACAGAATTTCCGAGAACAACAGTTTTCAGACCAGCGCCAAACAGTGACTTGAATGATGTCTTGGTTGTTCTTGCCTCAGAGGCGATGCTGTTACTGTTGATAGTTACTTCTGTCAATTCTGTGCAACCCTCGAAGGCTTTCTCTGAAATGCTTGTCAAACCTTCGGGAATAGTGATTGAAGTTATGCTGCTGCAGTTGGCGAATGCGCTCTCAGCAATGCTTGTTACACTTTCTGGAATCACGGTGCTTGAGCATGCGAGAAGCAACTTGTTTGTAGCGGTTTCAATAATTGCGTTACAGTTGTTTCTTGAGTCATAGACTGTGTTGCCTGCTTCAATGCTGATTGAGGTGAGACCAGTACAGCCGGAAAAGACAGACTTTCCGATTGTTGTCACACTGGCAGGGATGTTGATAGACGTCAGTCCCACACAACCCTTGAAAGCGTTGTCGTTAATGCTTGTCACAGAGTTTGGAATGGTGACTGATGTCAATCCCGTGCTATTTGCAAATGCGGAACTTGCAATGGTCGTCACGCTGTAGGTGATGTCTTCGTTCGTGACGGATGCTGGAATTACGACAGCGCCAGAATAACCGTCTCCGGAAGTAACTTCTGCAATTTCTCCCGAGAAAGAGTAATAGATGCCGTCAATCTCTGCATCATAGGCAAAGGCATTGATACCTGCGAGTAAACATAGACACAGGAAGATGCTTTTTAGAAAAAAGTGTTTCATACGTATGAACATTAATTATAATTTAGACTTTCTGCACGCAAATTTACTATTATTTATTTAACTCTGCAAGAAAAATACAAAAAAAATAGGCTTTCAATAGTAACTCTTTTTATTGTGGCATGACTAAATTGCTGATTTCCCTCCTCGATTCCTGCTATTTTTGTCCCAAATATGGTGCATCGTCGTGTAATCGAACGTGTAAATTATGCAAAGAGGAATTTCGCTAATATAGAAGGGGCCTTTCCTGAGAACTGAATTGCTGTTTTCAAGGTATACTAACTCCCTTGCCAAAGAATGCTAATACTTTAACCAAAGGATGCCCAGGTTAGCAGGAAGGGTGAGTTCAAGAGGCTCGTTTGAATTGAATGGGGTGTTCATTCTGTTGCCATTCAAAGCATTGGCTATTTGGAGCTTTGTTTCCTCTTTAATACCAGTAAAGTCAAAGAAATGCTTTGGAAGAGAAAGTGAAATGGTCTCTTCCTGATCGGAGAAGTTGGCAACGACAAGCGCAAACTTCTTTCCTGAATGACGGATGAAGGCATATTGTCGCTGCAGATGCGGGTTGGCATACATCAGGTCGTAGAAGTCGCCTTCTGCAAAAAGCGCTTGCTCTCGAAGTTGAAGAATGCTTTGATAAGTCTTTTGTAGTGACAATTCCTCTGCCGTCAACAGCTTGCCATCGAAGCGACCTTTGTTGCGCCAACGTCGTATGGTTGGCACGCTCCAATAATCAAAGATAGTGGTTCGCCCGTTACGACCGCTGAAACCTTCTGCGTCCATGCCTCGCTCGCCCAGCTCCTGACCGAAATAAAGCATGAAAGGGGAGGACATCAGGCTGCTGACGAGAAGTGCTGGTAAAACTTTCTTGGCATCACCTAGCAGGAAATCGCTTGCAAGCCTTTGTTCGTCGTGGTTCTCCAAGAAGTTGAGCATGTGGCCTCGGATGTCGTCAACCGCTTGCCAACAGCCTGTTATGTTGTGCGTGCTCGCACCTCGACAGACGTCCAGAAGCGTGTCGTAAAGCCCAACTTTATCGTAGAGATAGTCGAAATGACCTCGATGAATGTAGTCGCGATAAAGGCTTGGATTATAGACTTCTGCTATGAAAATGATGTTCGGAAAACGTTCTTTCACCTGAGGCAACGCCCATTCCCAGAACTCAACGGGTACCATCTCGGCCATATCGCAACGGAATCCGTCGATACCCTTCGAGGCCCAATATATCAGGATGTCAAGCATCTTGTGATAAGTGTTTGGGCCATAGTTCAGCTTCACCGTTTCGTACCAGTCATCTTTCGATGGCATAGAGGTGAACCTGTCGTTGCCTGTTGCTTTCGCAGGAATTTCCTGATAGGTGCTTCCCTGCAGAATGTTGTCGAGACAGAGCGGTTCCGACAGATAGTAGAAATTGTTGTCGGGCGAGGAGGGGAGTGTTGTGTCGTCGTCCTCTCCAAGGTCGCGGACACCTTTTGGCTTTGCGTCCGAATGATACTGACGGGCAACATGATTGGGCACGAAGTCGATGATGACTTTCAAGCCTGCTTTATGCGTCCGTTCCACCAAGCGTTCGAACTCGCGGATGCGCTTCGAGGGGTCTTTTGCAAGGTCAGGGTCAACGTCATAATAGTCGCGAATTGCATACGGACTGCCTGCTTCGCCTTTCACCACATCAGGGTTGTCGGCAGGAATACCTATGGCAGAATAGTCCGTCTTGCTTGCGTGCTCGATGATTCCTGTGTACCAAATATGGGTACAGCCAAGGTCTCGGATGTGCTCCAAAGCCTTGGCTGTAAAGTCTTGCATCAAGCCGCACCCGTTCTGCTGCTTGGTTCCATTTGGAATGCAGACAGCCTTGTCGTTGCCGAACAGACGGGTGAAGACCTGATAGATGGTCATCTTACTGGATGCCTTCGATGGTTATGCCTTCGATTCCTTTGGCAATCTTTGTAATCATGCCCTGCAGAGCACGACCTGGGCCACATTCTGTGAACTCTGTTGCACCAGCGGCAAGCATGTTCTGCACCTCGTATGTCCAGCGAACAGAAGCCGTCAGCTGAGCGATAAGGTTCTGCTTAATCTCAGTTGCATCCGTATGTGCCTTTGCATCTACATTCTGATAGATGGGGCATGTGGGTGTGTGGAATTCTGTTTGCTCAATGGCTGCCTGAAGCTCGTCCTTAGCGGGTTGCATGAGGGGACTGTGGAAAGCACCACCAACAGGAAGTACTAGAGCGCGCTTTGCACCAGCCTCCTTCAGCTTCTCGCAAGCTTTGTTAATCTCCTCGACATTGCCGCTGATGACCAATTGGCCTGGGCAATTGTAGTTAGCAGGAACAACGACTCCATTACCTTCTGCAGTTACCTCAGTACAAACCTGCTCGACTGTCTCGTCGGGAAGGTTGATGATTGCGGCCATCGTGCCAGGAGCGGCTTCGCAAGCCTTCTGCATAGCCATTGCACGAGCATGGACAAGACGCAGGCCGTCCTCAAATGAAAGGGCTCCAGCAGCTACGAGAGCGCTGAACTCGCCCAAGCTGTGACCGCCAACCATATCAGGTTTGAAGGCATCGCCCATACAGATAGCTGTGATAACACTATGGAGGAAGACGGCAGGTTGGGTAACCTTGGTCTGCTTCAATTCTTCCTCAGCACCCTCGAACATAATGTCTGTGATGCGGAAACCAAGTATCTCGTTTGCCTTTTCGAAAAGTTCTTTTGCCTTTGGGTTCGTGTCGTAGAGCTCTTTGCCCATACCCGTAAACTGTGCTCCCTGACCGGGAAATACAAATGCTTTCATGTCTATTTTTGTTTTGTTTTACTACTTTCGGGCTGCAAAGGTACGGAATTTTATTCAAATAACCACATTCTTTATGCAACAATCTCCTTTCGCGTACATTATTTATTGATATAGGTCATTGACGGGTCACGTACCAAGTCCTCAAACTTAACGTGCCATCTTCGTCAACTTAACGTGTTAAATTCGTCAATTTAACGTGTTAAGTTTGCCTACTTAACGTGCCATCTTTTGCAAGTTGACTGCAGATGTTTTTTGTCATCACAAAGTTTTTGCTTTTTTGTGACTTAGATTAAATAAAAAGTTGTAACTTTAAGGCCGAAAACTAACAAAATAAAGACTGACGACTATGCTTGTAACCTTGAGTGAGATACTGAGAGACGCGAATGAACGGCACTATGCTGTTGGGGCGTTTAATTGTTTGAGCCTTGAGAATGTGATGGGAGCCATCGAGGCGGCTGAAGCGTTACGTTCGCCTATCATCCTGCAACTTGCTGAAGTTCAGTTTCCTGAAGCTCCGATGGAACTGATGGCTCCGCTTTACCTTGAGGCAGCTAAGAGGGCTTCTGTCCCAGTTTGTGTGCATTTGGACCACGGGCAGAGTCTCGAGACTTGCGTCAAAGCTATTCGTCTGGGCTTTACCTCCGTGATGTTCGATGGTGCAGCTCTGCCTTTCGAGGAGAATGTAAGCGTTACGAAAGAGGTGACTCGAATCGCCAAAGCTGCTGGGGTGGATGTGGAAGCGGAACTCGGCAAAGTGGGCAATTCAGGCGTCGATACTGCCGATGTCTTCACGGATGTTGAGGATTCTGTCCGCTTTGTCCAAGCTACAGGAATTGATGCTTTGGCTGTAGCTATCGGCAATCTTCATGGACATTATGTGCACACGCCACAGCTTAACATTCAGCGACTCATCGAGATACATGAAGCGAATCGTTTGCCTTTGGTACTTCATGGCGGAAGCGGAACAAGTGTAGAGGACTTCAAGTCCTGCATTCATAATGGAATCTGCAAAATTAATGTTGCGACTGCTATTCAGCGAGGCATCATGAAATGCATCAGGGAACGCCTCTCGCAGAAGTCTGACGAAGAATATGTGCCCTTGAAGCAGGTCATGATAGATGCTTCGAGAGAAGTTGTGGCTGAACACATTCAACTATTTGAAAGTAATAACAGAAGTTAAAACTATACAACATGAAACGTAGCGAAATCAATCAAATCATTCGTGAAGCAAAGGAATTTCTGGCTTCGCGTCAGTTCGTACTACCCGAATGGGCAGAGTGGAGCCTTGCTGATTGGAAGGTAAACCGCGATAAAGTGGGCTACATAACAGAAAGAATGCTGGGCTGGGACATCACAGACTTTGGCTCAGGCGACTTCAAACGATGCGGCCTCTTCCTCTTCACGATTAGAAACGGCAAGTATGGTGTTGACAAGAAACCTTATGCCGAGAAGATTATGATAGTCGAGGAACTGCAGGAAACTCCGATGCATTTCCATTGGAGCAAGATGGAAGACATCATCAATCGTGGTGGAGGCAACCTCGTTATCGAGCTCTATAATGCGGATAAGAACGAGGGCTTTGCCGATACGCCTGTTCATTATCGCATAGACGGCATTGAACATACGATGGAACCTGGTGGTAAGGTTATCCTCAAGCCAGGTCAAAGCATCTGCATGGAGCAATATCTCTACCATCGTTTCTATGGCGAGCCAGGCAAAGGAAAAGTGATGGTGGGTGAAGTCAGCCAATGTAATGACGATACGACGGACAATCGCTTCTACGAGCCAGTAGGCCGATTCCCTGAAATCGAAGAGGATGAAGAGCCTCTGCACCTGCTTTGCTCGGACTACACGAAGTTCCTTGCTTAAACTCTTAAACCTTTAAACTCTTAAACTTCTATGGCTGTTCGAATATCTGGAGTTGGCTGCTGCTTGCTCGACCGCATTTATGGACATGTTGATTTCCATTCCGATGCTTTTCGCAAATGCATGAGCAAGAAGGCAGGTGATGGTGGCCTTGAGCCAGGGAAACTGACCTTCGAGGAAGAATTGGAACGCTTTTCAGGTCAACCTTTCGCGTCGGAAATCCTGCCTTCGCTCACCCAAGGCCTCGAGGCGGATAAGGAAAACATCGGAGGTCCCTGTATTGTGGCGCTCATCAATGCTTCCCAACTGGCATATAAGGAGAGCAAAGTCAGCTTTTATGGCTGTCGGGGTGATGACGAGGTGGCAGACAAGATTATGCAGAAGCTCAATCAAACCAAGCTCGACCTCAGCCATTATCGTGTCGAGAAGGGAAGCGAAACGGCTTCGACATCTGTCCTTTCCGACCCGAATTACGATAACGGGCATGGAGAAAGGACTTTCGTGAATACCATCGGAGCATCGTGGCATTACCTTCCAGAAGAGGTGGATGAGAGTTTCTACGATAGCGACATCTGCGTCTTTGGCTCGACTGCCCTTGTGCCTCGCATTCATCAGGGACTCGTTCCGATGCTCAAGAAAGCCAAATCAAAAGGCCGAATTACTGTCGTCAACACGGTTTATGACTTCATCAACGAGAAGAAAAATCCTGACAAACGCTGGCCAATGGGTGAGAGCGACGAGAGTTACCAGTTCATAGACCTGCTTCTTGTGGACCACGAGGAAGCCCTTCGCCTTAGTGGACAAAAGGATGTTCCCTCTGCTATTGCTTTCTTCCGAGAGAAAGGTACTGGTGCTGTCGTCGTTACCAACGGGGCTCAGAACATCTATCTTTGGGCAGACAGTCCTCTCTTCGGCAAGATTGAGGAGCAGACGATGCCAGTATCCAAAGCTGTTGGAGAGGCTTTGAAGCAAGGCAAAAAAGGCGACAGTACAGGTTGTGGCGATAACTTTGCAGGCGGAGTTATAGGCTCCCTTGCTCGTCAAATGGCAAACAATAAAGCCCTCGACTTGAAGGAAGCTTGTCGTTGGGGTGTTGTTTCAGGAGGCTTTGCTTGTTTCTATTATGGAGGCACTTACCTCGAAACGAAAGAAGGGGAGAAGTTAAGCTACTTGCAAGAGCTTTACGACCTGTACCTTAAGCAGTAAGTCTTTTGCTGATTCGCTCAATAAGGCGCTCTATATCTGCAATCAAAAGTTGATATGGAGCGCTTTGTTTGAAGTCAACACTCTTGCGAAGCATCAGGTCGATGGCAGATTGGCTGTGCCGATAGCCAGAGAGTTCGTTCTGCTTCTGTTGCCCATGAAGTGCAAGTTGTGATATTTCCTTCTCTCTTTCCCTTCTCAGCATATTGCAGATTGGATTGAGAAGTGGCAGGACAACACCTTCCATCAGGGCATGTCCCTGAATATACAGATAGGTTTCTGCAGGGCGGATGCCAAGTTCTTCTTGCAGAGACTGGCGCAGCTTCAGGTAGCTTTCTTTGGCTTTCGGGTATTTACGTTGCAGCCAACCTATTTGCCTATTGACGCGTTCTCGCAAGTGTTCGAGTGCTTTCTCTGGGTGGTAGGGATTGATGTCGTGGAAGGTGACGGTCTGTCCAAAAGCTGTGATGCTGTAGTTGCTTGCTTGTCCGTTCTTGTGAGCCCAGATGCTCCATACGAAGAGCGGCCAGATAATCTTGCTGTACTCCTCCATGAATGCTTCGAGCGAAATGATGTCTCTGTCGTTGAGTGTGCTCATCACGCAAGCCGTGTGCAGAGCTGGAGCATAGCATTGGTAGTTCTCGATGGCGTAGGCATAGGTGTGGAGGATGTAGGGACTGGAGAGCAGCGTCTGGCTGATTGGTGTAGCGCCTTGCATGAGGTAGTCGTAATCGGCATCCACGCAAGCTATCATGTAATCTCCAAGCCGAGGTCCGAGCTTATTCATCAGGGCAGCTTTCTTGCCTTTGCAAAGGGAGTAACGCGATGGGAGCATCACTTCGAACTTAATGTGTTCAGTCTCGAAGTCTTGCAATACGGAGCGCCAAAAGAAGACATCATCGTAGCTTTCCACGTATGCCACGACTTTTCGAGCAGCATTCTTGGGCCGAAGCTTCGATGCCAGTTCGAAGTATTGCGAGTTGAGATGTTCTTGCAGACGCTTTGACATAAGACCCTTCCAAACCTTCCCTTAAAGGGCAGGCATTTTGAATTATGAATTATGATTTGACTTCAATGTCCTCTACATCAGTTACTCTGTCGCTCCATCCGTTCATGATGACGGCTGGGCTGTGTGTCGTGAGGATGACCTGAACATTTGGATTAAGGTCCATCGTGAGGTCAATCAGTCGCTGTTGCCATTCTACATGCAGAGAGACTTCGGGTTCGTCCATGAAGAGAACGAAGGGCTTCTTGTTCTGCACCAGGACGGTGAGCAGGATGATGAGCATCTGCTTTTCGCCACTTGAGAGTTTGTATGCTGAGATGGTCTCGCCATAGCTGTCGAAGTAGAGCTCGTTCTGGTCGCGCTTGATGGTTTTGCCAGTCTCATGGAAGAGGTCGTCTATCAGGTCTTGGAAGTGTGTCTTCTCGTGTGCCAGCGCTTGCACTTTGGCTGCTGCTTCTGGGTCGTTGCTGGCGAAGAGTTCCACCATTCGGTTCGAGAGGTTCACCTGATAGTCGAGCCATTTGCGTCCGAGGTGATAGATGTGCAGGTCCAGTTCAGTCTGCATCTGGTTGTCCGTCAGCTTTTTCATCAACTCGTTGGAAAGCATGGGCCTGTCGAAGGAGCGAATGACTTCGAAGTCAACACTCTTGGCTTCGTTGGGGAAGATGGTGAGGTGTACGCCATCGTTCTTGCGTGTGTCTCGGTCGATGTCGAGCAGATGCATGATGACGCGATTCAGGATGGTGCTCTTGCCCACGCCATTGACGCCTGAAAGGATGTTGACTCCTGGCTGCAGGTCCCAGCAGATGTGTTTGTGTCCGTTCCAAAGACCTTCTATCTCAATGCGTTCGATGTATTGTCCGTTCATAGTCTGTAGTCCTAAAATATCGTTGTTGAGTTCCAAGGATATGTCTGAGCACCGACGGAGAAGGTTCCGAGGGCGCGTTCCAACTTGTCTTGCGTGAGGGGGATGTGGCACATGCGGGCTGAGTCGCGGCCGATGTACTTGCGTATCTTGTTGGGCAACTTCGCCCAGTTCTCTTCTACGGAATTGTCGCCGAGCTGTACTTCGCCAACATAGGCAATGATGACGGGCAGATGGAAACGATTCACTGCCTTGCTGATTTGCCAGTTCAGTATGGGGCTCTCGACATTTGTGATGGGAGAGACGAGCACGAGCAGGTTGTCGGCTTGAGCCATTAAGGCAAGCAGACGGGTCTTGACTGTAGAGTCCACCAAGTCATCGTGTTCGCTCGAAAAGTTTATCTCGTCCATGTTGACAAAGCGGAAGCGGTCTGGGCGCATTCTTTGCCATGCATGGAGCTGCTGGAAGGTCTTCAGGTTCGAGTTTTCGTGGTCTAGTACTCCTTCTGCATCGTAAGCAACATAAGTTTTATGCGTATTCATGGTCTTCTTTTTGTGCAAAGATACGAAAAAATTAAAAATTAAAAATTAAAAGTGAAAAATTATTTGTATTTTTGTGCATCAAACACTATACAGTATTTATATCATGAAACTCAGAACATTATTTTTCACCCTTTTGCTGATGCTTCAGGGCACTATGCTTTGGGCTCAGGATGCCTTCCATCTTGGCATGGCAGGCTACACATTCGTGAAGTTCGACATCGACAAGACACTCGCCTTCATGAAGAAGATTGACGTCCACTACCTCTGTATCAAGGACTTCCACCTGCCCATCGATGCCAATGCCGAGCAGATTGCCCAGTTCAAGGAGAAGCTGGCTGCTCACGATGTCATCGGATATGCCGTAGGCCCTATTTATATGAAAGATGTAGAGGCCGTCGATAAGGCTTTCGCTTATGCACAGCGAGTTGGCGTGGACCTCATAGTGGGCGTGCCAGGCGTTTGGGGCGACAAAGGACCTCGCTACGATGTGCTCGACCGCGTGGAGCAGAAAGTCAAGGAGACGGGCATTCGCTATGCCATCCATCTGCATGGGCCTGATATGCCGCTCTATCCCGATGCCACCTCCATTTGGAACGACGTCAAGGACCGCGACCCGAGGCTGGGCATCTGTCTCGATATCGGCCATGACTTGCGAGCAGGTTCCGACCCCATCCAGGACCTGAAGCGATACGGCAAACGCGTCTTCGACATCCATCTGAAGGACGTCACCGAAGGCACAAAAGCAGGCCACGCCATCGAGCTGGGACGAGGCGTCATCGACTTCCCCCGTTTCGTCAAGATGCTCCGTAAAGTGGGCTACAAAGGCTCCCTCAGCCTCGAGTACGAGAAGGATATGACAGACCCCTTCATCGGCATAGCAGAAAGCGTCGGGTATTTTAAGGCTGTGAGTAAGCGAGAGAAATAACATGCTTGCATGATTATTTCCGAGCGGGAACAGTCTCGACAAAGTCACGGCTGTGAGTAAGCGAGAGAAATAACATGCTTGCAGACGGTCTGAGGTGCCGTCAACCCTTACAATAATTCCTTTCATAGTTTTAATGTTTTAAGAAAGAAACAATAATTAATCCTACCCTTGGAGACCGTGGTCAGTTAGCGTCCGATTAGAGTTCAGTATGACTTCGGTATGACTTCGGTATGACTTCGGTATGACTTCGGTATGACTTCGGTATGACTTCAGTATGACTTCAATATGACTTCAATATGACTTTAATATGACTTCAATATGACTTTAATATGACTTCAATATGACTTCAATATGAGTTTAATATGACTTCAATATGAGTTTAATATGAGATCGACATGAACTTTCACTGACTCTGACTTGGGTTCACCAATTCGTGATGTTCGGTGCAAAGGTAAGGCAATAAAAAAGGTGCCTAAAGAACCTTTAGACACCTATAGAAGTATTAATAGAACCCACCTATAACTCTAGCTGGAGCCGGAACTCTTCCAAGAGTTTCTGGATGCGTGTGCTGGCCTTGTCTTTCCACTTGCCGACGGGCAGCATGTAGATGGAATTCCCATGCCGTGATATATTGCTATATACAACCATTATATATTATAAATAAGAGGTGGGCCTTTTTCTTTTCTTATCATAAATTATTAAAGAAAAGAACTATGGCGATTTAATGGTTTGCCCCCAGTATTGAGGCGACTTGTTCTGGGGTGGCTCCGAGGCGGATGGCTGTCTTGCAGTCTTGCTGGGCAAGGCGTTTCTTCTTCATGGCCAAGTAGAGTGAGGCACGCGTCAGGTAGCAATCGGGACTGTTTGGCTCCAGTTCGAAAGCCATATCGATGTCCTTCTTGGCTTTCTCGTATTCCTTTCGCTTCTCAAACAAACCGCATCGAGCCAGGTAGTGCTTGGCATGGGTAGGGTAGAAGCGAATCAGGGCATCGAGCTGCTCCTGAGCTTCCTTTGGCCTGCCATCTTTGCTGTTCAACACGGCTAATCCAAGACGGGCATCTTCGTGCATCGGATTGAGTTTCAGCAGGTTGTTGTAGTCGGCACGAGCCTCTTTGTATCGCCTGCCTTGCGAATGGATGAAGGCTCGATAGAAGAGCGCTTCCTCGTTGTCTGGCTCAGCTTCCAGCACCTTGTTGTAGTCGGAAAGAGCCCGCTTGTCGTTGTTCAGTCCAAGATAGAGCGAGGCCCGATTGAGGTACAAATCAAGCGAAGTGGGAGAGAGGTCGATGCCTTTGGCATAAGCCTCCAAAGCCTTCTCGTTATCTCCTCGCTGCTGATAAATGCCGCCCAGATACTGATAAAGCACAGCATTCGACTTCCTCATCGGGTCAAGTCGAATAGTCTGCTCTATCATTCCTTTGGCTTTATCCAGAGAATCCACAGCCAAGGCCTCCACGATTGCACGCACACTTTGCTCGTAGAGCTGTGCGTGGAGAAGTGAAGAGTGAAGGGTGAAGAGTGATGAATAAAGGATGAGAAGTAAGCGTCGCATAACCATCTTACAATCTTTAATCCTTAATCTTTAATCCTTATTCCTCGCTATTGTTTGAGCTCGGTCTGGACCTACGCTGACGATTGTGATGGGGGTTCCTGTGGCTTTTTCGATGTAGGCGATGTAGTCCTTCAAAGCTTTGGGGAACTGGCTTTCGCTTGTCATCTGTGTAAGGTCGGTTTGCCAGCCTGGAAGGGTCTCATAGACTGCCTCCCAACCTTCTGTGTCATAAGGCATTTCGTCTGTCACGACACCATTCTTGGTGTACTTGGTGCAGACCTTAATCTCCTTGAAATCGTCGAGCACGTCGCTCTTCATCATGATGAGCTGGGTGACGCCGTTTATCATGATGGCATAGCGAAGAGCCACAAGGTCGAGCCATCCGCAGCGTCGGTTTCTGCCTGTCACAGCTCCATACTCGTGCCCTATCTCGCGAATCTTGTCGCCTGTCTCATCGAAGAGTTCAACGGGGAAAGGTCCGCTGCCAACTCTTGTTGAGTAAGCCTTGAAGATGCCAAAGACTTCGCCAATGCTGTTTGGAGCCACACCAAGACCAGTGCAGACGCCACCGCTCACGGTATTGCTGGAAGAGACATAAGGATAGGTTCCGTGGTCTATGTCGAGCATCGTGCCCTGAGCACCTTCGGCAAGCACGGACTTGCCTTCCTGAAGGGCTTTGCCAAGCTCAATCTCTGTGTCGGTAAGAGGGAACTGACGCATATATTCGATACCTTGCATCCAGAGTTTCTCCTCTTCTGTGATATCATAATCGGTGTAGTTCAGGTCGCGAAGTGTCTGTTCGTGGCGAGCTTTCAGAGTGTTGTATTTCTCTTGGAAGTTTTCGAGGATGTCGCCCACTCGAAGACCTGTTCTGCTGGCTTTCTCGCTATATGTGGGGCCAATGCCTTTGCCTGTCGTGCCCACTTTGTTCTTGCCTTTGGCAGCCTCGTAAGCACGGTCCAGCACTCTGTGAGTGGGCAGGATGAGGTGAGCGCGTTTGCTGATGTGAAGTCGGCTCTTCAGGTCATAGCCAGCCTCTTCCAGCTCCTTTGCTTCCTGCATGAAGAGGTCGGGAGCAATCACACAGCCGTTGCCGATGATGTTGAGCTTGCCCTCGTCGAAGATACCGCTTGGAATGCTGCGAAGCACAAACTTCTTACCCTCGAAGATGATGGTGTGCCCAGCATTAGGACCACCAGCAAAGCGAGCCACAATGTCATACCTCGGCGTGAATACATCCACAACCTTACCTTTTCCTTCGTCACCGAAAACAATGCCCAAAAGAGCATCTACCTTTCCTTTTGTCATATTTCTTAGAATCTGATTTCCTTATTTCTTTAACTTGTTTTTTCTTGCCTCTTGCCTGTTCTTGGCTTGGCATTTTCTGCAAAGGCCATGCATGTAAAGCAGTTTGTCCTCGATAGCAAAATAGCGGACATGAAGGCTTTGCAGAGCCAATTTCGCTGTGCTTGTGGAAACCTTAGTTATTGTGTTGCACTGGCGGCAGATGATGTAAGCCTTCGGATTGGTGTCAGTCCGCATCTCATAATGAGCAGCTGTGGCAAGCGGGTGCTTGATGACAAGTCCTGCATCGCAGAACAGTTCCATCGTGTTGAAGATGGTGGCTCTGCTGACCTGGAACTTGCCATGCTCCTTCATGAGTTGCATGAGTCCGTCGATGGTGAAGATGCCGTTAGCAAGCTCAGCCACACGAAGAATCTCGTATCTTTCGGGAGTCTTTCGCATGGATTTCTCTTCCATGTAGCTCGTCAATCTGTCGTGCACGGGAGCGAGTGGTACTTGCTTCTTATCCATAACCAGCGTGCAAAGGTACAACTAATAATTCAAAATTCAAAATTAATAAATTAATTTATTCTTCGAAAGCAGCTTCGAGTGCTTGAATGGCTTTTCTGAGGTGCAGATTTGGATTGCTGACCTGCTCCTTGAACTTGATGAAGGCTTGTTTCTCGGCACTCAAATCCTCTCCTTTTGCGTGTAAATGTCGCAAACAGAGGCAAGCACTTGTGGCTGGAAGGGGTTTGCCTTCTTCGAGCCAAGCCTTGCAGATTTCCTTTGCTTGTTCAGCCTTTGGCAAGAGCATCATGGCCAGGACTTGTGCCTCTTCTGCCGTCACCATTGTTTCTGCCCATTTTTTTGACATTTCTGGGGTGAAGTCTTTTGCTGGCATGAGCATGATGGCAAGGAGTCTTGTCTCGCGAATATTTTGCTGCCAAAGCTGATTGGCAAGCTCTACGTCCGCTGGAAATTCTTGGGCAATACTTTGCAGTCTGGGCAACTCCACGCCGAAGATGAGCTTGAATGGCATCCCAGCCTCCCTCATCCTGGCAGAGAGAATGCCGTTCATACTTGCCCTAAGCTCTTTCTTAATCTCGTTAATCATAAACCTCTAACCTCTAACCTCTAACCGCTAACACCTAATCTCATAACGTCCTGTATTCGTGGCTGTAACGCAACATCTGTTCATCGTAAGCTTCGCCATATTTAACGAGGACATCCGTGATGTTTCCTTCGCTGTCTCGGACGAGTTCATACCTCGGATTGATGAATCCTTTATAGGGTGCCAAGTCGAGTTTCTTGTAGCGTTCGCGGATTTCATGATGCAGCTCAGCGTCAATCTTGATGCCATATTCTTCCACGAGTTGCCTTGCTGCTTCATAATCGCCCTCGCCCTTGATTCGCTGCACTTCAGCAAGCAATTCACCAAAAGCTTTACGGAGTAGATTGTAGTCAAAAACTTTGACAAAATGTTTGCCGTTTGCTTCGACGATTTGTACTGCTTCGGGATAGTTCTTGAGCGTCCATCTTGAGATGAGTGCCCTGTTTCGCATGTGTGCCTCCTCAATCTGATGGCCCTCCTCAATGCGAACCATTTGTGTCAGCAGTCCGTTCATTAAGTAGCTGTAGTACTGCGATTTGTAGGCTTCTTCGTTTGGTGTCAGCCCCAACTCGACTAGCTTCTTGTCGGCAATATAATAGAGACCGAAGAGGTCTGCTCTAGCTTCCTCGATGGTGCTTCCATAAGCGCGCAAAGCATCGGCATCCACTCCAGGCAACAACTGACCGCTTCCGTGCCCAAGACACTCATGCAGGTCTGTGTGGAGGTCATCGCAAACATCTCCATACTTGTCCAGAAGTGCCCTCGTCTCATCGTCAATCACGAACTCTTCACGCATTCCCGAACCCTTTGCAGCCTGATTGTAAGCACGAGTCAGGTTGGCAATCGTGACACTCTTGCTGCCGTATTCAGCCCGAATCCAATCGCTGTTGGGCAGGTTTATTCCGATAGCACTACTGGGATAGAGGTCGCCTCCAAGCATGGCAGCACTGATGACCTTCGCACTCACGCCCTTGCACGCCTTCTTCTTGAAGCGCTCATCAACTGGCGAGTGCTCTTCGAACCACTCAGCATTGTCGCTTAGAGCTTTGGCTCTTTCTGTTGCTTTGTGGTCGATGATGTTCACATAGCCCTCCCAGCTTGCTTTGAGTCCAAGCGGGTCTCCATAGACTTCGGTGAAGCCATTAGTGAAATCCACTTCGCTCTCCGTCTCGTTCACCCAAAGGATGGCATATTCGTCGAAGGTCTTCAAGTTTCCAGTCCGATAGAACTCCACCAACTTGTCTATGACAGCCTTTTGCTTGTCGTTCTCGGCATATCTACGAGCCTTGCCCAACATCTCGCAAATGCGGTCGATGGCTTTGCCATAAAGGCCTCCGCTCTTCCAGACATTCTCATAGAGCGAGCCATCCTCTTTGCGCTCCAAACGACTGTTCAAACCCAGCATCGGAGGCCTGTCCGAATCGACCTTGCTCTTCAAGTCTGCATAGAACGCTTCCGCTTCGGCCTGACTGATGCCTTCAGCATAGTAGTTGCACGAAGAAGTGAGCAGCAAGTCCTCGCCATCAGCCTGATTGACGCGCTTCGGCATCACATTCGGGTTGAAGATGAGGTCCAGTATTGTTGACTGTTGTCTGTTGTCCGTTGTCCGTAGTCTCTCACAGAACCACTCTTTGCTGAACTCGGGCTGGAACTTTTGGCAACTGTAGTGATGATGGATGCCGTTCGAGAACCACACCCTTTTCAGATAAACGACAAAGGCTTGCCAGTCGGGGTTGTCTTTCGGGCCGTCATAGCTGGTGTAGATGTCCTCCAGCGTCTTTCGTATCTCCAGCCCATATTGGCAGTTCTGGTCCCAGAGAATGTCCCTTCCCAGCAGGGCAGCCTCGGCAAGATAATAGACAAGCAGTTTCTGTCGAAGCGTCAAGCCCTCAAAGCCCGTCACCTCGTATCGCAACAACTGTAAGTCAGCAAAACGCTCAATCATCTTACTTCTTACCTCTTACTTCTTACTTCTTACCTCTTACTTCTACTTTCTTCCCCTTTCTCTTCTTCCCCTTCTTCTTGGGTTTGGGAGGAGGCGGCAGTTCTGCTTTAGGGATGAACCCGTTAGCCACTTTGTATTCCTTCGGTGTTATGCCGCAGAGCTTGTAGAAAGCGGCATAGAAGCTTTGGCGAGTGGTGAAGCCCACTTTGGTGGCAATGTCTTCCACAGTCAGGTTGTCGAAGCTTCTGTCCTGCAGCATGTACTTTGCTTCGTAGAGGCGCATTCTGGCAACGAGGGCAGAGTAGTTCTGCTGGAAGCGCAGACTGACGACGGCGCTGATGTGGCGCATATTGACGTCGATGTCTTTTGCCAGCAGTTTTGCTGAGTAGTTCGGGTCGCGATACTTCTGCTCGACCATCAGCTTCGTGATGATTTTCCTAGCCACCTCTTCCACGAAAGCAGGCGTGATAGCGTTCCTGTACGCAGCCTTCTTGGCTTTCTCGGACTTTTCCGTAATGTTGTACTTAGCCATAATGTTATATATAAATGAAGAATAATTATAAATTAAGAATGAAGAATGAAAAATTAAGAATTAAGAATGAAGAATTTTATTCACTCATCTCAAGCCTTTTCAACTTTTCACTTTTTTACCTTTTTACCTTTTTTCAAAAGCTTTTCCGGCTCATTTGTGGTGATGATGTCTATGCCGGGCATTTGGGCAAAGTGCGTGAGCGCTTCCTCGCCATCCACCGTCCACACATTGACCTCCAGCCCGAGTTTCTTGGCCTCCAGCGGCCAGTCGGGGTGCTTGTCGAAGACCTTCGTGTTGTAGTCGATGCCAGTCCAGCCCAGCTCCTTGATTTCTTTTGGCGAGAGCTCACCGTTCAGGTAAGCCACCTTAGCTTTGGGAGCCAGTTCGTGAATGCGCTTGCAGACATGCTTGCTGAACGAGATATAGTCCGTTCTGTCGGCAAGGTCCAGCATGTTCACCAGCTCTACCGACAGCTCCGAGATTCTGCAGTCGCGTTTCTCATTCCTGTGCTGTTTAATCTCAAAAATAAGACGACAGTTTGTGAGGCGCTTCGCTTCAGTCAGATATTGCTGCAGGGTAGGGATGAACTCCCCGTTTTGCAGCCGATGGTTCATCAGCGTGGCATAAGTTGTGTCCTCGATGCGGATGCCGTCAATCGTAGCATCATGAAACACGACGGGGATGCCATCAGCCGTCATCCACACATCAAACTCGCTGCCCCAGCAGCCTATCTCAGCCGCTTTTTGCAGCGAAGCGATAGAGTTCTGAGCACTTCCCTCTGTCATCCAGTAGCCACGATGCGCCACCACCTTAGGCTGAGCCAGACACGCCAAACAAGTCAAACAGAGAAGTGTCGAAAAGAAATATCTTCGCATTGTTTTTAGTTGTTAATCCGATGCAAAGATATAAAATAATACAATACAAAGACACAAAATCGTGAAAAAATTACGACATTTCCCGTTTCTTGCGATATAGCATGCTCCCCAAGGCGATTAGGATGATGAAGAGCGTGAGGATATAAGCCCAAATGTGTGTGACTCGCGAGGTGGCTGTGATGGTATAATCTTTCGGGATGAGCCTTTCGCCTTTGAATGGATAGAGGATTGAGCCGTCGGCTTGTAGGGCACCGTTCCCTGCATCTGTGACTGTTCCTGGCATCGTGAGGGTGTAGGGCACGTTGAACCAGAAGATGTTCAGTTGTTTGCTGAGTTCGTCGGTAAGTCCTTTGCCAAAAGTTGTCTCGTCGTCGAAGAAACTATTGTAGGCATCGGAATGGAAGAAGGCTTGCAGTCTCTCCTCGGGCTTGATGTCGAGCAGGTCGTCGGCACCAGCCATGATAAATTGTACAAGCGAGTCGTGCAGCTCGACGAAACGCTCCTTGTTGACTGGTGGATTAGGGATGGAGTCGTAGTGACTGACGATATAGTCGAAGCCGACCTTCAGGAGATTGTCGTTCAGCCAGCGGTTGATGGCAGGTTCTATCTCGCTGAGTTTCTGCGAGGCCTCTGCTCCGCTCAGTCCCTTCACGAGGTTGGGCTCGCCTGTAAACCAGTAGCTTATGAGGGCTTTGTCTGCATAAAGTGTGTCGGCCAACTGGAATGTGTCGCCCACGCAATAGAAGGTTTCGCTGAAGACGTAGTTCGTATAGAACCAGCGGAACTGTTTCTTGAGGCTGGCTTTCGAGCGAAGGTGGGTGCCGTTGAGCTGCAGAGGGGTCTGCTGGCTCATTTCTTCTGTCGATTTGAAGGGCATCGAGAAGGTTGTGCTGACAGTATCTCCTTCGCCTATATCTGTGTGACTTCCCATGAAAGCATCTGTGTTGATGCATTCCGGCAAGGGTTGCGACCATTTCACACCTTCTTTTGTCCACAATGAGTCGCGCATCTTTTGGGGCATCACGTTACTATAGGTGATTTTTCGCTCACAAGGCCACCAAGAATCGTCTGTAATGGTGGTGTGCATCACGACATCCGGCTGATAGCAGGAGGCCAGTAGGAGAGTGCCCGCGAGGGCTATTCCAATGAACTTACTTGTTTTCATAAATCATGCGTTTGAAGTGAGTGTAACTGAGTTGATGGTCTTTCTTCTGCCCGCGGTGGCTTGTGTACACTTGCTCGAGGGTGCTACTCTTGGGCAGAGATGCTATATTACAATATGTATAGGATTGTTCCGTCTTTGTCGAAGAGGGCAGATGGAGCGTGATGACGTAAGCGACGAGCAAGACTGCGGCAACTGTCGAGACATTGCTAACGATACGCAACCAAAGGCCTTGAGGCTGCTTTATCGCAGTCTTTTCCTCTGCCTCAATTCGTTGCATCAATTGTTCAACGAAATTATCAGAAAGCCCTGAGCCTTTGAGAGTTTTAATCTTGCGTTCAATCGTAACACGCAAGGCTTTGTCTTTATATTCGTTATTGTCTTTCATAGTTCTCGAGTTGTTTGATGATTACGGCAAGTTTCTTCCTTATCCATTGCAGTCGAGAGCGGAGATAGCCTCCGTCGTGACCGGTTATTTGTGAGATTTCTTTTATCGAGTAGTCGTCGAAATAGTAGAAACTCAGCAGCATTTGGTCATCAGGTTTCAGTTGGTCGATGGCTCGTTCTAGCAGGGAGAGTCGGTCGGACGAAGTGTCCGAGAGAATTTCGTCGGCTTCGTCGTCGGACATATTCTCGAGCCATTCCTGCTTCGCATCCGCTATTGGAACAGTCTTTTGCCTTTGTCTGTAGTGCTTCAGCGCCATGTGATAGGCGATTCGCATCAACCAGGTTTGGAGGCTGGATTGCTTCTTGTCGAATCGGGAGAGGCTTTTGAATGCTTCCAGAAGGGCATCTTGGGTGACTTCCTCGGCATCTTCCTTCGAGGGAACCAAGCGGCGAACCATCCGCATCAGGCGTTCGGCATAGCGCTCGGCAAGCAGTCGAAACTGGTCTCTTTCGCCATTCTGTATGCGACTGACGAGTTCCAAGTCGTCTGGCTTTGCCTGAGGAATTATCTCGGAAATGCTTCCCATTCGTTTTGTCTTTCTCTACAAATATATTACCGCTTTTTGCGAAAATGTATAATCACTCAGTAGTAATCTTGAAACATCACGTTTGAAGTTTGCAATTTACTAACGTGAAGTTTGCGATTTACTAGTGTGACGATTGCAATTAACTAGTGTGACGATTGCAATTAACTAGTGTGACGATTGCAATTAACTAGTGTGATGTTTGTAATCGTATAGTGTTACGTTTTCAAACAAAACGTGCCACGTTCGAAAACGCGACACGCTGTTATGTGATTTCTGACAATTGTTGTCGTCTTTAGCTGACTAAGCTGAACTGTCTGTTGCTGATGAGTTTGCGGAGGTTGATGAGGGCGTAGTGCATGCGGCCGAGGGCTGTGTTGATGCTGACGCCAGTCATCTGTGCTATCTCCTTGAAGCTGAGGTCTTCGTAGAAACGCATGATGACGACTTCACGCTGTGGCTCGGGCAGGTAGTCGAGCAGGTGACGGATGCTCTCGCGCGTTTGGCTGTCAATCATCTCGTCTTCGCGTGTGGCTTCGCTGAGCCTCATGCTGTTGAGGACTTTGGGTGCCACTTGGTCTTCGCGAACAGTCTGTGTGGTCTCAATCTTGCGGCCTTGGTCGAGAATGAGGTTGTGAGCGATGCGTGTGAGCCATGCGCTGAACTTACCGTTTGTCTGGTATTTGTGGCTGCGTATGGCTATGATGGCTCGCTGGAACGTGTCCTGGAAGAAGTCGTTGGCCACATCCGCGTCTTTTACCAAAAAGAGTATATAGGAATAGATGTACGCCTGATGTCGGGCGAGCAAAACATCAAATGCACTATCGTTACCTTCTTCGTACAATACTACCAACTCGTGGTCGGTCATTGCAGATAAGTTATTCATTACGTCTCAAACTTTGGTTTAGGAGTAATGTTTTCCGATAGGCAATTGGGTTTTAAGTGCGTTTTTAATGTTTTGACGACGCAAAGTACTGAGTTTTTCCTCATTCTTGCAAGTTTTTTTTCATTTTTTTACGGTTTGTGCAACGAAAAATGTCGAACAGCAGGGCATTTTGCACAAAAAGGTGTAACTTTGTGCAAGAAATAAAACGACTAATATGCATTCGAAGGAAGAAAAGTTGCAGGCTTTCGGTCGCTTGCTGGATGTGATGGATGAGTTGAGGGAAAAGTGCCCTTGGGACCATAAGCAGACGAACGAGAGTCTGCGCCCGAATACGATTGAGGAGACGTTTGAACTTTGTGATGCTCTGCTGAAGGATGATGTGCCGAACATCGAGAAGGAGCTGGGCGATGTGCTGCTCCACATTGTCTTCTATGCTAAGATTGGTAGCGAGAAGGGGCAGTTCGACATTACCGATGTCTGCAACAAACTTTGCGACAAGCTCATCTTCCGTCATCCGCACGTCTATGGAGATGCTGTGGCTAAGACGGCTGGCGATGTGGTGATGGCTTGGGAACAAATCAAGCAGAAGGAGAAGGACGGCAACAAGACGGTTCTGGGCGGTGTTCCCAGTTCTTTACCTTCGCTCATCAAGGCTTATCGCATTCAGGACAAGGCTCGTGCTGTGGGCTTCGACTGGGAGAAGAAGGAGGATGTGTGGGACAAGGTCAGGGAGGAGCTTGGCGAACTGCAGGCTGAACTGATGAAGGAGGACAACAAAGAGAAGCAGACGGCTGAGTATGGCGATTTCCTGTTCAGCCTGATTAATGCGGCTCGTCTCTATCACATCAATCCCGACAATGCTCTGGAGCACACGAATCAGAAGTTCATCCGCCGCTTTAATTATGTGGAGAGAAAGGCGAAGGAGCAGGGTCTGCAGTTGAAGGATATGACGCTCGGCCAAATGGATGAGCTTTGGAACGAGGCAAAAAAAGAAGAGTAGAAGTGGTCCACTGACTTTTCTACTCTTCCGCCGAAACTTTCTTTTTACCTTAAAGCCTGCTTTGTCTCGGATTATTTGGGTCTGTGTCCTTGCGGACGGTTCTTTCCTCCGCCAAAGTTCTCGAGCATTTCGCGATGGAACTTGTCTTCGGCACACATTGCCTTATAGACTTTTGCGGGTGATACAACCTTGCACATCTTCTTGTAGTAGGTGACTTCGAGCTGTGCCATTTCCACGCCGAGGTCTTTTATCTTCTGGATTGTGATGGCGAATTCCTGGTCGCTTGCCTCAGCAGTCGGGGCGTTTCTCTTGAGCTGGAAGATTTGTCGCTGCAGTCCACGCTGCTTGCCCTTCATCTCGAAATAGATGGGGTAGAAGGCTGCGGCTTCGGTCCCGTTGAAGCCAGCTTCTTGAGTGACATAGCTTTCGAGCTTTGCCTTGAACTCTTGCGGATTGAACTTGCCTCGCTGTGGCTGTTGAGCCGTCAAGGCTATTCCGACGAGCAAGAGGCTGAATGTAAGTATGATTCTTCTCATCTTCATGTTTATTCTGCTTCGGTTAGATATGATGCGATACTCATATTGTCAATCATTGAATAGTCGAGTGCATCTTCGATGTACTGGATGTTCTCTGCTTCGAGCTGCTGCGCTTTGTAATGGCTCTCGAAGAGCATTCCACCAGCGGCAACACAACCGGCCAGAACGGCTGCAGCAGTCCATCGCCAGATAAGGTTGCGACGGCGCTTTCGCTCTGCGATGCGACTCATCACTCTGTCTGAGAGGCTGTTGAAGTAGCCTTCTGGAACGGTGAAGTGATTCTCTGCACCAAAGCGTTCGAAGAGCTTCGTCTCCAGCTCCTCAGTTGTCCTTTGTATGTTGTCCGTTGTCTTCATTCTACCTATTAGATTATATATAATGTGAAAGGTTTAATCGTTATCGTCAAAAAATGCAGATATTTTTTTCACTGCATGATGGTATGATGCTTTGAGGGCTCCGATGCTTGTGCCAAGCAAGCTGCTCATGTCCTCGTACTTCATCTCGTCGAAGTACTTGAGGTTGAAGACGAGCCGCTGCTTTTCGGGCAGTGTGTTGATGGCCGTTTGGAACTGTCTCTGCACTTCATCTCCATCGAAATAGCTGTCGCTGGCAAGCATGTCGGCCAGGCTGCCATCGGTCTGGTCGAGGCTCAGCACTTGTTTCTTCTTGTTGAGATAGTTGAGCGACTCGTTGATGGCAATGCGAAAGAGCCAGGTTTGCAGGCGAGACTCACCGCGGAAACTGTCTATGGCACTCCAGGCCTTGATGAAGGTGTTCTGCAGGACATCGTCGGCATCATCGTGCACCACAACCATCCGTCGTATCTGCCAATAGAGCGGCTCCTGATACTCGCGCACAAGTCGGGTGAAAGCCGCTTCCTTGGTGGACGCGTCATGCAGTTGTTTATAGAGTGCTTTCTCGTCTATCATTACAATTAGTTAGACAAGAGTGAGTGACGAAGGTTTAAAGCTTTGCGGATATAAAACGCCCCTCTCTTGCGGAGAGGGGTTAAAACTTGGCTGTTACTGTATGGAAATCTTGCGGACAATCTTGCCGACTTTAATAAGGTAACAGCCTTTTTGAAGATTCAGTGCGAAGGTCTTGTCGTTACTGTCAATGCGAACTGTCGCAACCTTAGCACCAGTCAGGTTGAAGATTTCCATAACTTCTCCATTCGCACCTACAATGTGGACGTTTCCGTCCTTGATGCTAAGTGAGATGCCCGATACGCTCATTTCGATGCCATCGCTAGCTGGTTCAGCCATGATGGTAAGCGGAGCGAAAGCCATCGCCAAGGTGAGTGTTATGATATAAAACTTCTTCATACCTTATATAATCCGATGCAAAGATAGGACTTTTCTGTCATTCCCGCAAACTTTTTTAGGTAAAAGTTGTGTTTTTCTTCAAGAAAAGCCTCATTTTATGCTGCAAAACATATCTTTGCGGGCAATATCTTCGTTTAAAGAGCCTAAAATAGTCTTTTTACCAGATGTCCTCCGGATGTTCTGGATTATCATATATTTCTTTCGGACAATACTCTATATGATCCATATAAAACTCGGAGGTCGTAGCATCGAGTACAGACTTTATCTTGAGATAGTATGTTTTGTCCGGGTCTAATGTCTGGCGAGTGATGATACGACGGACAATGTTTCTGTTGGCATTGGCTCTTGCTGTTGTGCCTGGTTGCTTAAGAATCAGGATGCTTTCTTCGCCTTTCATGAATCCGTTGTTACGCATTTGCTTGTCGGCTTCTGCATCTGCATCGTCGTCTGTGCCAGTATCTTCAATCCAACCCGTTATGGGGTCAGCTCCTCCAAGTGTAAGGTTGACAGGAATACCTGCGGCAGGCATTGCATCTTTTCTGTCGCCGAAATAGAATTGGGCAATGCCTCTGTCGCTATTTGTAAGGATGCGATAACGGACTTCATAGGTTCCTCGTTTCGGAACTGGCGGTAGCGTGAAGACGAGTTCCCAGCGTCCCACACACTTCACTTCGTCCCCACAAAGGCTGCCGAACTTGTAATCATAGGCATTGTAATATACAAAGATAGAGCCTTCGTTGATGCTCAAGTTGCCGATATATTTGTATTCCGTATTATCTGGGAAGTGCACCCATTGATGTCTGGCATCTTTCAGGGCAACACGTCGAATGTCATTATTCATCACTTCGGGAAAGAAACTCATACAATCCATACGGATTCGTGTGCGACCCAGATTGTCGCGAGTCTCTTCGTCGTAGGCAATAGGAGCATCTATCTCGTAAAGATAGCCATTAAGAGCTGTTCTCTTGTCCATGTCTTCGACTTCTCTCATTACTCGAGCTCCCAGCTTATCTTCCTCGCAACTAATTTCGTGTCCAGTTCCGTGTCTGTCATTGTCAAGGATTGGGAAGCGGTTGAGATAGACACCTTGCGCTTCCGGACTCTCATATATTTTGAGCAGTCTTCGCTTTCCCATCGTTACATAATACTCCATTACAGGAATCGATAGCTTGCCAGGAGAACCTGCATAATCGTAACCTTTCTCATTATAGTGGAAGACGAGACGGTTGGGGGCCAGCTTGAAAGGCAGAACATGATAGGTTGTCCATTGGTAGAGCAGGTTTTCAGGAGCTTTGAAATTCGTGTTGGCAACTGCTTCTGGATAATAATTACCAGCTTGAACCCAGGCTTGCACATCTTCTGGAGTAATCTCTTCTGCAGGCTTCCCAATCTGTTCTTGCCAGAAGTTATCGGATTCGGCAAAGATTGTGAAGCCGTATTTCCTGTGCTCAGGGGCATAGGAATAGCCGCCATCCATCGTCTTTAGCCCGTTTGCCGGAGTCTTCTCCTCAATCATGCCCGTCAAATAGAGTTGTTCATAAACCTCGTCTCTTATCTTCGAAAGTGTGTCCATCAACCCGCAAGCCTGTAGCATTCGAGCCATTACGATGAAGCCCTTTTCTCTGCCTTCGAGTTGTTCTTGCAGGATAGTCTTGAGCGTTACCTCTCTTGGAGCAATGACTTTCTCCATTTGATGGATGACGCCATTAATGGCAGGGATGTCTCTATTGCGAATGCTGATGGGATAGATATGGTTGATGTAGATGCTATCAGGGTCTTTAGGACGATAGACGCTAAGTCGGATGTCGTTCATATTGGGACGTCCAAACTCTCCATTTTCTGTTTGGGGGAAGCTGTATGTCCTATAGCTCTCTTCGTCACCGCCGTCGATAATACTGTTATATACAACGACTTTCATGATGCTGTCCTTCAGTTTGTCGTTCGTGAAACTCTCCCAAGTCGGTTCGTTTATGATTCCGGCTTTGACTTGGTCCTGCAGAAAAAGTGCAATTGCTTCGTTTGTCGGAGCAAAACAAGTATAGTTTCCGCGAACACTGAGGAGTTGAAAGACGGTGCTCTCACTTCGTGGACTTATGTTGACCAACTGCAGAAGTTTGACGTATTCGCTATAGTCATCGTGTTTCTGAAGATATCCAAGTACCGTTTCTTCCTTGAAAACATAGCGGGCAGAGGTGTCTATGTCTTCTTTGCAGCTGAAGAGAAATACGATGATGGAAACGGCAAATAGTATGTACTTTTTCATTGTATATGATACGGAAGTGTGACAATTTTGCCGCAAAGTAACAAAAAAGTACAACACAAAACAAGTTTTTTGGCAAAAAAGTGCAAGAAAAGTGAGTTAACGTGGCATTTCTATGACTTCGAGGTCGCTGAAGTTTCCGTTGTCCACAGAGAAGCGAACGAGGGTGCGAACTTGGTGCCATCCTTGCAGTCCTGCAGCTCCTGGATTGATGTGAAGCAGCTTCAGCCGCTCATCATACTGCACTTTCAGGATGTGGCTGTGGCCTGAGATGAAGAGTTTGGGCGGTCGGACGAGGAGATGCTGCCTGATTCGCGGGTCGTAATGGCCTGGATAACCGCCTATATGTGTCATCAGAACATCAGCTCCTTCGCAAGTCCAACGCAGCTTCTCGGTGTAGAGTCTTCGCAAATCTCCTCCGTCGCAATTGCCAAAGACGGCTTTCAAAGGACGGAACTCATTGAGTCGGGTTGCCAGTTCGAGCGAGCCAATATCGCCAGCATGCCATATCTCGTCGCAGCTCTCGAAGTACTCGAGATAGCGATTGTCCCAATAAGCATGGGTGTCGCTAAGCAGGCCGATGCGTTTCATCCCTCTTAATTTTCCTAATCATATAAGTCAGCATGCATGTTGCTGCCACGAAGCTTATGGTGTCGCTGATGGGCATCGAGAGCCAAACACCGTCCAGTCCCCACCACTTCGGCAAGATGGCAAGCAAAGGAATGAGGAAGAGCATTTGGCGGGTAACACTCAGGAAGATGCTCTTACCAGCGTGACCTATGCTCTGGAAAAAGTTTCCGATGACCATCTGAGCACCCACAAGTGGGAAGGCTGCCACTACGAAATGGAAGGCACGGACTGCTTTCTGGGTCAACTCTGGACCAGCTCCGAAGATATGAATGATGGGAGCAGGAATGAATTCGCCAGCCAGACAAGCAAACAAGGTGATAGTCGTGGCTCCGATAATGCCGTAACGAAGCACTCTGAAGACGCGGTCGTTCTGTCTTGCACCCCAGTTGTAGCCCACGATTGGCTGCATACCTTGCACAAGTCCCATCACCACAGTCACGAACAAGAAGACCACTCTGTTCACGATTCCATAAGCCCCGATGGCCATATCGCCGCCATATTGGAGCAATCTGTTGTTGCAAATCAGTACCACCAAGCAAGCGCAACTGTTGAACAGGAACGGGCTAAGACCAATTGCAAGACATTGACGGACTATATCGAGCCTGAGCCGATAGATGCCTCTTCGCAGATGAAGCAGTTCTGTGGGTCGGCTAAAGAGCCTCAATTGCCAGCAGAAAGCGACGGTCTGGGCAATGATGGTGGCCCAAGCAACACCCTGAATGCCCCATTTGAACACGAAGATGAAGAGCGGGTCGAGTATGCAATTGACGATGATGGCAAGGAAAGTGCAGCCCATTGCCAAGCGAGGATGACCGGCACTACGCAGTATCGCGTTCGAACCAAAATAGAGGTGTGTCACGATATTGCCAAGCAAGATGATGAGCATATACTCGCGAGCGTAGGGTAGGGTGACGTCGCTTGCTCCGAAGAGGTACAGGATGTTGTCCAGGAAGGGCAGGCAAACCAGCGTGAACAGAATGCCAAGGATGACATTCAGGGTAATCGTGTTGCCCAAGATGTGCTGAGCCTCCTCGTATTTCCCTTGCCCGAGACGGACGCTTATCACCGTGCTTGCACCCACTCCAATCATGGCTCCGAAAGCAGCCGACAGGTTCATGAATGGGCTGGCCACAGCCATTCCGCTGATTGCTTCGTCGCCCAAACCCTGACCCACAAAGATGCTATCTACTATATTATATATAGAAGAGGCCACCATCGCTATGATTGCGGGCAAACTATACTGCCAGAGCAGGCTGCCGATGGGTTTCGTTCCGAGTTCTGTTGGTATGTATTGTCGCATACTATCCTGAAAAGCTTGACTTTCTTAGCGTTTGCAAAGGTACGAATTAAAAATGAAATAATGAAATAATGAAGGAATGAAAATGAAATAATGAAAGGACAAATCGTCTGTAATGACATTCTGACACTTTGCTCGGAATGTAGAAAGATTACTGACACTTTGAGCTTTTCTGACCCGCTGAGAATGCCAAGAAATAGCCCAAATTGTGTCGAGGCCTAAAAGAACGCCTGTTTTCTCGATTATCGTAACCTTTTGATTGTGTTTGACTTACGTTTTGAGCCTCTTGATGAGGGCTGTAATCTGTTCCGATTTAGGACAACAAATCGGTCAAATAGGCCTGTTTTGATGGGCGATTCGACGTGCTTAATTGCCAAACTTAACGTGCCAAGTCATTCAACCCTCCCTGTTAAGTTTGCAAATCCTCCCTGTTAAGTTTGTAAACCCTCCCTGTTAAGTTGACAAACTCCCCTTGCTGAGTCGGTAAAGATGGCGTGTTTTCACCAAAACTGCTCCGTAGGTCGTCTAAAACCAAAGTGTTAAATGGTAAGCAAATCGGCCTTTTCTGTGACAAGTTGAAAAGTGTGTCGTTTGTTCTTTTTGCATGTTTTTCTTTGAGAATAGGAATAAAATTCCTAAATTTGTAGCGTCTTTTTGTTACAAACCACCCTTTTGGGCGTTATATACATAAGACAGTACGCGCGAAATGAAAACGAAGACTTTCGTCCTTTTCTTCCTGTTGCCCATCCTCGCTTTTGCTGAGGAATCGGCTCTCGAAATGCTTTCACAGAGGCAAGCCGCCTTTGGTCGGACCATTCCGCAGGAAAAGGTCTTCATTCACATGGACAACACTTCTTATCAACTTGGCGATACAATCTGGTTCTCGGCCTATACTCGTCGAACCGATACGGACAAGCCTTCCGATGTGAGTGGCGTGCTTTATGTGGAACTTTATGGGCAGGAAGGATACATGATAGAGCGTAAACTCATCCAAATGAAAGAGGGTCACGGCTCTGGATTCTTTGCTTTAAACAAATACATTCAGTACGCTGGTTTCTATGAACTTAGGGCTTATACTCGTTGGCAACTCAATTGGGGACGTTTCGAGCGCAAGCATACTGAAGACATCAAAACGTGGTTCGCAAGCAAACGGCAAGAGAAAGAGTATTTTCGTGACTATGAAAAGCTCTACAGTCGTGTGTTTCCCGTCTATGACAAACCCCTCGAACCAGGCGAATATACGCACGATATGACGCTTCGAGCCATGCGTCGTCTCTATCCCAATCCTGCTGATAATCCCAAGTTGACGCTCTCTCTTTATCCGGAAGGAGGCAATCTTGTGGAAGGAATGCCTTGCAGAGTGGCTTTTGAGGCGTGTTTCGACACTGGAGAGTGGGCAGAAGGTTGGGTTGTTTATGATGGCGACTCAATCAAGACTGTGAATCGGGGCAGAGGACTCTTCGAGGTCATTCCGCAAAAAGGACTGGAGAAGGAGGTTCTCTTTGTCAGCAAAGATGGCAAACAAGCTAAAGCGAAACTGCCAAAACCAGAGCAGACGGGAGTTTCCCTGAAAGTGGAACAGACCGATAGCGGCTGGGTTGCTCATATCCGGCATACTGCTGATTTGCAGGATGATAGCTTGGGCGTGAGCCTGATGTGCGAGGGGAAATCGGTGAAGAGTGAAGAGTTAAGAGTGAAGAGTAAAAGCAACCATATCCTGGACGAAAGTAATTCTTATTCTTCACTCTTAACTCTTCACTCTTCACTCAGCAAGTCTGGCGTCTATCAACTTACCGTCTTCGACACAAAAGGGCGTGTTTTTGCAGACCGTCTCTTCTTCAATCGAGGCAAGGAGGACTTGAATCCCACGCTAAGCATCGAGGGTCTCAAGGAAGAATACCAGCCTTACGAACCCGTCAACCTTACTTTGAAAGCACCTCCAAGCAAGTCTTCCATTTCGATTTCGGTCAGAGATGATTTCCGGAGGGACTGCCTCTACGACGACTCTAACATCCTGACCGAGATGCTCTTGGCAAGCGAGATACGTGGTTTCGTGCCTCAACCTGGCTGGTATTTCGAGGCTGACGACGAGGAACATCGTGCTGCCCTCGACCTCTTGATGATGACACAAGGCTGGCGTCGCTTTGATTGGCGAAGCATGGCGGTGGCTGGGGCTTGGGACATCACACAGCCTGCCGAACAGGCTCCCATCCTGATTGGCAACACCTACAAGAACGTCATCGTCGATTTCGTGGAAGGTGAAGAGACGAACAACGAGAAGGAGGACGAAGAAGAATACCCTTTCAGCGAAGACGGAAGGAGCCCTCACGAAGATGATTACTATGAGACCAAGCCGATGGACTTGCCCGATATGTTTAGCAAAGGCAGGGGTGCGGAACGAGAAAAGATTGCTTACGACAAATCTGTCAACGCCCAAAATGATAAGAAGAACAGGGAACTCAAGGTTCATGCCGAGATAATTGCACTCGATGCAAAGACCTCCTTTGTCGGTGAAAGCGAGACTTTCAGGAAAGATTTCCGCATTCAGTTGCCTCCTTATTACGGCTCGGCAATCGTCTTTATCAGTGCTGCAGACACGACTAAATGGAAAAAGAAGAAGCCTTACACTTGGATTCAAGCCGAACCCGACAACCTCGAGACGGATTATATGTACTTGCCTGCAAGTGCTAAACTGAGGCGAAAGATATTCGTTGAACCGGCAGATTACCTGCCTCGCATAGTTTGGCCGTATCCACGATTTGTGAATCCTTACTCATATTACCAGAATCATCTTGCTCCCACACCTGAGAAAAAGAATGCAAATGGCAAGTGGATAAGGCTCGATGACGAGACCATCATGAGCGAAGTGACCATAAAGGCAAAGCGGCGAGGCTTGAATAAGTTCGACGACACTTGGCCAATCTTTGCCATTGATGCCGAAGATGCCGATAACATAGCTCAAGATGTCGGATTGGGCTTTATGAAGGTCTATACGGCGGACTTTGGTGTCGGAGTGGTAGAAAGGAAGTTAGGGGAAGGTCAGGAAGCGACCTTCGAGACTCGCGACGGCGCAGGATATACACGAAGAATGATTATGGCCATGCGGGGCGACTCGATTCCGCCTGATTCCATATATGCAAGGAAGTATCTTAGGTCACTACACGACATCGGTATGTCCCCAGGTGAAGCAATGGAGTATCAAGGCAATGGCGTCTGGGATATGTATGTCTTTTACTCTGATTACAGTCCTCGACTGTATGGCAACGATATGTATTACGGCAGTAACGAGCCCAAGACGAAGCTTGTTTGCTATCCTTTCCCCGATGGTTCTCGACGATTGACCTATCGCGATCGACGTTATGTAATACCTGGCTTTGCTTATCCTGCACAGTTCTATTCGCCAGATTACAGCAAGACAGAACTCCCCCTAAAGGGGGATGGGGGGTCTGACTATCGCCGTACACTCTATTGGAACCCCAACCTCAAGCTGAACGATGAAGGTGAGGCTGAAGTCAGGTTCTTCAACAATAGTCGCGTCACTCAGTTATCTGTTGATGCAGAAGGGCAAGCTTCAGACGGTACATTACTCTGGGCAAAGTGACATATAATAATATATAATGTGTAAAGAAAGGAAAAAATACGGCATCAAGAGTACAACTTAACGTAAAAATTAGTATCTTTGCACGCGAATTGAAAAAACGTAAATCGTCAAATACTAAATCACAAAGATGAGTACACAAACAGAAAAGATTAAGGAGCTTATGGAGCTCCGCGCCAAAGCTCGTATAGGCGGCGGCGAAAAGGCTATCGAGAAGCAGCATGAGAAAGGCAAGCTCACGGCTCGCGAACGCATCAACTTGCTGCTCGACGAAGGTAGCTTCGAGGAAATGGACATGTTCGTGAAGCACCGTTGCACGAACTTCGGTATGGAGAAGAAGCAGTATCTGGGTGACGGCGTCGTGACAGGTAGCGGCACAATTGGCGGTCGCCTTGTTTATGTCTTTGCTCAGGACTTCACAGTTTCTGCTGGTTCTCTCTCCGAGATGCTGGCAAGCAAGATTTGTAAGGTGATGGATATCGCCATGAAGGTTGGCGCTCCCGTCATCGGTCTTAACGACTCAGGTGGTGCTCGCTTGCAGGAAGGCATCAACGCTCTCGCAGGTTATGCCGAAATCTTCCAGCGCAACATCATGTCTTCTGGCGTCATTCCTCAGATTAGCGCCATTATGGGCCCATGTGCCGGTGGTGCAGTTTACAGCCCCGCATTGACTGACTTCACCTTCATGGTTGAGGGCAGCAGCTATATGTTCCTGACAGGTCCTGGTCCTGTGAAGGCAGTTCTGGGCGAAGTTGTGACTCAGGAGCAGCTTGGTGGTGCAAGCGTTCATGCTACAAAGAGTGGTGTGACACACTTCACAGCCAAGAACGAAGAAGAGTGTATCGCTATGATTAAGCAGCTCTTCTCTTACATTCCTCAGAACAACCTCGAGAAGACTCCTCGCGTAGAATGCACAGACCCCATCGACCGTATGGAGGATTACCTGAACGACATCATTCCCGACAATCCCAACATGCCTTATGACATGTATCAGGTGATTGCAGGTATCGTGGATAATGGCGAGTTCTTCGAGGTTCAGCCTAACTTTGCAAAGAACATCATCGTAGGTTTCGCCCGCTTCAACGGCCAGAGCGTCGGCATCGTAGCCAACCAGCCGAAGCAGCTTGCAGGTGTGCTCGATTGCAACTCAAGCCGCAAGGGTGCTCGCTTCGTTCGTTTCTGCGACGCATTCAACATTCCTATCGTAACGCTTGTTGACGTTCCTGGATTCTTGCCTGGCACAGGTCAGGAGTACAACGCCGTCATCCTGCATGGTGCCAAGTTGCTCTATGCTTACGGAGAGGCTACTATTCCCAAAGTGACAGTTACCTTGCGTAAGAGCTATGGTGGCAGCCACATTGTGATGAGCTGTAAGCAACTTCGTGGCGACCTGAACTATGCTTGGCCCAGCAGTGAGATTGCTGTGATGGGTGCCAGTGGTGCTGCAAGTGTGCTCTATGCAAAGGAAGCTAAGGCTCTCAAGGAAGAGGGTAAGGTTGAGGAAGCAAAGGCTTACATGGCAGAGAAGCAGAAGGAGTACGAAGACCTCTTCGCAAATCCCTATCAGGCTGCCAAGTATGGTTACATCGACGATGTAATCGAGCCTCGCAATACTCGTTTCCGCATCATTCGCGCTTTGGCTCAGCTCGAGAACAAGAAACTCACTAACCCTGCCAAGAAGCACGGAAATATTCCTCTGTAAAGAAATGGGAGTTAAAGAAGTTAAAGACGAAACCTATGGCAGTTTCCCAAACTATTGTCCTTAACTCCTCAGCGAGCAAAGCGAGCGATAACTCCTTTGTTTTTTAACTCCCCCAAAAATAAATAATATGCAATTACTATCAATATCAGATCCGCAGATATGGCTTTTAGCAGGCATCTCCGTTTTGGTGGTGTTCTCTATTCTGCTTATCTTGGTACTCATCTTGGGCATCTTTACCGCAATTGCAAAGAAGACAACTGCGAAGGTAAAGACCGTGAAGAGCACCATCGAGACCAGTTTGGAGGCTAAGTCCTTCGAGAAAGCCAGCGATGAGGATAAGGCAGCAGTTGCGATGGCTCTCTATCTCTACTTCAACGAGAGAGACAATCGCGAAAGCCGTGTCCTGACTATCGTTCCATATCCCTCTGCTTGGGGCGCAACACTGAACCCAAGACTGTAATTTAATTCATAATTCATAATTGACAATTCATAATAATGAAAGAATTCAAGTTTAAGATAGGTGGTCAGGATTATGCTGCCACCGTAGAAGACCTCAAGGACGGACAGATGAAGGTTACCGTCAATGGTCAGACATATCAGGTAGAAGTTCCCCAGACAAAGGCTCAAGGTCCTCGTGTAGCAATGGCTCCTGCAACACCAGAAGCCCAGACAAGCGGCACAAAGAATGTCAATAGCGAACTTCCTGGAACCGTTACAAAGATTAATGTTACCGACGGTCAGCGTGTTAAGCGTGGCGACGTTCTGCTCGTTCTCGAGGCTATGAAGATGGCCAACGACATTGTGAGCGAAGTGGATGGAACCGTTAAGCGTGTTGCTGTCACTCAAGGACAAAGTGTCAATCAGGGCGACTTGCTCGTCGAGATGGTTGCTGACTTCGTTGCTGCAAAGGCAGAGGTTACTCCGAAGCCCGCTCCAGCAGCTCCTGCTCCAGTAGAGACAAAGGCCGCTCCTGCTCCTTCTGCTCCCGCTGGTGCAAAGACCGTTACTGCTCCTCTTCCAGGAACCATCACTAAGGTGACAGTCAAGGTGGGTGATACAGTCAACGCTGGCGACACAGTCCTCTTGATGGAGGCCATGAAGATGGAGAACAACATCACAGCTGAGTTCGGCGGTACCGTCAAGGCTATCCTCGTAGAGACAGGCAATCAGGTACAAAGCGGACAAGCACTCGTTGAGCTTGATTGAAGACCCCCTCTAACTCCCCCATTAGGGGGGAGAAGAATAATTACAATACAACATAAAGAAATTATATGAAAAAGGTATTAAATATCTTTCGGGAATGTCTCCTCCCCTCTATGGGGAGGCTGGGAGGGGTCTTCTTGCTTCTCCTTGTTGCAACACCTCTTTTGGCTGCTGACTTCAACTTGGAAGAGGGTGTGAGCAAGTTCATCAACGAGATGGGCTTCGTCACTTTCTTCGTGCAGGAAGAGGGTTGGAAGAATGCCGTCATGATTCTCATCGGCTGCTTCCTGCTCTGGCTTGCTATCAAGAAAGAATACGAGCCCTTGCTGCTCTTGCCCATCGCTTTCGGCATGATTCTCAGCAATCTGCCTGGAGCTGGTCTTTTCGACTCTGATATGTGGAACAACGAGTTCCTCAATCCTAACAGTCCTAACTATCACAGCTATGGCTACATCATGGCTCATGGTGGTCTGCTTGACATCCTTTATATGGGTGTGAAGGCTGGCGTTTATCCTTGCCTCATCTTCCTTGGCGTAGGTGCAATGACAGACTTCGGTCCGCTGATTGCCAATCCCAAGAGCCTCTTGCTTGGCGCAGCTGCTCAGCTTGGCATCTTCGCAACCTTCCTGGTAACGCAGATTGACGTCTTTGGTTTCTCTGTAGCGCAGTCCGCTTCCATCGGTATCATCGGTGGTGCAGATGGTCCTACCGCTATCTTCCTCACTTCCAAGCTTGCTCCTGAGTTGCTTGGTCCTATCGCAGTGGCTGCTTATAGCTATATGGCTTTGGTGCCTGTCATTCAGCCTCCCATCATGCGTGCCCTCACGACAGAGAAGGAGCGCAAGATTCGCATGAGCCAACTTCGCACAGTCAGCAAGAAGGAGAAGATTATCTTCCCAATCGTTGTCGCCATCATCGTTAGCCTGATAGTTCCATCTGCTGGTACACTTATCGGCTGCTTGATGCTCGGCAACCTCTTCAAAGAGAGTGGAGTAGTGGAGCGTCTCAGCAAGGCTGCACAGAACGAACTGAACAACATCGTGGTCATCATGCTGGGCGTTACCGTTGGTGCAACTGCTACAGCAAGTGCCTTCCTCAACTTCCAGACCATCGCCATCCTTTGTGTCGGCATCGTTGCCTTTGGCATTGGTAGTGCAGGTGGTGTCTTGATGGCAAAGATTATGAACCTCTTCCTGAAAGAGAAGATTAATCCCCTCATCGGTAGTGCAGGCGTTAGTGCTGTTCCTATGGCAGCTCGCGTTAGCCAGACCGAAGGCCAGAAGGCTGACCCACGCAACTTCCTTCTGATGCACGCTATGGGCCCCAACGTGGCTGGCGTCATCGGTAGTGCCGTTGCAGCTGGTATTCTGCTCAGCTTCTGCGGTTAAAGACCCCATAACCCCCTTCAAGAGGAATTTCCTATGCTGCCCGAGAGTTTCTGTATTGGATGCTTTCGGGCAGTATGTAATATAGATATTGTTTACCCAGATGGATGCAATTAACAATCTCTTCTCTCTGCTCAGTTCTGTGCTTTGGGGCTGGCCGATGGTTATCTTGTTGCTGGGCACGCATGTGTTCCTCACTTTCAGGCTTCGTATTCCACAAAGGCGATTGCTGACTGGCATCCGTCTGTCTGTAAAGAAAGATAAAGGGGCAAAGGGCGATGTGTCTCAGTTCGGAGCTTTGGCGACGGCTTTGGCTGCCACTATAGGAACGGGTAACATTGTCGGCGTGGCAACAGCTGTGGCTCTTGGCGGACCTGGAGCTGTGCTGTGGTGCTGGCTGACAGGTATCTTCGGTATGTCCACGAAATATGCTGAAGGTTTGCTTGCAGTAAAGTATCGCGTGAAAGGTAGTGACGGTAGAACTTATGGTGGTCCCATGTATGCTCTCGAACTCGGTCTTGGCATGAAATGGCTGGCTCTGACCTTTGCCATCTTCACAGCCCTTGCCAGTTTCGGAATAGGATGTACTGTGCAAGCCAATTCTATTGCTCTTTTGGCGAACGAGACCTTTGGCATCCCTACTTGGATAGTAGGCGTGTTCATCTGCACCTTAACTGCACTCGTCATCATGGGCGGCGTGAAGTCCATTGCCCGCGTTTGTACCATTCTCGTGCCCTTCATGGCAGCACTCTATGTGATAGGTTGTATAGCCATTCTTTGCATGAACAGCAGTTTCGTTTGGCCTGCAGTCAAGCTCATTGTCGAGTCTGCTTTCAATCCTGTTGCAGCAGGTAGTGGCTTTGTTGGAGCTACGGTAATGATGGCAGCCCGATATGGCATAGCTCGAGGTTTGTTCTCCAACGAGAGTGGTATGGGCAGCGCTCCTATTGTGGCTGCAGCGGCTCAAACACGCAATCCAGTTCGACAAGCTTTGGTGTCGAGCACAGGAACATTCTGGGACACCGTCATTATCTGCGCTCTTACTGGTCTTGTACTTGTCAGCAGCATCTTGGCTTATCCCGATATCAGCTATGCTGACGGAGCAGCCCTGACAAAAGTGGCTTTCTCCAAGATTCCTTATGTCGGAGCGCCTTTGCTCACTTTCGGCATCCTGACCTTTGCCTTCAGTACCATTCTTGGCTGGAGCTATTATGGAGAGAGTGCTGTCAACTACATCGAACATCAGCGCATCAACCGCTTCTACCGCATCCTCTATATCGTGGCACTCTTCTTTGGCAGCATCATCAGCCTTGATGTTATCTGGAACATTGCCGACACGATGAACGCACTCATGACCATTCCAAACCTCGTTGCCCTGCTCTTGCTGAGTGGCGTTGCTGCTCGTGAGACCAACAAATACCTTTGGGGAGGCCGATTGGACGAGGACATGGATGATATTGCTAACGAAGAAACCACTAAACCATAAGCTATGAACGAGGTCCTGACACTTTTCGAACTGAACAGCCTGGTTCATGAGGTCATCGAGGATAACTTCGACGAGCAGTACTGGGTGGTAGGCGAGTTGAGCGATGTCAGCACACCTGCTTTCGGTGGACATTTCTATGGAGAACTTGTCCAGAAAGATGAAGAGAGCGACCGAATCGTGGCTCGTGCAAGGATAACCTGTTGGGCTCGCAACTATAACATGATAAGGCTGCGCTTCCAGAAAGAAGCGGGCGAGACACTTCGTAAAGGCCTGCAAGTGAAGCTGTTGGTCGAGGTCAACTTTCACGAACAATATGGCTACTCGCTCAATGTTGTCGATATCGACTCGACCTTTACGCTTGGCGACCTTGCAAAAAGGCGTCGAGAGATACTCCAGCAACTCGAGAAGGACGGCATCTTGCACGACAATCAGAGCCTTCCTCTGCCACGAATGTTGAAGCGAATCGCAGTCATCAGTAGCGCTACTGCAGCTGGTTATGGCGACTTTTACCATCAACTCGAAGAGAACGACTACGGCTTCCACTTCGATGTTCAGCTCTTTCCAGCTGTCATGCAAGGCGAACAAGTTCCGGAGAGCATCATAGCAGCCCTCGAAGAAATCTCCTCCTCATCGGGGGAGGTCGGGAGGGGGCTGCCTTTCGACCTTGTTGTCATCATTCGGGGTGGGGGAGCAAGCAGCGATTTGAGCGACTTCGACAGCTATGAATTGGCGGCTTGCATCGCACTCTATCCCTTGCCAGTACTGACGGGAATCGGACATGAACGCGATGAAACGGTCCTCGACTATGTGGCTCACACCAAGGTCAAGACACCGACTGCAGCAGCGGCTTTCATCATCGAGCATCAGGCTGAGGAAGCGGCTCTGCTTGACGACCTCTATCAGCGCATCACTCATTCTGCGAAGGAGCAAATCCAGAGAGAGAAGCAGCGGCTGGAGCATCAGAGAACGGTCTTGCCATTGCTCTTTATGGGCTTTTACCAGAAAGGGGAGAACAGGCTTGTGCTTCTCAGTCAACGCCTTTCAAGTATCGCTAAACAAAGCCTTGAACGCGAGAAACATAGCCTCCAACTCATGCAGCAACGCTTGAACAGCCTCGACCCAAGACTGCTCTTGAAGCGTGGCTACACCATCACGACTTGTGGCGGCAAGCTTGTCCGTAGTATCGAAGGCCTGGCCGAAGGTGAAGTCCTGACGACACAAACAGAAAAAGGAGAAATATACTCGAAAGTAATCTTAATTCAAAAATAATAAATTCAAAATTCAAAAGTACTCCCCCAAGGGGGAGCGGAGAGGGGGCCGCAACATGAACGAACTGACTTACGAGCAAGCGATGCAGAAGCTCGAACAGATGGCATCGCAGATGGAACATGGCGAAATTGGCATCGATGAGATGGCCGACAGCCTCAAAGAAGCACAAAAGTTGATGAAGTATTGTCACGAAAAGCTCTACGAAGCAGAAAAAAACTGCAAATCCTTACTGAATGTCGAGGAAAAAGAGTAATTTTGCACGCAAAACTAGTCGTTTGGGAGATTAGTCGTTTGGTCGTTTAGGTATGATTACCAAATGCCATTGGTTACTTTCCCAAACAACTAAACGACCAAACAACTAAACGACCAAACAACAAAACGGCCAAACAATAAAACACCCAAACGACTAAACGACCAAACAACAAAACGACTAATATATGAAAGAAATTGATTGGAGTAACCTCTCGTTTGGTTACATGAAGACTGACTACAATGTGCGCTGCTACTATCGTAACGGTGCATGGGGTGAGATAGAAGTTTGCAGCGAGGAGACCGTTCCCCTGCACATGGCTGCAACCTGTTTGCATTACGGACAAGAGGCTTTCGAGGGACTGAAGGCTTATCGTTGTCCTGATGGAAAGGTACGCGTGTTCCGTTCTGACGAGAATGCAGCCCGCCTGCAAAGCACTTGCCGAGGCATTCTGATGCCCGAGCTTTCCACCGAGAAGTTCAACGAGATGGTCGATAAGGTGGTGCGCCTCAACGAACGATTCATCCCACCTTACGAGAGCGGAGCAACACTCTATATCCGTCCTCTCCTGATTGGCACAAGCGCTCAGGTTGGCGTTCATCCTGCCAGCGAATACCTCTTCCTCATCTTCGTCACACCAGTTGGCCCGTACTTCAAGGGCGGCTTTGCCACAAATCCCTACGTCATCATTCGCGAGTACGACCGCTCTGCACCTCTCGGAACGGGCATCTATAAGGTGGGCGGCAACTATGCTGCCAGCCTCAGAGCCAACAAGATGGCCCACGACCTCGGCTATAGCTGCGAGTTCTACCTCGATGCGAAAGAGAAGAAGTACATGGACGAGTGTGGTGCAGCCAATTTCTTTGGCATCAAGAACAACACCTATGTCACACCGAAGAGCAGCAGCATCCTGCCCAGCATCACGAACAAGAGCCTGATGCAGCTGGCTATGGATATGGGTTTGAAGGTAGAGCGTCGTCAGATTCCTGAAGAAGAGCTAGCCACCTTCGAAGAAGCTGGAGCTTGCGGCACAGCAGCCGTCATCAGCCCCATTGAGCGCATTGACGACCTCGACACCAAGCAGAGCTTCATCATCTCGAAGAACGGCGAGCCTGGTCCCATCTGCCGCAAACTCTATGAGAAGCTTCGCAACATCCAGTACGGCATCGAACCCGACGAACACGGCTGGACACGCGTCGTGATCGAGTAATAAGAGAATAAGGGCAAAAGAAGAGCGCTGCCTGGATTCGTACCAAGCAGCGCTCAACTTTTATCGTAGTCTCTTAACTTTTATCTCTCAACTGTCAACTCTCAACTCTTAACTTTTAACTCTTAACTTTAAAAGTTACTCCCATCCCTTCACCATCTTGATGGCTGTGATGGCGCATTCGTCGCCCTTGTTGCCGAGCATGCCACCACTGCGTTGCTCAGCCTGTTCCAGCGTGTTGCAAGTCAGCAAGCCATAGATGACGGGCACTTTACCTTCGCGGTTCAGGTCGGCCAAGCCTTGCGTCACACCCTGACAGATATAGTCGAAGTGGGGCGTGTCGCCCTTAATGACGCAACCGATAGCAATGACGGCGTCCACAAGACCCGAGCTGGCAAAACGAGCCGAACCATAGATCAGCTCGAAGCTGCCGGGAACGGGCTTCACCTTGATGTCCTCTTCGCGAACACCATGCTTGATGAGCGTTTGGCAAGCACCTTCCAGCAGAGCGCTGGTAATCTTGTCGTTCCACTCGCTCACCACGATACCGACCCTTATGCCCGTAGCATCAGGCACCGAATTGATGTCGTATTCAGATAGATTATGAAGAAAAGAAGCCATCTTTTTTTAATTCATAATTCACAATTCATAATTCATAATAAAAGCTACGCCCCAAAGTTTTTGCGAAGTAGTCAATTATGCATTTATAATTATGAATTATGAATTGCTAATTGTGAATTGTTTATTGAGCTGCCTCGATGTACTTGTCAATCTCGTAGTACACGCTGCTCTGCTGGTACTTGCTCTTGATCTGGTTGAAGCACTCCAGAGCCTTGTCCTTCTGACCGAGAGCGATGTAGATCTGACCGGCCTGCAGCAGACAAGTGGGGCTGATGGTATTGTTGTCGGCATCCTTAGCAGCCTTCACGAGCAGATCAGCAGCCTTCTCGTTCTCGCCGAGCTCAGCGTAGCAGTTGCCCTTCAGAGCCGTTGCAGCGGGGCTGATCATAGCGTCGCCACAGCCGTCGAACTTGTTCAGCATGTCGATAGCCTCCTGATACTTCTCCGTAGCAGCGTAGCACTTAGCGGCATAGAGGCATGCCAGGTTGCCAGCCTTCGTGTTCTTGAACTCATCGACAATAGCGAGGAAGCCCATGTTGGTGCCGTCGCCGTTCAGAGCCTTGTCGTAGTTGCCGTCCATGAAAGCCTGTTCAGCGGGGAAGATGCTCTCGTTGGCACGATTGTTGCGCGGAGTGATGTAGAACTGATGAATGAGCAAAGCGATGATGATGATGGCGAGCAGGCCACCGATGCCCCAAAGGATTGCTTTCTTGTTTTTCTCGTAGAATGAAATAGAGGTAGAGAGCGTCTGGTCGAACTCATTTACCTGCTTTTTTGCTTGTTTCTTAGCCATTTTAGTTATTGTTATTAATAAATTTGCGTGCAAAGATACAATAAAAAGTGAAAAGAGAAAAGTGAAAAGTGAAAAATTATTCCTTATCTTATATATTTATGACTTGCAACCGCACTCTGAGCCGTTCTTTACCGGAAATATTGTGTGTCGAAATGGGATGTTGACTTCGTCTTCAAGCCTAGCGCTCGGCAAAGTTCTTGCGCTCCGTAGGTGCTCAGGCGCAGGCGGAACAAACGAGTTTGGCTTTGCTCTCTCTTAAATCGGCTTGTTGCTTTTGTTGCTTTTGTTGCATAAATAAAGGCGGCATTGCTGTCGCATCAAGCAGAGAAATGGCAATTTTTGGGCTGGATAAATGCCAAAATAAACGTGTTAAGTTGAGAGATTTAACGTGCCAAGTTGACCAATTCAGCGTGCCAAGTTGAGGATTTTTACAGGCAGTGTTTGTACAGAAAGTTAAATGTTGCATAGTTGTGCAACAAAAAACACAGACTGTACCCCCTACTCCTATAGTCAAGATTATTAAATTTAATAATCTTGAAGAATAAATCTAGGGTATACTCCCTTTTAAATGTTAACGATACATGCAACATTAACATTCCTTCAACGTCTTGTCCTTTTTCTTCTTGAAGTAGTCGTTGTAGATTTTGATGCCGAAGACGATGCTGCTGCAGGTTGAGGTAATGAGGTTGGTCAGGAAGAGCGACCAGATGATGTCGGGCTTGTGGATGAGCCCTTGTATCATGAAAGCGAAGCCACCAATTGCCATCATCAGGAAGGTGGGAAGGGCAATGCCGTCGGTGTTGCGCGTGCGAATGGTCTCTATGGCTTGGGGCAAATAACCCAGCACCATGCCTACGCTGGCTACGATGCCGCAAATGTTGAAGATAAGGTCGTGAGACATGAGAAAAGTTGAAAAGTTTAAGGAGTTTAAGGGTTTAAGTTTTCTGCAAAGGTACGATTAATTTTTCGTTTTTCGTTTTTCACTTTTCACTATTTTCGCGCTTCGTTCGGAAATAAAATAAGAAAAACTTGTTTTCCCTTTGTCGTTCGCCAGAAAAGCACTAAATTTGTGGTCGAAATGAGACTGACGGACCTTACCATATTTAATTATAAGAACATTGCGGAGGCTGAGCTGCATTTCTCGCCCAACCTGAATTGCTTCATCGGCAACAACGGCGAGGGCAAGACGAATGTGCTGGATGCCATCCATTTCCTGAGTTTCTGCCGCAGCTACAGCAGCAGCATCGATATGCTGTGCGTCAGGCATGGGCAGGAGTTCATGTCGCTGCAAGGCCTCTACGAGCACGAGGATGGGGCGAAGGAGGACATTCACATCGGACTGAAGGTGGGGCAGAAGAAGGTGGTGCGAAGGGGCAAGAAGGCTTACCGACGCATCTCGGAGCATATCGGGCTGATTCCGCTGGTCATGGTCTCGCCGTCGGATCAGATTCTCGTCAGTGGCGGCAGCGATGAGCGGCGACGCTTCATCGACATGGTGATCTGTCAGTACGATGCTGCTTATACGGAGGCTCTGCTCCGCTACAACAGGGCTCTGCAGCAGAGAAATGTGATGCTGAAGCAGGATGAGGAGATTGACCCGGAGGTGTTCCTTGTCTTCGAGGAGCAGATGGCCAGGGAGGGTGAGTACATCTTCCAGAAGCGGAGCGAGTTCATCTCGGAGCTCATCCCCATCTTCCAGCAGTTCTACAACGAGATTTCGAAGGAGAGGGAGCAGGTGGAGCTTCGCTATGTGTCGCAGTTGCAGCGAGGTCCGTTGCTGGAGCAGCTGACGAAGGACCGCTTCAAGGACAGGGCTGTCGGCTATTCCCTGCATGGCATCCACAAGGACGACCTCGAGATGTTGCAAGGCGGATACCTTGTGCGAAGGGAAGGCAGTCAGGGACAGAGCAAGACGTTCCTCATTGCCCTGAAGCTGGCTCAGTTCGATTTCCTGAGCAGGACTGGCAGTCGGACCACTCCTTTGCTCTTGCTGGACGACATCTTCGACAAGCTCGATGCGGAGAGGGTGGAGCAGATCGTGAAGCTGGTAGGTGGGAAGCGCTTCGGACAGATCTTCATCACGGACACCAATCGCGACCATCTGGACGCTATCCTGGCTTCGATGAAGAGCGACAACAAGATTTTCTTCGTGGAGAAAGGAGAGGTAAAAGCCCATGTTTAAGACCAATACCCGTGCGTTGAATGATGTTTTGTTGGCTTTCTTGAAGCAAGAGGGCTTGGAGACGCCTTTGCTGGAATATCGCATTACTGAGGCTTGGCCCGAGGTGATGGGGAAGACCATTTCGCGCTATACGAAGCAGGTCTTTGTCAAGGAGAGCAAGTTGCATGTTCAGCTCACGAGTGCCCCGCTTCGCCAAAACCTGATGATGGAGCACAAACGCATCGCCCAAAAACTCAACGAATACGTCGGCTCCTACGTCATCAGCGATGTCTGTTTCTTCTGAAAGTACATTTCTGTAGTAGAAATGTGCTTTTTCTTCGTCAAAAATAACATTTTCTTGACAACACTTCTTTGTTGGACTATTCTTAGAAGTCACGCAGAAGTGTTAAATTTATGTTAAAATCCGAAAATAATTTGGAAGATATGGCGAAAACGTCATACTTTTGCAGTGTACTATTTAACTATTACACCAAAACACGCAATTAAACTTTTGAACTTTTAAACTCTTAAATTTTAATTTATATAAGTTATGATCAACATTCAGAACATCAAATTCGCCTACAGTAGGGAAGTCGTGTTGGATGGCTTCTCGCTCCAGTTCGACAAGGGCGGCATCTACGGCCTGTTGGGCAAGAACGGCACAGGCAAAAGTACATTATTATATTTAATGATGGGCTTGCTGCGTCCGCAGAAGGGAATAGTTACGGTTGACGGCATCGACACCACGCTGCGTCGTCCCGAAGTGCTGAGCGAAATGTTTCTCGTACCCGAGGAATACGACTTACCAGCCATCTCGCTCTCTGCTTACGTGAAGGCCATCAAGCCCTTCTATCCTCGCTTCTCTGAGGACTTGTTGAAGCAATGTCTTGCTAACTTCGAGATGAGTACGGACATCAATCTGGGAGAGCTCTCGATGGGACAGAAGAAGAAGGTCTATATGAGCATCGCCCTGGCGTCGAACACACGCTATCTCTTGATGGACGAACCCACCAACGGCCTCGACATCCTCTCGAAAAGCCAGTTCCGCAAGGTGGTGATTGAAGGCATGAGCGAGGACAAGACCATCATCATCTCCACGCATCAGGTGCACGATGTAGAGCTGCTGCTCGACCACGTTTGCATCATCGAGCGCAACAAGGTGCTGCTCAACGAACCCCTCGTGGAGAAGGACGAACCAATCAACCTGGAAGAACTGTTCATCAAGACGGTGGAACAGCGGAGTTAATTTTGAATTTATTAATTTTGAATTTCTTTTTAAGATGAAATGTTTTAGTTTCAAACGATTTGCAAATGTGGCTCGCTGGGACCTCAGCGTCAACAGCAAGTTCTATACACGTTCGGCCGTCATGATGATGGCGTTCATCAGCACACCCATCGTGCTCTTCTACCTCTACAACATGCTCACGAAGGGCTTCCTGCTCATGGGCAACACCTCGGACAACGTGGAGAGTTTCGCCATGACTATCGGTTTGATTGGCCTCGCCTATTCGGTTATCTCGGCAGGCTACATGTTCCACAACCTCCTGACCAAGCAGGGACGCATCAGCGAACTCACCTTGCCTGCCACAAACCTGGAACGCTTCATTTGGCATGCAGTCGTCATCCTGATTGGTGTGCCTCTGGTCTTCTTCTGTGGCGTAGTGGTGGCCGACTTCCTGCACTTCCTCTTCCGCCTGATGATAACGAATGCCGACATACAGTCTCTCACGGCAGCCTACTATTGGGGAGAGGGAGACTTCAGCAATTGGCACAATTACAGCCCAGGATTCGAAGACTTCATGGAGGACTATGGCTATGAGTTGGTTACGACCATCTTCATTTGGGGGGCTTGCTATACCAGGAGCTTCAGCCTCTTCAACGCTTGGAAGTACAAGTACAACATCCCCATCACCTTCCTCTTCTACTTCATCCTCTGGACCGTTCTGCCCCTGGTTCTGCTCTTCCTCGGCACCATGCTCTTCTCGAAGGAGAATGTCTTGGACTTCATGAACTGGATCAAGGATGCAAACCCCCACAACATCATCATCGGAGTGGGCATCGTCGGCATCCTCGTCTATATCGGCATCTGGCTGCTCACTTACCGACTCTACAAGCGTGCACAACTGACAACGAAAAGGAATCCTTAAGAAAAGGTGAAAAGTTGAAAAGGTAAAAAATTGAAAAGATGAATAAGAAAATCATCATCGTCCTGCTTGCATTAGTGGCAGCAATCGTCACAATCTTTGGCGCCTTAGCCATCTACTACAAAAATCAGATAGCGAATGCCCCGACTATGCAGGAACTCGCAGAAGCATATCCGTGGAAGGTGCCCGACGATTGGTTCCAGACAGACACCATCACACTGAAAGGCCGCATCGAAGGCTATGATGCTGAGAAGTTCGGTTTCACTTCGATGAGATGTTCCTTCAATGATGTCTTCCAGAGCGACCGAAGCACGGTCCTTGTGCTTAACATCGCCGAAGACGGCACGTTCTGCAAGAAGTTCCTTGCCAGCTACCCGATGCAGCAGGTGTTCTATACTACGGACTCTAAGGTTTCCTTCCACCGAATCCCCTTCTTTGCCCGTCCCGGCGAGACCATCGACGTCACGGTGCGCAAAGGCTCATTCGGGCGGTACGAATGCGCCTATAACAATGGCAGCAGCAAGGACGTGGAGCGATGGCTTCGCAACTGGGACGAACTTGCGAGTAGTTTCAGTCCGCTGTGGCACTTCGAGGGCACCTTTGAAGAGGCAAACGAGGTGGCCGACATGACATGGAAGATGGTAATGGCAAAGCTGCAGAAGCTAATCCGCAGCGAGCATTACACGCCGATGGAAGTGCAGCTGGCACTTGCCGACGCTCAGGCACGCTTCGGACAAGACTATCTGGGCTGCATCGTGAAACAAGCCGATGCCTTGGTGAATCACGAGAAGCGCGACAGCCTCGGGCGTGCAGAGATACTCGACAGCGCGGAATGGAAGAAGTATTGCGACGCAGAAACCTACGCTCCCTTGCGGCGCATCGACTTCGACAATCCGTTGCTCTTCGCCAGCTATCATTTCTATCTCCTGCAAAACCGCATCGAGTTCGCCAGGCCTGTTGCTACGGGCAGCTTAGTACTCTCCTTTGAGAGCTACTCAGAGCATCTCACAAACTACCTTGCAGCCCTGCAGGGCCTGATGGGCGACGACCACGATAATCTGATGGTGCAGCTTTGCGCATACAAGGACTTCGCTTTCCTTTTCGACAATTTCCGCGAGGATGGAAGTGCATATCAGAGCATACTCACAAACGACAAGCTGACAGAGGAGCAGAAGCAAAGAAACATCGACGGTTGGCCTACGCTCGCCAAGATGATGCCGCTCTACCTCGATGCCTTCAAGCATCCCTACTTCCGTCAGAAGGCTGAGCAGTTCCGCGACCGCAAGTTTTCACAGAAAGACCTTGTCACACAGCTGCCCTATTCGCCTGCTGCTGAAATGATAAGGACGCTTGCCGACAAGTACCCGGGCATGTTCCTCTTCATCGACTTCTGGGGCATGAGCTGCGGCCCTTGCCGTGCAGCCATTCAGCAGAGCAAGGAACTGCGTGCCGAGATAGCCAAGCGCGACGACGTGAAGCTCATCTTTATCGCAGAAGAGAACACTCCCGACGGCAGCGACGCCTACAAGAAGTATGTGGCCGAGTGGCTGGCAGGCGAAGAAGCCGTCTGTGTCTCCAATGCCGACTTCAGCCGTCTGCAAGAGATGTTCGAGTTCAACGGCATCCCACACTACGAGACCATCACGCCCGACGGCTATCGCGTCTGTGAGGACTACCGCCTGCGAGGCTACGAGAACTTCGTCGAACAGTTTGAGAAGCTGAAGGAGAAGCTTCTCCATAACCAATAAAGAATAGAACTATGCAATTCAAAGACCATAAACCAATCTTCCTGCAGATAGCGGAACGCATCTGCGACGAGATACTTGGAGGCAAGTATCCGGAAGGAGAACGACTACCCAGTGTGCGCGAATACGCGGCCGAGGTGGAGGTGAATGTCAATACTGTGGTGCGCTCATTCGAGTGGCTCAGCCAGAAAGACATCATCTTCAACAAGCGCGGCATGGGCTACTATACCAGCCAGGGTGCCAAGGAAACTGTCCGCGAAAGCCTGCGCGAAGCCTTCTTCCAGGAGACGCTTCCCGAGTTCGTAGGACAAATGCAAAAGCTCGGCATCACAGTCGAGGAAGTGGAACAAGCTATGAAAACTCAGTCATGAACAAGAAAGTGAAGAAAGGATGCGGCTGCCTCTTGGGAGCGGTTCTGCTGCTTGCCATCGTCGGAGCCATCACGCTGTATGTGCTTCGTCCAAAGTGGCACGACGAATATGGAGAGCGCTACAAGGATATTGCCTACGGAAGCCTCAAGAACAACACCTACGACCTGTACCTGCCTCATGATGCTGCCGAGAAGGACAGTCTGGCACTCATGCTCTATGTGCACGGCGGTTCGTGGATAGCTGGCAACAAGTGGGACCACAACAAGGAGTGCTACAAATGGGTGCAGGAAGGTTATGCTACAGCCTCGATGAACTACAGCCTGCTGAATGAAGAGGGAACCTCGCTCTTCACCATGCTCGATGAGATAGAGGCTTGCATCCGTCACATCCAAAGTTATACTGAGGAGAAAGGCATCCACATCAGCCAGATGTCCATCGCCGGCACATCTGCAGGCGGACACCTCGCCATGATGTTTGCCTACTCGCGTCAGCATCCCATTCCCATCAAGTTCGCAGCCATCAAGGTGGGACCGGCAGACTTCCGCATCCTGTTCCCATACGACAAGAATGCCAAACCCAAGCAGGAGGAAGTGGAGGGCTTTGTGTTCGCTTGCACAGGAGAGCACATGGATGTCTCCTCGCTCACGCCAGAGCAGATGGACAGCATCAAGCTCATCGCCTCACCAATCTCTTACATCAACGACTCCACAGCTCTGCCCGCCATCTTTGCCTATGGAGAGAAGGACGGTATCGTCAAACCTCCGCACTATCATGCTCTGCAAGACCTGTACGATAGTCTGGGCAAACCCTACGACCTGATTGTCTATCCGAACTCGGGGCACCCTCTCATGGGCGACAAAGATTGCACGGAGCGCTACGAGAGCACTTTGGCAGACTATTGCAAGAAGTATTTCGGATATTAACTAAACATCGAAAAGAACATGAACAAGCGAACAATCAAGATTGCTGCCATTGCAGCTTTGACATCTTTAACGACATCACTCGTTTCCTGTGTTATCGACACTCCGCAAACAATTGCATGGAGCTATTATTGGTGTGCCAAGGACACAATGGATGCAGGCGACCCATATGCCGCACTCGATTTTCTAGAAGGAGCAACCCCTGGACGTGACAGTATCCTTGACCGCAAGGTAGATTCCTTGAGGCTCGTCATAGAGAAAGCTATCGAGGAAGACAAAAAGACAGGAAAAGATTCTTTAACCATTAAACAGTAATGTATATGAAACTTCGTAACATCATTGCTGCTATCATCATAGCAAGTTCGGCTTGTCTCGTATCGTGCGACAAGATGTTTGAAAAAAGCATGCAGGCCATGATTGAATCAGTTTCCAATCACGACTACCAGGACTCCGAGAAGTGGGGCAAAGTCATTACCGTTGACCTGCCCACACTCGCTTTCCATGAAGTGGAAACTAGCGGAGCCATTCGTCTGGAATACACTCAGGACAGCACCTACTCCGTGCAAGTTTATGGCAACGAGAAAGCCATCGAAGCCTATACCATCACCTCTGAAGACGACGAGCTTGTAGTTTCCCTGAAAGAAGGCACAGGCACTATCAACAAGAACACGCCAGCCATCACGCTCCGCATCACAGCTCCCTTCATCACGGAGATACAGGCTTCGGGTGCCTCCGACATCATCCTCAAGGACAGCATCTCTCAGGACAAAGAGCTGGACATCAACATCGGTGGCGCAGGTAATGTCAAGATGGATAATCTTTGTCTGACAGAAAACTTGGAAGTCATCACGACTGGTGCAGCAAACCTGGAGGGTAGGGCAGAGTGCCGCAAGCTGAAGATCAAGATGAGCGGCGCAGGCAGTGGCAATCTCGACATCCACAGCAAGCAGGCACGCCTCACACTCTCGGGTGCAGTAAATGTGACCGTCAAGGGCGAATGTCATGACTTTGCTTATGCCGCAACTGGTTCATCATCAGTAAAGAAAGAAGGCCTAAACAAAGGTGAAGAATAAGAAAATGCGAGAATAAGCAATAATTTTTCACTTTTCACTTTTCACTTTTCATTTTTCTTCTTACCTTTGCAGGCGTTTTGGATTTCGAATGCACGAAATTCGAATTCGAGACATGAGGTTGGTCTGGTAGCTCAGTCGGATTAGAGCAACAGCCTTCTAAGCTGTGGGTCATGGGTTCGAGTCCCATCCGGATCACCAAACCTCCCGGCGGGATCACTTAATAGTGCCAACGGGATCACTAGAAGCCCCCGTTTTTCAAGGGTTTAGGCATACAAACTTCAATGTTACCAAACGTGTAATATTGAAGTTTTGTATCTAAGTATCAAGTAGATAGTGACAAAATGCAGTGATTATAACACCAAGGATTTAATGTTAAATTCGCGGGTATAATCACTATCTGCCTTAACTTGTTGTTTTAGACATGTTTGGACAAAAAGTGTTCTACCGTGTTCTACCACTACCGGTGCAAGTGTTCTACCAGTTATCTGATATGAATACTTGTAGAACATAAGAACAAAACGTCAAAGATGTAAAAACAGCAGGGAAAAAGAAATCTTAGGTAGTTTTGTGACGAGCTCGCACAAACAATGTTTAAAAATGAAAACAACGTTTGTGTCTGTCGTTTATGACAGGAAGAAGAGAGTGAATGCCACTGGAGAAGGTAAAGTAGAGCTTTACATCCATTTCAGCAGGCGTGAAAAGAAGTATGTTACTATCAAGACTTGCAATCCGATTGCTTGGCGCAAGTATCAGAACAGCGATGAGTTGAGATTGGAGCTAGCCATGTATCATCAAGTGGCACAGAAGATGTATGATACAGGTGAATTAATGACAATTGCCAATCTCAATAATCATTTAGGTATTTCTCCATCAAAGCCAAAGCGAAAGGAAATGGACAAGAGGCTATCAAGCAAAGATGGCTTTATTAACTTCATGTCCGACGAGATTGCAAAGGAACAATTCGCAGGTGGAACCAAGTCCCATAAGAAAGTTACCATTGATGCCATTATCCGCTTCGGCAGACTGAGCAGTTTCAGTCAGCTGACGCCAGAGAACGTAAAGGCATTCGATGATTTTCTTCACAAGGAAAGTGCTCGTACACTGACCACCATTAACAACTACCATAAGACTGTACGGAAATATACAAATCTAGCATTTCTCCTGGGCTATATAGCAAGTGACCCCTATAAACATCCTCTATGCAAGTTCTCAAGGGGCACATCTAAGGAGCGTCGTCCTTTGACAGAAGATGAACTTATCCAAATTCGCTACCTTGACGATCTTCCTGACAAGTTAGAGAAAGCTCGTGACCTCTTCATCTTCTGTGCCTACACGGGACTATCATATTCCGATTCACAAATCTTCAATTTCAGTACGATGACAGAGAAGCAGGATAATCTTTACTACATCGATGGGAAGCGTCTAAAGACTGGCAACTCATTCTTCACTCCAATCCTGCCTCCTGCGATGGATATTCTGATGAAATATGGGTATAACGTCCCCAAGCTATCGAATCAAAAGGCAAACGACTACCTACATGATATTGAGGCAAGAATCAAGCTCAACAAGCCGTTGACAGTACATGTCGCCCGCCACAGCTTTGCCACACTTCTTATGGCGAACGATGTCCCCATGGAGAATATAGCAAAAATGTTAGGCCATGCAAACATCAGGACGACCCAAATCTATGCCCATATTCTCCATTCCACCATCCAGCGACATGCGTCAACTCTATTGACTAAGATAAGGTAAACATCTGATAGCAGACAAGCTTCAACACACGCGACCTTCCTGTTTCGGCAGAGAAGGTCGCAGTTATTTTCTCCGCCAGGTACTTCTTGCCGTGAATGAGGAAGATGCTATGCACATCGGGAACAGTATCAGCGAGGAAAGAGAACGTGAACTTGCGCTGCTGATTCACAAAGAAATGCGTAGTCCTTGTGGTAGCCATTTCCTTGCCTGTAAGCCGCATGGAATACATATTGTAAGTATAAGTATTGTCAGGCTTTACTTCATGCCTGTCCACATACGGGTGTGGCATTTGTGGGTGATACTTGATGTAAGTGCCATCCCAGAAGCCCACATGAATTTTGTCAAAGTATTCCTCCTTCTTCTCCTGTTCTCCGATGGCAAGCGTATTGACAGCCTGCGTCTGATTCTCATCCCTGTCTTCCGCATCTTCCACGTCATCCCCCAGCGTGCCGCAGTCCACGAATAGCATACTGCCATTTACTTCGTCTGTGAAGTCAATACAAGCCGGCACGATGCCCAGCTCCACCACATCAGCATTGTCATTGCCGTTGAAGATACGTGGCCTGAACATATTGACAGGCTGGATGTGCATATAGTGATGAATGACATCCCCAACAGTCTCAGTATGGTCACACTTCAGCACGAAGTGCGTATCTTCCTCCCTGCAATAGTGGATGTAGCGATACTGCCATGCATTCAGAGGACCAGCACAGACAAGCAGGCTATTCAGCTGACTCTTCATAGCAGCATAATTGGCGTAAACCTGTATCGGAAGACAAGACGTAGCCCAATCGCAGGAATAGAACTTCCACATGTGATGTTCGCAGTCCTGATAGGCGATGTTCTTCTGCTCCACATAGCTGTCCTTGATATCCTCCTCCTTGGCAATCTCCACCGAGTGACTGTCAAGGACCTCGTCAATCTGCACTATATTCATCCCAGCAAGAGCCCCCTCATTGAACGAGAACGACACTTCCCCTGCCTTGTGGTCAATCTCGAAGGTGCCATTCAGGAACAGCTCCAGCTGCTCCAGGAACTCGCTCACCGTCCAATGCGGCAGAATCTGATTCATGTAGGGCATGTGCCACACATAAGGAAAAGCCTGACAGATGATAAGGTTAGAGAAGCCCGAGTTCTCGATGGCAGAAAGGTCATAGTGATAGCCAGAGCGCGAAAGCACCTGTTTAATCACTTCAATGAGGAACGGAAACCCCACGATTGGCGGGTCATACGAAGGATCTCCCCCCTGATAGTAATAGATAGAGCCATACGCCCCCATCGGATTCTGAATGTTTCCGGACGTGTTGTTCACCCACGGCGGGCAGACATAGCCGAGATAATTTCCATCCCGCATCTGCTCAGCATAGGGCCGGAGATAATGCGAAGCCTGCCAATGCGCCTGATCATGTAGAGACGGCATCGACAGCTCATTGATATAGATGTCATCAAGGGAAGAGTGATAGTTAGATGCAGAGCGTCCTTCCAGGAACTGCGTCTTCACCTCAGAGTCAGAGACAGACACGATAGACACAGAGCCGTATTTGTGGAAGTCCTGGTCATGTATCTCACAGTCCAGCAGCTCCGTGTCGAAGTTGAAGTCCTTTCGGTATATATGCCCGAATATAGCGATGTTCTCAGCACATCCCTTGATAGGAAACGTAATGGAGAGCGTATAACTGTCTGCCCCCGTGAAGTAGTGGTTCT
>JAEEGI010000600.1_pt1 | contig 103960 bp, 109 predicted proteins | sample 8958751 | NCBI WGS metagenome assembly JAEEGI01 (sample SAMN16246545, study PRJNA631951) | gut metagenome | biome: gut microbiome; feature: rumen; material: KS-attached | host: Bos | place: Iran: Karaj | collected 2018-10
TTTTTAGCAAGAAGATGAAAAAAGCCTGTTTTCATCGCATAAAACAGGCTTTTTGCATACCCTTGGTGGAGTTGGAGGGACTCGAACCCTCGTCCTGGAAGGGCCCCACATTCACACGTCTACAGTTTAGTTTAACTTTGAATAAGACAATACCCTTGGCTTAAACTACCGGATACTGAATCGCTCTTTTCGGTTTTCGGATGGTAAGAGAAAGGAGCCAACTTACTTCACCTAGCCTGTGTATACGACTGACTGCTACAGGCTTGACAGTCAGAAGCGCCTAAAGTCTGCGTCGACTATATTGGTTAGGCAAATGCTAATTGATTGTTAGCGTTTATTTTGTTTTGATGATTAGGTCATCACTCCACTGCAGTATGAATCAAACCGGACCAGTCGAAACCATATTCAACCCCGTGGAACTAAATCATAGAATATTTCCATGATTCAGTCAAGCGTTTTACTTTTTGAAAAACTTTTTGATCAGTACAAGCGCCACAATCACGACTGCGGCAATCAGAATAAACGGCAGATAAGAGATGGATCTCGTGATCGGATCCGGTGCAACATCTGCGAATACTCTGAACGCAAAGACATTCACCAGTAAAACAGAAACCAGTAATACAGATAATTTCTTCATAACAGCTGACATACGATACCTCCTAATACAGAAACAACATTCAGCAACACAGATAATCGAAACGGATCTTTTTCCGATTCCAGAAAGGAACTAAAGAAACGATATTCTGTATAGACAACGATCGGTTCCAGAATCAGATACGTGATCAGATAAGCCTTTCCGATACTTAAATGATACATCAGAAAAAGCGAAAACAACACCAGTAAGGGATTGGTCACGATATTGACCAGAACGATCAGAAACAGATCTTTCTTTTTTCTGATCCCGTATAGATAAGCAGCCGTACACTCAAACAGCAGTGTCAGAAACAGAGGTTTGAGAAAAACCATCAGATCATCTTTCATCGTGCAGTCTCACATAATACAGCAGGATGATCATCGACAATACGGAAGCGATCGTTCCCAAAGGAAAGAATGAAACGTTCCTGATATAGCCATACAAAACAGGAAGATAGCCGATAAACAAGGCAAAGGTCAGGATACCGAACGCAAAACCGGGCATGCCTTTCAGTTCCTCTGCCAGCAGATAGAGCGTCAAAGGCATCGTCATATTGAAGAAGAACAAGGCGATCAGTCCGAAGAAAACATTGCCCGCAAAAATGTATGCCAGCGCTGAAATACCTAGAGTCACCAGGATCGTCTTCTTCATTTTGAACCTTGCGGCGATGATACCGCCTGCCGTCTTGCCGAAAGCCAGAGCGATCACAGAAACGATCGTGATCAGATTATCTGTCTTCCAGGGAAAGGAAACAGCCATTCCCGTCAGGGAACGCAAAAGAACGACGATGAAACAAAGAACTATCTTCAATAATGCCTGCTGCGGGAAAACGATGAGGATCTCTTCTGTCTCTTGTTTCCTCATCCGATACAGACAGTAAATCAGTATGAACAGTATAGTGCTGACGAATAGAACGATCGGCAGATAGAAGGCAGTGTCGTGATAAAGGATCCCCAGGATCAGACCGATCGCGCCGGGAGCCACAAAGACACCCAGACCGCTTCCCTTCATCTGATTGTTTCGATCTTCATAAATCGTCAGAACGCCCCCGCCCGCATGGAAACACGCATTGCCCAGGCCTGTCATGAGCGGCGAAAGAAAAGATCCGGTCACAGTCAGAATGATGCCGATGACCGTCGTAAGGGCCGGGATCAGAAAAGATTCGTTTCTTTTATGATTGTAATAATCGATCAGGATGCCGATCGGCATCTGTAAGGCAAAGGCACAGAAATTGTAGATCAGAAAGACATCCGGCAGATCGGAAAAATGATGATATAAAGAAAATGCACAGAGAAAATCTATGCATGCGTGTGACAATGATAAGGCTGTGATCATACGGATTGCGTATGATCTCTTCTCTGTAATCATTTTGTCATCGTGATCTTCCACTCACTGCCCACACCGATGCCGTAGGCTTTTGAGAAAGATCCCTGATTGATCGCAACGGCCATATCGTAAGCGGAATTCATGTAGATCAGCGGTTCGTTGATCGCCACATCCGCAAAAGACTTGCCGTAGTTGATACGGTTGGAGTACACTTTCGTGTCCTTATGGAAGATCTCCACCAGGATGTCATCGCCGATATTGAAACCGCAGGCCTTGAAATCCTCATAGGGAATGGAAGTCCATAAAGAACCGAAACGCACATCCAGGATATCGATCTGGCCCAGTACGCCGTTTTCGATCCTGTGGCAGCCGAAAAGTTCCAGTCTGACGATCTCATCCAGTGAGACCTTCTGACCGACTTCTTCGAAACAGATCGCTTCCGAAGCCAGTCTGGCTCCGGTATAGGCGAAGATGTCCCTGCCGTGGAAGGTATAGGAAAGCTCGGAATTCTTCAGACGGTTTTTTGTTTCATCGATCTCTCTGACCTCTTCGATCCCGACAAAACGGTCGATATGCGTCAGAGTGCCGTTGTCCGGTGTGACGATATACTGATTGCTTCTTGTTTTGGCAACGACAGATTTTCTGTTGGAGCCGACACCAGGATCGACGACCGATACAAATACCGTTCCTTCCGGCCAGTAATTGATCGCCTGATACAGACGGTAGGAAGCATCGAAGATATTGTATTGCGGGATATTGTGGGTCAGATGACGGATGTTGAGCTCTCTGCTGACAGAATAGGAAACACCCTCCATCGCGCTGATCGCACCGTCATCCAGACCGAAATCCGTCTGAAACACCAGAAGCTTATTCATGAGAAAACACCACCTTGTAATCTTCGCCGTAGCTCAGATGATAGTCCTCACACAGATTGCCTACCACCTCTGCCAGACCCATCTTATTGATCTCGTTGTTGTAGATCATGACGCTGTGATCCGCTGCCTTGCCGAATGAATCGTAATACGGAATAAACGAATCAAAAACAGTTTCGTCTTTGTATGTGATGAAGGTATGGACCATATCCCCGGCTTTGAAACCGGCATTGAGGAAATCTTTTAACGTGATATTCGTCCAGAGATTGCCGAAATTGGGATCATTGATCTCAAACATGCCTTCAATGCGCTCATCATGGATCACGGCTTCCTTGATCTCATGTCTGACGATCTCATTCACATCATAGGCAGGGCCGACTTCCTCATAGGAAATGACCCCCGAAGCAAGCCTTGCTGCACAATAGCCGAAAAGATCCCTGCCGTGGAAGATGGAAACAGCACCGTTGTCTTCCCTGTGCAGACGGTTGATTGTCTCATCGATCTGTCTGACTTCTTCGATCCCGAAATAACGATCGACATGAGTCAGGGAACCGTTGTCCGGTGTGACGATATAATAGCCGTTCTTCGTTTTTGCCACACAGGCTCTTCTGGAAGTGCCGACACCTGGATCGACGACGGATACAAAGATCGTTCCCTTGGGCCAGAAATCGATGTACTGATACAGTCTGTAAGATGCAGACCAGGTATCGTACTGCGGGATCTCGTGGGTCGCCGTGATGATCTCGATATCGCAGTCAACGCTTTTGACCACGCCGTACATCGCCGCTACCGCGCCTTCTTTATAAGTAAAATCAGTCTGAAATACAAGCATCTTTTTCATAAACACCTCACACGAACGGATTATAGAGGTTGTTGCCTCCCTGATTGGTGATGATCATGCCCACCACAAACAATACGACACAGAAACAGATCACGCCGTAATCGGCAACCGTCATCTTCTTCTTCATATACCAGGTCCTCTTCCTGTGCTTGCCGAAGCTTCTTAACTGCATCGAATTGGAAATATCATCGATGCGGTTCAGCGATGTCAGGACCAGCGGCAACAGTATTTTGGCCGAATTCTTGAGGCGGTCAAAGAACTTCACATCCTTGCCTAAGGCAACGCCTCTGGCCTCCTGGGACTGGGCGATCTCATGGTAATCCTGCTGGATATCCGGAATGTAACGAAGTGCCAGAGAGACCGAATAGGAGACCCTGTAAGGAACACCCAGCTGTGACAGCGATGAAGCAAACTCACTGGGATTGGTCGTTGAGATGAACAGAATGGCGATCGGGAAACCGATGACATATTTTAATGAGACATTGAACTGATAGAAGAGCTGCTCCAGTGTCATGTCATACTTGCCGGCGATATGGAAAAGCACCGTCCTTGATCCATAGAGTTCGGGACCGTACTCCGGATTGAAGATGAACAGCAGTATCGCGTTCATCACGATGAAAATGACTAAGAAAGTGCTCATCAGTCTGATCTCGGAAAGTCTGATCTTGCTTAAAGAGAAACCGACAAAAGACAGCAGCAAAAGGAAGAGTAATACTCTCGTATCAAAAGACAGACCGCACAGGAAAGAGAAAGTCAGGAAGATGACCAGTTTCGTCGTTCCCGAGAGATCATGGATGAAACTCTTCTTCGGAATATAATTAAGAACCTTTGTTGCCATTCTCCCTCTCCTTTCTGTCATAATCGATGAAGCAGTCGACGAAAGCGACCGGATCGTCGATACCTGCCTGCGTTGCGATATGGAATAAAGAAGTCTCCTTCAAAGCAGCCTTTTCAACAAGCTTCTGATCGCAAAGCACTGCCGAACCGGAATCATCCGCTACGACCATGCCGTCGGCAAAGACGATGGAACGGTCGGTATATTCCAGCATCAGATGCATGTCATGGGTGACCATGATGACCGTGATGCCTTCCTGATTCACCTTCTTTAAAAATTCCATGATATCGGTATAGTGACGGAAATCCTGACCGGCTGTCGGCTCATCCAGAATGACGACTTCCGGTCCCATGACCAGGATCGAAGCGATCGTGACTCTCTTCTTCTGACCGAAGCTCAGTGCCGAGATCGGCCAGTTGCGGAACTCATAAAGACCGCAGATCTTCAGCGTATCATAGACCCGGTTCTGTATCTCTTCCTCGGACAGACCTGTGTTGCGGATGCCCATGGCGACCTCATCAAAGATCATCGGCTGCGAGATCATCTGGTTCGGATTCTGCATGACATAGCCGATATGGGAGGCACGGGAACGGATCGAATGATCGCTGATATCCTCATGATCAAAAATGACCTTTCCCTGCTGATTCTTCTCAAAACCGCAGACGACCTTGCATAACGTCGACTTGCCGGCACCGTTCTTGCCTACGATCGCCAGCATTTCACCTCTTTTGATCCTGAACGAGATATCAAAGAGGATCTGTTCGCTGTCCTCGTAGCTGAAGTCGATGTTCTCAACTTCCAGAATGTAATCGTTGTCGTTGACTTTCTGCGGTCTGGATTGTTTCTCATACCAGTCACAGATCTTCTTTTTATCATCTTTACTCAGCTTCAGAGACCTGATGTGATCGATGTTTTCGACCTTGTTCACATCGATGCCCGCATATTTGAGCGAAGTCAGATACAGGGGTTCCCTGATGCCGTATTTTCTTAACAGTTCGGACCGTAAAAGATCTTCCGGTCTCGAATCGGAAACGATCATGCCGTCATCCATCAGGATGATGCGGTCGACTTTCTCCCACAGGACATCCTCGATACGGTGTTCGATGATGAGCACTGTCGTATCGGTCTGTTTCTTGATCTGGTCGATCAGTTCGATCGCGCTTTTTCCCGTTGCCGGGTCGAGGTTGGCCAGGGGCTCATCAAACAGAAGGATCTTGACATCATCGACGATGACGCCGGCCATCGAAACTCTCTGCTTCTGACCGCCGGAAAGATCGTATGGCGCATTCTTCAGACGGTTCTCGATGCTGACCTTCTTTGCTGCCTCAAGGATCTGGGCGTTCATCGGCTCCTGCTCGACGCAGTCGTTCTCCAGCGCAAAAGCGATATCTTCCGCCACTGTCAGGCCGACAAACTGGCCGTCCGGATCCTGCAGGACCGTTCCGACTCTGGTCGAAAGCTCAAAGATCGAGGAATCCTTCGTCCTGATCCCGTCTACGGTAAGCTCGCCTTCCATCGTCCCGTTCAGGGAATAAGGGATCAGACCGTTGATACAGTTGCCCAGCGTGGATTTGCCCGAACCGCTGGCACCGCAGATCAGGATCTTCTCACCCGGATAGATATCCAGATTGATATCCTTCAGAGTGGGATTTTTCTGTGCGTTGTACTGAAATGAGAAATGTTTAAACGAAATGATCGGTTCCATATCTAAAATTATACAATAGGAAAAGATGCTTCGATGAAAATGAATCAAAGATCGTCCGTTTTCACCAACAATTCACAATCTGCTGTTATCATATGACTGTAAATAATTTTTTCATTTAATTCTCCGAAAAAGGACTAAGTCCAATACCTTGATTCAGAAAACAGCGGTATCATCAGATACCGCTTTTTCTTTGCATCAAAAAAGGATCTCTGTTGAGATCCCTTTATGATCGTTAACTGAATTATTCCTTGTCCAGAGAACCTGACTTTGCGACAGTCTTGGAGTAACCGTAAAGCAGGATGCCGCCTAAGACACAGGCAAACAGGAAGTCGCCTAAACCGGCAACGATACCCTGAGTGAATACCAGACCCGGATCTTCCTTGTAGATGACGATGTCACCGACCGGAGCGATGATGACCCATGCCAGTACATTGGCTACCACGTTGGCAAGAATGAAGGTAACGATTTCCTTTCTGCCGAAATAACCGTCCTTGACATTGATCTTCTTGGAAAACAGACCGACGACCAGACCGTAGACAGCAGTCGCAAAAGCCCATGACCACCAGACGCCGCCCCATGACATATCACACAGAACATGTCCGATGAAGCCTGACAGACAGCCTACAACCGGTCCGTAGAGGACTGCGAAGACAGCCTGGATCGCATACTGGAAAGTGATGTTGGTGTTAGGAATTCCGCTCGGAATTGAAACGAAACGCGCAAGCACAAAGAACAGTGCAGCACCGATACCGGTCGCAACGACCTTTCTTACAGAATCATTTTTCATATATTTCTCCCCCTTATTTTTCTCCATAAAAAGAGAAAAACCCGTCAACGACAGGTCTTCTTCTTCAAGTCCCATCGTTCAAGCTTTAGCACCTTTTCTCTTCAGAAAGGTTGCTGAGACTTCACAGAGCTTGTCTCTCCGTCTCTCTTCATGGACCTTATTATAGTAACACTATCCGGCCTATGATTCAACACAGTTTCTGATCAGGCTTCTTTCAGGAAACGGACCGTCTCGGCGATCAGTCTGTCGCTGTCTTCCCTTCTTCCGTCCCAGAGTCCGAAACCGTGATCCGCATCATGGATCCAGCAGATCCTTCTGGTCTCAGCGAACTTCAGACTGTCATAGATCAGCTCCGCATTGTCCGGATCGATCGTCGTGTCCGCATCGCCCTGAATAATCAGAGCCCTGCCGCTGAAAGGATGCAGAGGCTCCAATGCATCCTGTTCCACCAGATCATCGATGAAGTCTTCCGACATCCGCTCATAAACATCATCAAAGATATCATAGAAATCGCAATATCCGCTTCCCTGGCAGTCCTTTTTCAGCTGCAGCAGATCCTGCTCCAGGAAACGGTCGTTCCAGGTATAGGACTCATTGCAGGCAGCCCAGAAGACCAGATTGTTGAATTCGTGATGCTTTTCAAAAAACAGCGAGATCAGTCTTCCGCCCATGCTGTAGCCCAAAAGCGCCAGCTTTGTCTCATCGAGCGGATAAGTCTCCTTCATGTACGCATAGGCGCTTTCCATATCATCGAGACAGTTTCGCAGACTGTAGACGGAAAAGACTTCCTCCGATTCTCCATTCCCCGGGAAATCCAAAGATACGGCATTCCATCCGTATTCATTCAGCAGTTTCGCTGTCTTATCGAATCTTCCGTTTTCGGAACGGTCGGATTTGAAACTGTGCGCAAATAAAAGCAGACCGTTTCCGTTCTCTGATTCAAATACCGACAGAGGAATATCCGTTCCTCTTTTGGACCTGATCTTGATCTCCATCAGTTCTTTCTCTTATCCAGATTCTTTGACAGCCTGTTACCGACAAACTGGAACAGCTGTACGAGGATGACGATGATGATCACCGTCACCAGCATGATATCCATCTCATAACGGTAATAACCGTAACGGATCGCGATATCGCCCAGGCCGCCGCCGCCGATGGCTCCGGCCATGGCCGAATAACCGACGATCGTGCCCAGACAGATCGTCGCCCCGTTGATCAGGGAAGGCCTTGCCTCTTTCAACAGCACTCTTGTGATGATCTGCAGATCGGAAGCGCCCATGGACTGGGCCGCTTCGATGACGCCCCTGTCGACTTCCTTCAAAGATGATTCCACCATCCTGCCGATGAACGGGATCGCCGATACCGTCAGCGGAACGATCGTGGCGATGGTTCCGTAGGACTTGCCGGCGATCAGCCTGGTGAAAGGAATGATCAGGATCATCAGGATGATGAAAGGAATACTGCGGCCGATATTGACGATGAAATCCAATACCCGATATAAGACGCTGTTGGGTCTGATGCCGTCCTTGTCAGATACATAAAGAAGCACGCCCAGAGGCAGTCCGAAGACATAGCCGAAGAACGTCGAACTGAAGACCATCAGCAAAGTCTGTCCGATACCGGCAATGATCATACTGATCTCAGCTGAGCTCATAATCATCCACCTCCTCGACAACGACCGAACCGCTGTCCATCAGATATTTGATCATCTTTTCCGAAAGCTTCTCATCATCCGGCAGCTGCACCATCATCTGTCCGCGCGACTTGCCGTTGATATAGGAAATATTCGACTCCAGGATATTGACCGGAGTCTTGAATTCCAGGATCAGATTGGCGATGACCGGTTCTGTCGTGTTCTTCTCTTCAAAAGCGATACGCAGCAGCCTTCCGCCCGACATCGATTTGACCTGATTGGTCGAATTGAAGATCAGACGCCTTGCCGCATTGGTGCGCGGATGACGGAAGAGTTCCTCAACGGTATTCTCTTCCACGAGCTTTCCGTCCTCCAGTACGACACAGCGGTTGCAGATCTCCTGGATGACCGCCATCTCATGCGTGATCAGAACGACAGTGATGTTGTACTTCCTGTTGATCTCTCTGATCAGATTCAGGATCGACTTGGTCGTCTCCGGATCCAGGGCCGAAGTCGCCTCATCACACAGCAGTATTTCCGGATCGGAAGCCAGCACCCTGGCGATCGCCACTCTCTGTTTCTGACCGCCGGAAAGCTGGGAAGGATAAGCCTTCGCTTTTTCTTCCAGACCGACGACCTTCAGATACTCCAGCGCTCTTTTTCTCGCTTCGCTTTTTTTGACACCGGCGATCTCCATCGGGAAACAGACATTGTCCAGACAGTTGGCCTGCATCAGCAGGTTGAAAGCCTGGAAGATCATGCCGATCTTCCTGCGCTTGAGTCTTAACGATTTTTCATCCAGCTTCATCATGTCCTCGCCGTCGATCTCTACAGAACCCTCATTGGGCTTTTCCAGCAGATTCAGACAGCGGACCAGTGTCGACTTGCCGGCACCGGAAAGACCGATGATGCCGAAGATCTCACCTTTCTTCACCTCAAAAGACACGTCGGACAATGCCTCGACACTGCCCGACTTGCTTTCAAACGTTTTGGATAGATGTGATACTTTGATCATTGAATCCATATATACTCCGATTAATTGAACGGAACGACTGCTCCTTCGTATGTCTTGTTGATGAAATCGGTGATCGCTGAAGAAGTCAGAACTTCCACCAGAGCCTTGATGCCTTCGTTGTTTTCGTTGCCTTCCTTAACAGCGACGACGTTGACATAAGTCTTTGCTGCAGAAGAATCGGCGCTCTCATAAGCGATCGCATCCTTGGAAACGTTCAGACCGGCTGCCAGCGCATAGTTGCCGTTGAGGATGACCAGTGCTGCATCCTGCCTTGATCTTGAGATCTGGGCAGCTTCCACTTCGATGATCTTGACATTGACAGTGTAGGAAACGATATCATTGACTGTCACGATCGTATCAGCACCCGTTCCCTCAGGAAGCGTCAGGATGCCGTTGTCCTGCAATAACAGCAAAGCTCTCGTCTCGTTGGTTCCGTCATTGGGTACCAGGATCTCATCGCCGTCTTCCAGTTCAGCCAGAGAAGACTTCTTGCCCGGATAGATTCCGAACGGTTCATAATGCACCTTGCCTACGACGACTTCCTTTGTGCCGTGTTCGGCATTATAGTTATTCAGATAAGGAACATGAGCGAAGTAGTTGGCATCGATCTCACCTGATTCAACGACTTCGATCGGCTGTACGTAATCCTCAAATTCCACGATCTCCAGTTCCCAGCCCTGCTCAGCCAGGATGTCCTTGGCGACAGCAAGGATCTGTGCATGCGGAGTCGGAGATGCGGCGACGGAGATCTTCTTGACCTCGGCTGCCGGTGCTTCATCCTTCTTGCTTCCGCAGGCACATAATGTCAGTAAAACCAGTAATAATGTAATAATCTTTTTCATAACGTTCTCCCTTCTTATTACATCTGTTTTGTATCCGAGGCTTTGAAACAAAAAAGCCGCCCATAAGGACGACTTATAATCGTGTTACCACCTTAATTCATGCATTTCTGCACCTTCTTCAGATACAAACATATCCTAGCACTGTAACGTATGCATCACGTCGTCCCCTCATATCGGAAACGCAGCTCCAAGACCATGTTCACCTGAACTCCGACGTCTTTTTCCACCGGCCAAAGACTCTCTAAGCACATCATTCAGGCTACTCTTCTTTTCCAAGCCTTTTCTAAATCATAATATAAACTTCAGTCTAATTCAATAATCTGCTGAATGATTTGCCATCATTTATGAAATATTTTTACTCTTTCTGAAAATATTTTCACTCCCAGAACAGATTCATCTTTCCGTCATTGTGACTGTAGAACTCATCCATATCCACCCAGTGGGTGAACGATGTCCTGATCAGCTCTTCTTTCGTGTAGCTGATGACCCTGACATCGATGCCGTAATTGGATTCGGCGACGTAATACTCGCCGTCCTTCATCCCGATCAGCATCGCGATATGGCCGTTGGCACTTAAGAGGTCTCCGTTTCTGATCTCATCCAGGGATTCCGCCGTGATCCTGCGCTTTTCACCAAGATCCGAAAGATCGAAGACATTCGGCGCCGGTCCGGCACCGATATCCCCCGGATCGAAACCGCCGTTGAGGATCGCCCAGGAGACAAAACCCGAACAGTCCATCGAATTCTTCAGATAAGTGCCTCTGGCGATGCAGTAGATCGGACAGCCCCACGTATTGGCGCCTCTGACTCTCTTGGAGATATCCGCGATCTTGTATTCACTCAGATACAGACCCTCGTGGTAATACCTTCCCTCTCCGTCGCAGTAAGGCAGTCTGCCGTTTTCATTGAAATAGTTCATATGATAAGGAAACTGCAGTGTCAGGAATCTGGCAGCCTGGACGACGCCCGCCCTGGTCCCGTATCCTCTTTCAGCGATCTTGGTTTTCAGGATCTCATCGAGATAATCATTCTCTTCTTTCGTATACCTGCCGCAGGGCAAAGCCGGCTTGTCCTTGGAAATGTAAGGTGCCGTGATCATGTCGGTCACCTCGACCTCGTAGGTATTACAGTCCTTAGTCAGGACGGTCTTTCCGACCTTGTGTCCGGTGACTCTGTTGGTCTTTACGGAAGCGATGGTCTCATCATCGCTCAGATAACCGATGTCATCCAGGACATAGACCTCATCGATCCCCAGATAGACTTTATAATGATCCTTGACTTCGCAGGCCTTTTCTTCTTTCTGCGGCTTTTCGCTGTTTTCGATCACTTCTTCAGGCTTTTCCCTGGCACTTAATCCCATCACAAAAAGCGAGAGAACGATGACTCCGACCAACAGCGGCAGCATATATCCTTTCTGCTTTCTCACGCTATCAATGATACCACAATCCCGTTATCTTACTTATTCCCACATGTCTGTATAATTGCCGTCATTCAGATAATAAGAATCCATCCTGATGACATATTCCCATTCCGAGTCTTCGATGAACTCATCATAGTCATAGATCCGCACCTGCAGGTCATTGACCCAGTAGGATTCGGCGATATAGATCCTGTCTTCATCCATGCCGATGATCATGCCGATATGACCGTCGAGTCCTACAAGATCGCCGCATCTCACTTCCCCGAGATCCACCTCATCGATATAGACCATGCTGCCAAGATCCGTCAGATCCAGCACATCCTGCGAAGGACCGGCACCGATATCTCCGCAGTCATAGCCCGCATTGTACAAAGCCCAGGTGATGAAACCCGAACAGTCCAGACCGTTGGGCGAATACGTATCCGTTTCCCATTCATAGATCTCTGAGCCCCAGTACTGTGCCTCTTCATCCTGAGAGATGGCTCTTTGTTTATAAGGACTCAGATACAGACCCTTGTGATAATATCTGCCCTCTCCGTCGACATCGTAGTGATCCTCTTCGAGTCTGCCGTTTTCATAGAAGTAGTTCAGTTTATACGGAAAACGCAGTGTCAAAAACCTGGCAGCCTCGACGGCAGCCGCCCTGCTGCGATAGCCTGCTTCTTCGATCAGATATTCCAATACCCTGTCCAGATACTTGTTTTCCTCATCCGTATACCTGTTTTCAGGCAGATAGTCTTTCTCCATATTCAGATAAGCAGCAGTATAAAGATCAGAGACATAGACGATATAGGTATGGCAGTCCTGTCTGACCTGAGCCTTTCCTGCAGAAAGAGCGACGATCCTTCCTTCCTCAACGGAAACGACCGATTCATCATCGGTCTCAAGGTCCCCGCCTTCGATATCATATGTTTCATTGACAGCCAGATAGATCAGTGAACTGCTTTCGACCTCACAGGGATCGGTATCGATGATTTCCTTATGACTTGCCATATACCAGGTCGAAGACAATAAAGATCCCAAGAGCACTATCATCAGAAACAGATTTTTGAATTTCATAAGGAAATTATACAGGAAGAATCTGAAAAGAAACTGAATTTTCAAAAAGAAAAGGTGTGCATCTTTCGACACACACCTTGTTCTGATTAAGCTTCAGCTTCTTCCTCTTCGTTTTCAGCTGTTTCTTCGAGGACCTCTTCATCAGCGAAGTCATCCTCGTCGTCCTGATCACCGGTCATCTCTACCGGCAGGGAAGCTTCCTCCTGCGCAGCGAGAAGTTTTTCTTCTCTGAGCTCATCGAGTTCTTCCGCTCTCTGATGGACCAGGTTCGTCGTTTCTCTTTCGAACTTCGAACCCGTTCCGGCCGGAATGAGCTTACCGATAATGACATTTTCCTTGATACCGAAGAGTGAGTCGACCTTGCCGTTGACTGCCGCATCCGTCAGGACCTTGGTGGTCTCCTGGAATGATGCAGCCGACAGGAAGGAATCTGTCTCGACGGAAGACTTGGAGATACCAAGCAGCAGCGGCGCGAAAGTCGGCGGCTGCTTGCCCGAGATCAGCAGTTCATTGTTGAGTTCATTCAGTTTCTTGAGAGAAATCGTCTGACCGACGCAGAGCTCTGATCCTCCCGGATCGACGATAATCACTTTCTTCAGCATCTGTTTGATGATGACTTCGACGTGCTTATCGGAAATATCGATACCGGTTACGGCATAAACCTTCTTGACTTCCTTCAGGATATAGTTCTGAACAGCCTGTACACCGGCAATGCTCAGCAGTTCCTTCGGATCGACGTTGCCTTCCGTCAGCTTCGCACCGGCTCTGACCTGTTCACCGACCTTGATCCAGGCTCTGACAGTGGAAGAGATGCCGCACTTGTGGGCAATCGTTTCCTTGTCATTGGAGATCTCGATGACCCATGAATGGTCCTCAAGCTCTTCGACACCTGTGATCTCGCCGGCGATCTTTGCCAGAACGGCAGGATGCTTCGGGCAGCGTGCTTCAAACAGTTCTTCAACACGGGGCAGACCCTGTGTGATATCATCGTCGGCATTGGCGACACCGCCGGAGTGGAAGGTACGCATGGTCAGCTGAGTACCGGGTTCACCGATAGACTGCGCAGCCATGATACCGATCGCTTCGCCGGCTTCGACCAGCTTGCCGGTTGCCATGTTGCGGCCGTAGCACTTGCGGCAGATACCGTCTTTACACTTGCAGGTAAAGGAGTTTCTGATGTTCATGCCCTTGTAGCCGGCCTTGATGATCTTCTCGGCGATCGCTTCATCGATGAATTCATCTTCATCGACGATGATCTCGCCGGTCTTGGGATCGGCCAGTTGTTCCTTGGCATAGCGTCCGACGATACGGTCATAGAACTTCTCGATGGTCGAGTTGTCCTTCTGATCGATGATATCTTCAACATAGTATCCATGGTCGGTATGACAGTCTTCGTCCATGATCATGACATCCTGAGCGACATCGACCAGTCTTCTGGTCAGATAGCCTGACTCGGCTGTCTTCAGGGCGGTATCAGTCAGACCCTTACGGACACCGTGTGTTGAAATAAAGAATTCAGATACATTCAGACCTTCACGGAAAGAAGAATAGATCGGGACCTCGATGATCGAAGGCTGATATTCCTTCTTGGACTTTGACTGTGTCGGTCTTCCCATCAGGCCACGCATGCCGGCCAGCTGGGTGAAGTTGGACTTGTTACCACGGGCACCGGATACGGATGACATGTTGATCGGCGACTTACGCGGCAGATTGTTCATGACATCGTCACCGATGGCGTTGGTGGTATCGGCCCACAGCTTGGAGAAGTGCTTTTCCCATTCAGGCAGGGTCAGCTGACCTCTCTTCAGCAGGTTCTGCAGAACATCGGCTTTCGCCTTGGCCTCATCAACGAAGTGCTGCTTGTGCGGCGCAACATTGATGTCGGACAGCGAGATCGTCATACCGGCAACGGTAGAGTACTCGAAGCCCAGGTCCTTGATCGCATCCAATACTTCTGAAGAACCCTCGGTCTTGTATCTTGCGAAGACTTCCGCAATGACCTTGGAAAGGCTCTTCTTGGTGAATTCAGGTGCGATCGGCTGTTCCTTGATATGTTTCCTGATATCCGTTCCGAAATCCACGAAACAGTAGTCAGGCGTTCTCTTGAGCGACTCATCCTTCACATCATTGATGTAAGGGAAATCAGCCGGGAACTGATCGTTGAAGATCAGCTTTCCGATCGTGGTGATCAGATACTGATTCATCTGCTTCTCAGAGAAACAGGTCTTGTTCAGTGATCCGGCAGGGAGAGCCACACGGGTGTGCAGATGAACTTCCTTGTTCTGATAAGCCATCAGGGCTTCGTTGAAGTCCTTGTAGACATGGCCTTCGTTATCGCCGAAGCGTCTCCACATCGCAGCGGTTTCCTTGTCGCCGAGCGCTTCGATCGTATCGGCCTTCTCATAGAACTCTTCCGCGGTCTCTTCCATGTTCAGATAGAAGTTTCCGAGGACCATGTCCTGCGAAGGTGTAACGATCGGTTTGCCGTCTTTCGGGCCCAGGATGTTGTTGGATGCCATCATCAGGATCTCGGCTTCGGCACGTGCTTCTTCCGAGAGCGGGAGGTGGACAGCCATCTGGTCGCCGTCAAAGTCGGCGTTGAAAGCCGTACAGACCAGCGGATGCAGACGGATGGCTCTTCCTTCGACGAGTTTCGGCTTGAAAGCCTGGATACCCAGTCTGTGAAGGGTCGGAGCACGGTTGAGGAAGACCGGATGATTGTCCATCAGTTCTTCCAGTACATCCCAGATCGCCGGATCGAATCTTTCGATCATCTTCTCGGCAAACTTGCTGGACTGTGCAATCTTCTGATTGACCAGTTCGTTGATCACGAACGGTTTGTAAAGCTGAATGGCCATTTCTCTCGGGATACCGCACTGGTACATCTTGAGATCCGGTCCGACAGCGATGACCGATCTTCCGGAGAAGTCGACACGCTTGCCTAAGAGGTTCTGTCTGAAACGGCCCTGCTTACCCTTCAAAGAGTGAGACAGTGACTTCAGAGGTCTGTTGGCGGAACCCTTGACAGGATTTCCCCTTCTGCCGTTATCGATCAGAGCATCGACAGCTTCCTGCAACATACGCTTTTCGTTCTGGACGATGATACTCGGAGTACCGATCTCCAGCAGCTTCTTCAGACGGTTGTTACGGGTAATGACTCTCCGATAGAGATCATTCAGATCAGAGGTGGCGAATCTGCCGCCGTCAAGCTGAAGCATCGGCCTCAGATCAGGCGGAATGACCGGCAGGACCGTCAGCACCATCCACTCCGGCTTGTTGTCGGAATCGACGAAGGCGTTGATCGTTTCCAGCCTCTTGATCAGCTTCTTGCGCTTATCGCCCTGAGCCTTTTCCAGCTCGGTGACGATATCGTTCTTTTCCTTTAAGACATCGACCTGTTCCAGCAGCGTCTTGATCGCTTCTGCACCGGTCTGTGCCTTGAAGGCGTCCTTGCCGTAAAGAGCTTCATAGTTTCTGACTTCCAGCTCAGACAAAGACTGTTTGTATTCCAGATCCGTATCGCCCGGATCGGTGACGATCCAGGTGACGAAGTACACGACTTCTTCCAGGATCTTGGGCGAAACATTGAGTACGAGACCCATTCTGGAAGGGATACCCTTCAGATACCAGATATGGGCGACCGGAGCTGCCAGGGCGATATGGCCCATGCGCTCTCTACGTACGGAAGATTTGGTGATCTCAACACCGCAGCGGTCACATACGACACCTTTGTAACGTACTTTCTTGTACTTGCCGCAGTAACACTCCCAGTCCTTGGTCGGACCGAAGATCCTTTCACAGAACAGACCGTCTCTTTCCGGCTTCTGTGAGCGGTAGTTGATCGTCTCGGGCTTTGTTACCTCACCGTGAGACCATTCCAGGATGCGATCGGGAGATGCCAGACCGACTTTGATAGCTTCAAATTTGTTCTTCGCCATGTCTTATACCTCCTCGTCATCCAGACCCATGATCGCTTCCGGAGCCTCTTCCTCATCGATGCTGTCTCTGATATTGAGACCCTCGGTATCTTCCACGACGCTTGCCTCGCTCGATCTTTCGACTTCGCGGTCATCATCGTCGCTTCTGGAGATGGAGACTTCGTTTCCTTCGCTGTCCAGCATCCTGACATCCAGAGCCAGAGCCTGTAATTCATTCTTCAGGACATTGAATGATTCCGGAATACCCGGTTCAGGGATCCTCTTGCCCTTGATGATGGCATCATAGGTCTTGGTACGGCCGTTGATATCATCGGACTTGACAGTCAGGATCTCTTCCAGAGTATGTGCTGCGCCATAGGCTTCCAGTGCCCAGACTTCCATTTCACCGAATCTCTGTCCGCCGTTCTGCGCCTTGCCTCCCAGAGGCTGCTGCGTAACGAGCGAATACGGACCGGTCGCACGGGCATGGAGCTTGTCATCGACCATGTGCGCCAGCTTGATCATGTACATGACGCCGACGGCGATTCTCTCATCATAAGGTTCGCCGGTCTTGCCGTCACGAAGTACGATCTTGCCGTCCATGGACGTCTGTGCCTCTTCCATGATCTGTGTCAGCTCTTCATTGGTGATACCGTCAAAGACCGGAGTCGCAAACTTGACCGGCTTGCCTGTCTTTTCGCTCAAAGCCTTGGCAGCCATGCCCAGGTGGATCTCCAATACCTGACCGATATTCATACGTGAAGGAACACCGAACGGATTCAGCATGATATCCACAGGTGTACCGTCCGGCATGAAAGGCATATCCTCGACCGGCAGGATCTTGGAAATGACGCCCTTGTTGCCGTGTCTTCCGGCCATCTTGTCGCCTTCGGAAATCTTACGTTTCTGAACGACATAGACCTTGATGACTTCCGTGACGCCCGGACCCAGTTCATAGCCTTCCGATCTCTTGAAGACACGGATGGACTGAACGATACCGGCACCGCCATGGGGAACACGCAGTGAATTATCTCTGACTTCGTGTGATTTCTCACCGAAGATCGCAAGTAAAAGTTTTTCTTCCGGTGAAGCATCGGACTGGCCCTTCGGAGTGACCTTACCTACCAGGATGTCACCTTCCTTGACCTCAGCACCGACCATGACGATACCTCTGGAATCCAGGTTGCGGCAGGCGCCTTCCTGAACGTTCGGGATATCTCTGGTGATCTCTTCTTCACCGAGCTTCGTCTTTCTCTTTTCGATCGAATACTCATCGATATGGATCGAAGTATAGACGTCGTCTTTGACCATTCTTTCAGACATGATGATGGCATCCTCATAGTTGTAGCCATGCCATGTCATGAACGCGATGGTAACGTTCTGACCGAGTGCCAGCTCGCCGTCATCCATCGAAGGACCATCGGCAATGATGTCACCCACCTTCACCTTGTCCCCGTCTACGACGATCGGACGGTGGTTGATGCAGGTGCCGGCGTTGGAACGTGCAAACTTCTCGAGCTTGTATTCGTGATCCTCGCCGTCTTTCGAAGTGATGATGATCTTGTTGGCATCGACATAAGTGACCGTACCCTCGTCCTTGGAAACCAGAGCCGTACCCGAGTCTCTTGCGATCCTGGATTCGATACCGGTTCCGACATACGGAGCATGCGGTCTTAAAAGCGGAACGGCCTGTCTCTGCATGTTGGCACCCATCAGGGCACGTGATGCGTCATCGTTCTCAAGGAACGGGATACATGCAGCAGCGACAGAAACGACCTGCTTCGGGGAAACGTCTGCCAGTTCAACAGCTTCCCTGTTGACCAAGATCGTCTCTCCGGCCTTTCTGGCAACGACCTGATCGTTGACCAGTCTGCCGTCGATGACCTCGTTGGCCTGGGCAATGATGTAGTCATTTTCATCATCTGCGGAGAGATAGATGTAATCTTCCGTCACCTTGCCGTCAGGTTCGACTCTGCGGTACGGTGTCTGAATGAAACCGTACTCGTTGATCTTGGCATACGTCGTCAGGTAGGAAATCAGACCGATGTTCTGACCTTCAGGGGTCTCGATCGGACAGATCCTGCCGTAGTGTGAGTTATGAACGTCACGGACCTCAAATCCGGCCCTCTCTCTGGTCAGACCGCCCGGGCCCAGTGCAGAGATACGACGCTTGTTTGTCAGCTCCGCCAGAGGATTCTGCTGGTCCATGAACTGGGACAGCTGCGATGAAGAGAAGAACTCTCTGATCGCTCCGGAGAGCGGACGGTTGTTCGTCAGAGTCTTCGGGGTCGCATTCTCGATCTCGGTGATGGACATCTTTTCCTTGACGGCCTTTTCCATACGGGAGAGACCGATACGGAACTGATTCTGGATCAGCTCACCGACGGTCCTGATCCTTCTGTTGCCCAGCATATCGATATCGTCCGTGCTGCCCACTCCGTCTAACAGTGTGAACATGTAGTTGTAGAATGCCAGCATATCCGACATCGTGATGCACTTTTTGTTGTTGAGCGGATCGATGCCGATGAGACGGATCTTTCTGCTTTCATCATTCGGATTGACGATGTTGACGACCTGGCAGGCAGTACCGACCAGCCATGCGCTGATCTTTTCGCCTGCTATGACTCTTTCCCTGATCGCCTCTTCCTTGTCCGACATCAGCATGTAGGAATCATGATCAGGCAGATAGTAAGGCATCGCCTGTTCCTCATTGACCATCACATCATTGCTGTCGGCGTCAGTCAGACGACCTAAGACGAACATTCTCTGGCCGTAATCCATTACGGCGTTGTAGTTTTCAGAAGTAAGAGGAACTTCCTTGGCGATGATGCCGCTGTACACTCTTACCTTGCTTACTTCCTTGGCGATCCTTTCCGCATCTGCAAGCGTCAGGACTGTGCCGATGAAATAAGTCTTATCCGCAAGATCGATATCGTTTGCCAGGACACGGCCTCTCAGAGCCAGCTTATCCTTGCTTTCGACCTCAACGATCGTCGGATGAGAGAAGATATGTCTGAACGGGAATGCCTCCGTATGGGAACCCTTGACGAGCTCTTCACGCAGAACGTTCCTTTCAGCCTTCTCGATCAAAGTACCGGCCTTGAAGAGAACTGACCCGTCTGCCTTGTAGAGATCCTCAGCCAGAACATGATGTTCGATACGGTCGATGACATTCAGTTTCTTTCCGAGTTTGTATCTTCCGGCAAAAGTCAGGTCGTACTTCTTCTGATCGAAGAACTTCGCATTCATCAGGTTGGCAGCACCTTCGACGGTCGGGACTTCATCCTGCTTCTGGTTCTTGTGGATTTCCAGGAGCGCGGCATCCATCGTCTTGGTCTTGTCTGCCTGCAGCGTGTTGCTCAGTTCTTCATAGGCACCCAGGAAAGAAGTATAGATGGCCTCGTAGATATTCAGGAACTCACGGTCATCATTCTGATTGATCAGGTCCTCGTATATCTCCAGACCCATCGCTCTTAAAAACGTCTTGACCTTTTCCAGATCGAAACCGTCCTCACCTCTTTCGAGATTGAGTGAGAAGCCGATACACTTCAGTAAAATGGTCGATAAGATCTTACGCTTACGGTCGACCGACATATTCATGATGCGGCCCAAAGCGTTCTTCTTATCATCCGTCAGAAATTCCAGCCAGGTACCACGTGACGGAATCAGTTCTCCGCTGAACGTTTCTCTTCCGGTCTTGTCATCGGTCTGCGTATCGAAATAAGCACCCGGTGATCTGACGATCTGGGAAACGATGACACGCTCAGCTCCATTGATGATGAACGTTCCGGTCGGTGTCATCATCGGGAAGTCGCCCAAGAAGACTTCTTCCTTCTTCGTGATGACCTCACCGGTCTCCTCATCAATGATCTCCAATTCCATATTGGCTTTTAATGGCGCACGATAATCTTCCTCACGATATTTTGTTTCGGCGACCGAAAACTTAGGCTCACCGAACTCAAAATTCAATAATTTCAAGCGGATATTACCGCTATAGTTCTGAATCGGGTAAATATCATCAAAAACTTCCTTGATCCCTTCCTTTGTAAACCACCTGAAAGAATCAGTCTGTACCTCTACAAGGTTAGGCAGATCAAGGTTACCGCTAACCTTTGAATAGTCACGGCGAGAGGAATGCTTTCCCGAATTCACAATTTTATAAGTTTGTGTCATTTGCGCCGTCCTTTCAAATAATTAATATGTTTCAGCTCTGATCACAGCAGTCGATGACAAAATAACCGCTGTCCTTTTCGATCACTGTCACGTCGCTGAATAGTGTTTCAAGTTTGGCTATGGATGATTTTGCTCCCTGAGCCTTTCTGATCACGATATAGAAGTGACCACGCTCAGTTAACATCGCCCTTGATTTCTCATACAGATCGTAGATCACCGCTTTTCCTGCCCTGATGGGCGGATTGAGCACGATCGTATCGAACTTATGATCAAGCAGGGTGATATCATCGCACAGATGAACTCTGATATCCGTCTGATTCTCAGCACAGTTGGAAACAGCCAGATCGACAGCCCGGGAGTTGACTTCCGCCATCTCCGTCTCCAGTTCCGGATGAAAACGCTTCAGGATGATCCCGACAGGACCGTAGCCTGAACCCAGATCCAGAAGACTGTGACCCAGATCTTTCCGATATATGCTTCTGATCAGGATATAAGTACCGTAGTCAACGTTGTTCTTGGAAAAAACGCCGTTGTCGGTAGTGAAACGGAAAACCTCATTATCGAAATAATACGTGAACTCCTTTCGTTCGGAATCCAGATCCTTATTATCCGTATAATAATGGTTCATTGACTAATTATTTGATTTCGACGGTAGCTCCTGCTTCCACTAACTGCTTCTTGATATCTTCAGCTTCTTCCGGGCTGATGTTTTCCTTGATCGGGCTCGGGCACTTGTCAACCAGACCCTTGGCCTCAACCAGACCTAAACCGGTGATTGTCTTGACAACCTTGATGACAGCAGTCTTTGCTTCACCGAAGTTCGTCAGAATGACAGATACGGAAGTCGGACCCTGAGGTGCTTCTTCAGCAGGTGCAGCTGCAACTGCAACCGGAGCGGCAGCGGTAACACCGAATTTCTCTTCGATTGCTTTTACTAAATCGTTCAGTTCAAGAATGCTGGCTTCTTCCAGATAAGCCAGGATATCATCATGTGATAATTTTGCCATTGTAATTTTTCTCCTTTTTCTCTAATTAATTATGCAGCGGCCTCTGTCTTTGGCTCTTCAGCAGGTGCTGCTTCGGCTGCAGGCGCAGCCTCTTCAACTGCAGGTGCAGGTTCTGCTGCAGGTGCAGCAGGGGCTCCAGCCTCCTTGGCCTCGGCAACAGCCTTGACGACTCTTGCGAATGAGCTTACAGGTGACTGCAGACAGCTCAGTAACATGGAAAGCATACCTTCACGGTTCGGCAGAGATGACAGTTCCTTGATCGTAGCTTCATCAACAACCTTGCCCTCGACGATACCGCTTTTCAGTACCAGAGCTTTGTGTTTCTTCGCGAACTTGGCCAGAACTCTGGCAGGTGCTGTTGCGTCGCTTGAGAATGCGAATGCATTCGGACCGTTCAGGGCATCTTTCAGCTCTCCAAAGCCACAGTCTTCACATGCTCTTTCGACCATCGTGTTCTTGTAGACTTTGAAATCGACATCTTCTGCTCTGAGGTTACGTCTTAATTCCGTAACTTCGGCAACGCTGAGTCCGCGGTACTCACAGACAACGGTCGACTGAGAGTTCTTCATCTTCTCGGTGATCTCGGCAACCAGAGCCTGCTTGTTACTTAATACAGCTTGATTCATATTTCCTCTTTCTAACACCCATATACTCATAAAATAAAACCTGTATCCAATAGACACAGGTTAAAAATCATCTTCTGATTAACCTCGGTAACATGATTAAGCGATAGCGCCGTTACTGTCTATGGTATATCGATGCTCAATAATGATACCTTATTCACTCCCTGATTGCAAGCCTTTTTGCTTAAAAAAGCCCTATTTAAAGGCATTTTCGGCTATTTCATAAAGCCTGTCGCCGTATTCTCTTGAGAAATGGTCGTTGCCCATGGCCGACAGGGAAATATAACCCTTTTCAATGGCCACCATATCGACCCTGAGGTCCTCACGGTCCGCCTCGAACGTCACATCGGAAGGACCGATGAAGATATAGTCTTTCCCGTCTTCCTTTCCCAGCGTATAGGAATCGCCGTAGGAGATCACAGCCGAACGGTCACAGATCGAAATGCCCTTCACCTCTTCCTTTTTTCTGTTGGGCACATTGACATTGAGGAAGTAATCCGTATTGTCTTCTTCCTGCAGATATGACAGGGCGATCTGTCTGCCGTATTCCGCCGCCATATGATAATCATTGACCTTTCCCCGCTCCAGAGACAGCGCCATGGCCGGGATATGATAGATGAAAGCCTCCCTGGCGGCCGCGATCGTTCCGGAATAGATGATGTCGGTAGAGACATTGGCACCTCTGTTGATGCCGGAGACCACAAGATCGATCTTTTCCTTCAGCAGGGCATGGATCGCCATGTGGGCACAGTCAGCCGGTGTTCCCCACAACGCATAGGCCTTCTTCACAAAAGGCATTTCTCTTTCCTCATAGCGCAGCTTTCCTCTGATGTTGAGGTGATGGGAATGGGAACTTCTTTCTCCTTCGGGAGCAACGACATAGACATCGAAGGACTTTGAAAACACTTCAGCGAGTGCACTGAGCCCTTCAAAATCGATCCCGTCATCATTTGTGATCAGTACGTTCATAGAAAAATGATAACACAGAAAAGAGGCGGCTAAGCCACCTCTTCCAGTAATTGTAACAGATCTTTCAGTCTTGCGATCTGATAGCCGTGATAGTGTTTCGCAGGCAGTTCCGGATCCCTGTTGAGCCAGACCGGAACACATCCGGCATTGACGGCACCCAGGATATCCGTAGCGAAGACATCGCCGATCATCATGCATTCTTCATTCCTGCAGCCGAGCCTGGCACACAGATAATCGAAGACGCCTCTGTCAGGCTTGTTGATGCCGATATCGCCTGAGACCAGCACGGTATCGAAGTAGGGCTCGATGCCCATGATCTCCACCTTGCGGTGCTGGGGCAGGGAATCGCCGTTGGACAGCACTGCCATCTTGTATCTTCCTTTCAGCTGTTCCAGTACTTCAACGGTCTCTTCCTTGAGCACGGTATACTTGAACATCTGATCGTTGTAGTAAGGCGCGAAGGTCTCTACGAAATCATCCGGCAGATACTTTCTGTATTTCTCCATGAAGGGGATCAGTCTGTTCTCCACCTTCATGATGCCGTTGCAGTCATACAGCATCATGTCCTGTAAGACCGCTTCGTAAAAGGTCTCCGATTCTTCCGTAAAATACTGATGCAGATAATCATCAAACACGGCATAGGCATTGGCCTGCCTGTTTGACAGCGTTCCGTCAAAATCAAAGATCAGTGCCTTGATCATTTTCCTTTGCCTTCTCTATGATCTTCTTGCACTTGCGCTCGAACTCCGGTCTTTCCATCATGACGATGGCACCGCAGCCCTCACACTTGATCTTGATATCGACACCCATCCGCACGATCTTCCAGTAGTGGGATTTCCTGCAGGGGTGATCCTTTTTCATCTGCACGATATCGTACAGTCCGTAATTCTCTACCATAACACCTCACTGTCCAGTATGATCGTGACCGGACCGTCGTTGACCAATGAAACCTTCATGTCTGCACCGAAGATGCCCTCTTCCACATGCAGATTGAGATTTCTGAGACACTCATTGAAATACAGATACAGTCTTTCAGCCTTCTCACCGCCCTGGGCATCCGTGAAACTGGGACGGTTGCCCTTCTTGCAGTCAGCGTAGAGCGTGAACTGTGAGATGGACAGGATTTCCCCTTCAACATCATAGATGCTCAGATTGATCTTGCCGTTCTCGTCGTCAAAGATGCGCAGCTTGCTCATCTTGACAGCCATCTTCTCAACGGTTTCTTCATCGTCATCTGTTCCGATGCCGACCAGCACCATAAAACCTTTCCCGATTTTGCCGGTGATCTTTCCGTCGACTCTGCAGTCTGCCTCAGACACTTTCTGTATGACCAGTCTCATTATTTCGTATTCTTGACCTTTACCCAGAGTTCCGAAATCGTCTTGAGCACTTCCTCATTGCTGTGGAAGACCTCATCGTTTTCGTTCATCTCACGCGGGATATAGGCATCATTGCCTTCATAGTCTCCGCCTTCCATCGTGATGTCTCTCACGACTTCGGCATTGGAGGAAGTATAGCCGACGAAGACGGCATTGTCGAATGCAGCGTCGTAGTCGATGATGTAGTTGATGAACTTGTGGGCGTTCTCGACGTTCTTCGCATCCTTGTGGATGACCATCGCGTCGACGAAATAGTTGGTCCCCTCTTCCGGAGCCCAGAATGCCATATCCTCGTTTTCGGCAATGATCAGTGCGGCATCGCCCGAATAGACGAAGCCCATCTGCTTCTCACCGTAGGAGAGACCGTCGATGATCTCATCGGTGACATAGGCCGGATCCATCGTCTTGGCGATCTGTACGAGCCACTCATAGCTCTTCTCGATCTCATCCGGATCATCCGTGTTCATCGAATAACCCAGAGCTTTTTCAGCCATCATGAAGGCGTCTCTGATCGAGTCGTACATGTAGATCATGCCCTTGTACTTGGTGTTCCTCATGACTTCCCAGCCCTCAGATTCCACATCTTCGGCATCGATCTGAGTCGTATCGTAACAGATACCGGCATTGCCCCAGAAATAAGGAACGGAATAATCGTTTTCCGGATCGAAGTCCATGCCTAAGACATTCTCATCGATCGCCGATATGTTCGGGATCAGACTCTTGTCGAGCTTCTGGACCATCTTTTCATTGATCAGACGCTCGATCATGTAATCGCTCGGGATCAGGATGTCATAGACAGTCCCGCCCAGAAGCTTGGTATACATGTTCTCGTTGGAATCGAAAGTCGTGATATAGACCTTGATGCCGTACTCGAATTCAAACTGCTCTACGACTTCATCATCGAGGTATTCACCGGGAAGATAGATGTAGAGTTCGCCGTTCTCATAGTTGCTGGAAAGACAGCCTGTCAGAGAAAACAGAAGCAGAAGACTCAATAAGACACTAAGCAGTTTCTTCATTTTTCTTTCTCCTTTCCCTTAACAGAGGAATGACGTTGCTGACGATCATGATCAGCGTGATCGCGATGACGATCAGTGTCGACAGGGCATTGACGCTCGGGTTGATACGCTTGGTCGTCGCATAGACATAGGTCGAGATATTGTTGATACCCGGACCGGTCGTGAAATAGGAGATGACGAAGTCATCGAATGACATCGTGAAAGCCACCAGGGCACCGGAAACGATGCCTTCCTTGATCTGGGGAATGATGACCTTGTATAAAGCCTGTATCGGTGTGCAGCCCAGATCCAGCGCCGCTTCCGCCAGGTTGTCATCCAGCTGCCTCAGTTTGGGCATGATCGACAGGATGACGTAAGGGATACAGAACATGATGTGCGCCAGCAGCAATGTTCCGAAGCCGGTCGGTACATTGAATGTCGAGAACAGCAGCATCAGTCCGATGGCCGTGACGATATCCGGATTGAGCATCGGCAGATTGTTGATCTGCGTGACGGCCTGCTTGATCAGACGGCTGGATTTGCTCAGACCGATGGCAACGATCGTCCCGACAACAGTCGAAACAGCCGTAGCGATCACGGCGATGATCGCCGAATAGTAGATCGATTCCATCATCGAACGTGTCTTGAACATCTTCTGGTACCATCTCATGGAGAAGCCCGTGAAGTTGGTCAGGGAACGCGATGCGTTGAAGGAAAAGAAGACCACATAGATAATCGGCAGATAGAAGAAAGCCAGGATCAGAAACAGATAGATTTTGGAATAAGGAATCTTCTTTTTCATCATACAGCCTCCTTGTCATAATCGAATTTCTTCGTGAAATACATAGAGATCAGGATGATCAGAGCCATGATCAGTGAGATCGCGGAACCGAAGTTCCAGTCACCGGTCGTGACGAAATAGTTTTCGATCAGGTTACCGACAAGGACATAGGAACCGCCGCCCAGCAGCTTCGGAATGAAGAAGCTCGATACGGCCGGCAGGAAGACCAGTGTGATGCCTGAAATGATGCCCGGTACCGACAGAGGCAGTGTGACCCTCAGGAAAGCCTCGCGGTCGTTGCAGCCCAGGTCGTGTGCAGCCGGGACCAGAGAAGGATCCATCTTCGATAAGGAAGTATAGATCTGTAAGATCATGTAAGGAAGGAAGTTGTATACCATGCCGATATAAACCTTCACTTCCGGAGAGAAAGACGTATTCAGCAGAATACCTCTCCAGGCATAAGTCCTCACCAGCATGTTGATGAGCTGGGGCAGCGTCACCATCAGCACCATGACCGACTGGCTGTCGGGTCTGAGCTGCGCAATGATGTAGGCAGCCGGATAGCCCAGCAGGATGCAGATGATCGTTGTGATCAGCGCCAGCTTGATGCTGCGCAAGAGCACTTCGAAAAAGATCGGATCCGAAAAGAATCTGATAAAATTCTCAAATGTTATTTTTACAGGTATGACATCATTACCCTGTGTGGAAAAGGCATAGAACACAATGATCAGCATCGGCAGTACGATCAATAATGCCGCCCAGACAAGGTAAGGATATACCAGTCTTCTGAAGCTCTTCATTATCCGATACTCTTTTCCATGACATGAATGTCATCCGGTTCGAAATCCAGAGAAACGATATCTCCTTCTTTCTGCAGTTCGGTCGTATGGATCTTGTAGGTGCGGCCCTCAGTGACGAATGTCACATCGTAGACACCTTCCTTGATATCCATCGGGTCGAAATCGAAACGGACATCGTCGATATCGACTTCGTTTTCCGTTTCCAGATCCCAGGCATAAGCGTCTGCCCAGTTCTTCAGGTCAACGGAGATAGCCATTGATTCCTCGATCTCATCGATCGTCTTGTAGACATCGAACGCCTGGATACCGATCTTCTCTTCCTTGTCTTCATTGACCTTCGGAAGAACGACGGTGACATCGGCATTGACACTGGTACCGGCAGCCGTTCTGAAGATGATCGGATACTTGCCGGCCTGCGGTTTGATGTCATGGATGACTTCCTTGATGGAGACTTCATCCTCGGAATCATCTGCCTTCCAGGCCTGCGCATTGGCACGCAGGATGAGATCCTGATCCGTTACGGAACCGACGTCTTCGATATCCATCGAGAAATCGGCAGCGGACATCTTTTCGTTTGCCGCCTCATTGTAGACGTCCTGGTTGCCTAAGACATTCAGCTTGATCGTCTTGGCAGCACCGCGCTTGGTCTCAACGATGACCTCGTAGTGAACGCCCTTGAACAATACGGAAATGACCTGGCCGTTGAGTTTGCCCTTGTTTTTCTTGAGGATCTTGATATCCTCGGGTCTGATGACGACATCGACAGGTTCGTTTTCCTTGAAATCGTGGTCGACACACTCAAAATTCTTGCCGTCGAAATTGACAAGATAATCCTTCTTCATGATGCCGTCCTTGATATTGGACTGACCGATGAAGTTCGCAACATATCTGTTGACCGGTTCATTGTATATCTCTTCCGGCGTACCGATCTGTTCGATATTGCCGTCCTTCATGACCACGATCTTGTCTGACATCGTCAGCGCTTCTTCCTGATCGTGGGTGACGAAAATAAAGGTAATACCGACTTCTTCCTGAATGCGCTTGAGTTCCTGCTGCATCTCCTTGCGCAGTTTGGCATCCAGAGCACTTAACGGTTCGTCCAGAAGCAGTACATCAGGCTCATTGACCAGCGCTCTGGCAATGGCGACACGCTGCTGCTGACCGCCTGAAAGCAAAGTGACATCTTTCTTCTGATAGCCGTCCAGACCGACCAGCTCCAGCATCCTGTCTACTTTCGGCTTGATCAGGTCATTCGACATTTTCTTGATCCTTAAACCGAAGGCAACGTTCTCATAAACATTGAGATGCGGGAACAGCGCATACTTCTGGAAGACCGTGTTGATCGGACGTTTATAAGCCGGAACATCCGAGATCTCTTCTCCGTTAAAGATAACGGAACCTTCGTCCTGTTCGAGGAATCCGCCCAGGATCCTAAGCAGGGTTGTCTTACCACAACCGGACGGTCCCAAAAGAGTCACAAACTCGTTCTCATAAATATCGAGATTGATTCCTTTCAAAACCATTTGACCATCGAAATTTTTAACAATGTTTCGAAATTCAATTAACTTTTCCACAGTCAATTCCCCCTCCAAATAAAATCATTATACGTTATTTTTCCCCTTTTTATGGACAAAAACGGGATTATTCAACGTAAAAATCATTTTCTTTTAGGATTTTGCGCTTTTCCGGCGAATAATGTAATGGAGGTCTCAGAAAAATATGTCCAGCACCATTTACGACGACGTATTCAAAACGCTGATATCCGGACCCGATCTGATCATCCTGACCTTTCTCAACGAGGTATTTCAAACAGATTATAACGGCAGTGAAACGATCATCCGATCTGACAAAGAATACATCATCCCGTCATACGAAAACGAAAGCGAGAAAAGACTGTCTGATTCCTCTTTCAGCATTGAAAAAGACGGCAGAAGAAGACACTATCATATCGAATGTCAGTCCTATCATGACAGATCCATTCTTTACAGGATGTATCAGTACGATACACAGATCGCCCTGCAGAACAGTTTTTATGAAGGCGATCAGCTTCATGTCACTTTCCCTGATTCAGGGATCCTGTATCTGAAAAACCGAAACAGAAACAAAAAAGACCGATGGATCATCATCGAAACAAAACAGGGAAAGATCACTCATCCGATCAGAACGATCGACATCGCCGATTACGACATTGACAGGATCATTGAAAAACAGCTGTATCTTCTGATGCCTTTCTATCTTTTCCGCTTTGATTCGCAGATCTCAAAGATCGAAAAAGATCCGGAAAGCATCAGAAATATCGGAAAAGACTACAGCAGACTGATCCGCTTTCTGAATGAACAGCTGGATCAGGAAGCGATCAGTCACTACACTTATGACATCATCGCTTCCATGATGCGCAGCATTGTTGAAGCATACGCAAAACGATATAATAGACTTAGAAGGGAGGTCAGAAAGATCATGGGCGGAAACATCATTCAATTTCCGGGATGGAAAGAATATCATGAAGGAATTCAGCATGGAAGAGCTGTAGGAATACAGCAAGGAATACAGCAAGGAATACAGCAAGGAATACAGCAAGGAAAAACCGAAACTTTGGAAATGCTTGTGAAGGAAGGGAAACTGACAGAAAAAGAAGCTGAAGAATACCTTTCAAAGGGAAGACCTTCCGGAAACAAAAACGCATAAAAAAAAGACAGAGGCAGATGCGATCGCATCTGCCTCATTTTTCATTGCTTGACTGTCTGATCGATAAAGGCTCTGACACCGCCGATATCGCGGTATCCGCCGAACTTGCCGATGACCTCTCCGTCTTTGAACATAAAGATCTGCGGGATGGACATGATGCCGTACTTCTCGGCAAGATCCATATTCTCATCGACATTGACCTTGGCAAATTCTATATCAGGATATTCTGCTGACACTTCTTCTAAGACCGGTCCCAGCATCTTGCAGGGTCCGCACCAGTCCGCGAAGAAATCAACGAAACTTGTGCCTTCTTTGATCAGCTCTTCAAATTCAGCTGTATTGATTACTTTCATTTCAAATACCTCCCGATTCAATTATCCATAAAAGGACATCTGAAATAAAGCGAAATGCTTCCTACTTCAGAAGGGCTGCAGCAGGCTCATCGATGATGACTGTGACATCGGGATGATTCTGCAGGATGGAAGCCGGGCAGGATTCATCGACAGGTCCTTCAAGCATGTCTTTGACTGCCTGTGCCTTGTTGGCACCGCATGCCAGCAGCAGGATATGTTTTGCCTTCATGATCGTGCCGATACCCTGGGTGACAGCCTGTGTCGGGACCTTGGACATGTCGTTGTCGAAGAAACGGCAGTTGTCTCTGATCGTTGATTCAGCCAGGTCGCAGACGTGTGTACCGGAATCAAACGGTGTGCCCGGTTCGTTGAAAGCGATATGGCCGTCCGATCCCAGGCCCAGCAGCTGGATGTCGACCGGTTCATTGTCGATCATCTCGTCGTATTTTCTGGCCTGTTCTTCCAGATCTTCTCCCAGTCCTGATGGAACATGGGCATTCTCTTCTCTGATATCGATCTTGTTGAAAAGATTCCTGTGCATGAATGAGTAATAGCTCTCGGGATGCTCCAGAGGAAGACCGACATATTCGTCCAGATTATAGGAATGAATATCCGCATAGGAAGTGCCGTTTTCCTCGTGGTCCTTCACCATCCTCGCATAAAGGCCCAGAGGTGTCGAACCGGTCGCCAGTCCCAGGACCTTGCCCGGAACAAGGAACTGTTTCATAACTTCAAAAGCCTTATCGGAAGCCTCTTCATAATCTCTGACTCTGATGATATTGATCATATTTATAAAACCTTCTTTCACCTATATTATAGCGCTAGACGATACTGAAACGGTATGCGATCTGATAGCTTTCACCTTCGTTCAGAACGACGACATCTCTTTGTTCAAACGGTGTTTCCGTATCATTGAGATCCAGGGAGTTCACCCAGGGTTCCAGACAGACGAACGGAGCCATCGGTGTCCAGACCGCAAAGATCTTATACTTGTCATCGACATTCATGACGACCTTGTTTTCGCCGTCACTTAATGTGAAGGTTCTGCTTTTCGGATTTTCAACGACAAAAGTAGGATACTTCTCAAACAGTTCATAGCTCAGATCCAGTCTCTTGCCTTCAACATCTTCCTCATCGAATTCGATCCAGTAATCAGAGAACTTCCTGTCCCCGGTCAACGGGCAGTTGAATGCGGGATGCTGGCCGAAACCGAAATAGAGCTTCCCTTCTTCTTTATTGATCACTTCGTAATTGACGGATACCTGATTCTCCTTTAAGACATATCTGACTCTCAGCTCGAAATGATAGGGATATTCCTTCAGGGTATCTTCACTGTCACAGAGCCTGAACTTCAGATAGTCTTCTCCCTGTTCCACGAATTCAAACTCGCTCTTGCGGCAGAAGCCGTGATTGTTGACTTTATAATCCCCGCCTTTGAAATTCAGGATCTTGTTTTTGGGAGAGGAAACATGCGGGAACAGTAAAGGATTGCGGTTGGCCCAGTATTTGGGATCACCGTTCCACATGTATTCGATGTCTTTGTCTTTTCTTCTGAAACTTGCGATCTCGCAGGCCCAGGTGTCGACCTTCAGGACCGCAATATCATTTTCCAGTGTGTAGATCATATAAAAAATAGTGAATTACTTCACTATTTCTCCAAAAGCACTGCCCTTGATACCGGCAGCATTGCCCTCATCCGTGTCGATGTGCATTGCCAGGGCAAAGTCATCTCTGACTCTGACGACAGTATCACCGAACACAAGGCTTCTGCCTTCTGTTTCAACTTTGACATTGACGATATCGCCGTTGGAAACGCCGTAGTATTCCGCATCCGCTGGAGTCATGTGGACATGTCTCTTGGCAGCGATGACGCCCTTTTCCAGTTCGATCTCACCTGCAGGTCCGACCAGCTTGATGCCGGCAGTTCCTTCGATGTCACCGGACTCTCTGATCTTGGCCTCAACGCCCAGCGTTCTGGCATCGGTCAGAGACAGTTCGACCTGAGCTTCTTTTCTTTCCGGACCCAGGATAGAAGCCTTGAGTTCGCCTCTGGGGCCGATGATCGTCAGCTTCTCTTCGCAGGCAAACTGACCCGGCTGGGAAAGATCCTTCTTGGGGGTCAGGGTATGGCCCTCACCGAAGAGGATGGCGACCTGTTCCTTGGTCACGTGGATATGACGAGCACTGATTTCAACGATAAATTTTTCCATCTGTATTCTCCATTCTTCACTATTATTATATAATCTTTTTCTACATTCTTATGCCCTGTTTTGCCTGACGGTCCATATCTCTTTTCTTATCCGACTCTCTCTTGTCATAGAGCGTCTTTCCTTTGGCCAGAGCGATCTCGATCTTGGCTCTGCCGTCCTTGAGATAGACCCTCAAAGGGATGCAGGTATAACCCTGCAGTTTGCATCTGGAAAACAGCTTGGCGATCTCCCTTTTGTGTAACAGCAGCTTGCGGTCTCTGGTCTCGTCATGGTCATTGTAAGTCGCTTCCTTGTACGATGCGATATGCATGCCCTTGACGAAAGCCTCGCCATGCACAAAAGTCACATAAGATTCCTTAAGTGACACTTTGCCTTTCCTTAACGATTTGATCTCCGATCCATACAAGACCATTCCCGCCTCATAGGTATCTTCGATCATATAATCGTGATACGCTTTTCTGTTTACCGCAATGTCTTTCATAAAAACAGTAGAAAACAGCGAAATGATATTTCACTGTCTGTTAATCCGTGATTCTGATGATGAGGACCAGGACGAAGAAAAGGATGCCCAGTACCATCGTTACGATGGAGATGACCTTTTCCGGTCCGCGCTCTTTGACGTTCTGGAACAGTCCGAGATCGCTGCTGCCCGTAAAAGCAGACAGTGCATCGGATTTGCCGCCCTGAAGTAAAGAGATCAATATCAGCAGTACAGCTACGATCAGTAATAATACTTTCATAATTCACTCCTTAATAATCGGTTTTTGCCAGATCGACATAATTGATATCCGTCGGCGTCTCACGGCCGAAGAGGATGATCAGTACGGTAGCGACCTGTGTCTGGTCGTTCATGGATTCGACTTTGCCTTCCATACCTGAGAACGGACCCGAGAGGATCTTGACGGAATCGCCGACAGCGAAATCGACTTCGATGCTCTTGTCGGACTGTCCGATCCTTCTTAAGATCTTTTCGATCTCATCCTGTTTGACAGGGAACGGTTTGGCACCGCCGCCCGATGATCCGATAAATCCGGTGACGCCCGGTGTATTTCTGACGACATACCATGCTTCATCGGTCATGATCATCTCGACAAAGAGATAACCCGGGAAAATATTCTTGACGACTTCCTTGGACTTTTCATTCTTCACTTCGATCTGCGTCTCTTCGGCGACAACGATACGGAAGAGGTTTTCCGAAATGCCCATGGTCTCGAGTCTTTTTTCCAGATTGTCCTTGACTCTGTTCTCATGTCCGGCATAGGTATTGACGACATACCACTCCTTCTTGTTTGCCTGTTCTGTCATCTTACAGTACTCCTAAAGCATTCAGAAGTGCGGAAATGGCAGCCAGACACAGAGCAAAGAACAGGACGAAGAAACCGGTAAAAATAATGACCTGGACGGAATTGACGAGAAGATCCTCTTTCTTCGGCCAACGGATCTTGGAGATCTCTTTCCAGATCGCACTCAAACTAAACCACTTCATATTACCCTCCTATTTTGTCTCCTTATGCAACGTATGCTGGTTGCAGCGGGGACAGTATTTCATCAACTCAATGCGCTTGGCATTGTTCTTGTTTTTGTTTGTCGTATAATTGCGCGACAGACAGACACTGCAGGTAAGAATTACTTTCTTTTTCTCTTTCATAATTCCTCCTTCAAGGTATATAAAAAGTTATCTCCTGATAACCTTCTATAATATAACCTATCCGTCTGAAATTGTCAATTCATCAGCGATCGGAAATCACGCTTTCTTTGCCGGTTTTCCATACAGTTTCCTAAAGAGCGTGATCATCGAGATAAACCTTTTTCTGATACTGATGTTTTTCATATATTCCTCATCGGTCTGTTTCTCCAGATGAACGATCTTTCCTTCCAGCCCTCTGGCGATCAGTGCGTTCTCGATATCCTCGATATTGTTTTTATAGAGCTCATGAGGCAGCGGATAATCAAGGATGCTCAGCACCTCGGCGACAAAGCTCATGCAGTTGTAGGCGTTGTCTCTTTTATGGCCGTGCAATACAGGCATGCTTACCATATCCATCACATCGAAAGGACAGTCTTTCACTTCCTCCATGAAAGACAGTATCCTCTCTTTTTCCTCTTCTGTAATACTCATACGATAGATCTTCACCTGCACTTCCTCATAGGCGAAATAAGCCAGTTTCTCATCCGTCAGGCCGGCATCAAAAGGATCATGAAAATGACGTCTGGAAAACGAATGGTAAGTCTCTCCGTCAAAACTGATCGTGACGTGGGTGTAGGGATAAGGAATGAAGATACGTCCCAGTTTTCCGACAAGGGAATTGGATCTTTCAAACAATATATACAGATCAGACATGGTCTTCCTCTTTTCTGAATACAAAGATATTCCTGATAAAAGAACGGATATAGTCTCCGTAATCGATGAAGTCATAGACCCCTTCTCTCCATCCTTTCAGAAACAGGCGGATCAGCAGGACATAGTAATGGAAGTACCAGGCTCTCACGCTCAGATACTTCGGCTTAGCCACAAGATGCAGGTAATCGAAATCGGAAGGATCCTCAGTGATATAATCGGCAGCTTCAGCGATCCCCAGTTCAGGTGTGTAGACGGAAACGGCCACATGCCTCAGATGATGTCTGCGGATATAGGCATACAGTTCCCTGAAGTCCTTTCCTTTGAAATCAAGGCCCAGGATAAACATCGCCATCAGATTGACGTTGTTCCTCTGACAGATCTCAATGCATCTCTCATTGTTTTCCACACTATTGCGTTTCTGATAGGAATCCAGTTTCTCATCGCGGAAATCCTCAAGGCCTGTCAGCACATAGTACAGACCGATATCCTTGAAATCGGAAATGATATCCTCATGGGCTGCGATGAAATCCGCCCTGCCATAACAGATGTAGTTTCTTGAGATCTTCCTTCTTCTGATCTCATCGATAAAAGCTCTCACATAGCTTTCATCAAAGAGGAAATCATCGTCCACCAGATAGACATTTTCATTGTCATTCAGCTCGATCTCGTCAACAAGATCTTTCACATCCCTTCTGGAATAGACGCGCCGGTTCATATGATTGCGTAGGCAGAATTCACAGCGGTAGGGACAGCAGAAACTGCTGCGCAGCCACATCGCATGTTTCAGATCGAGATAAGGATAACGGTCAGGATGTGCGTAGAAATAAGACCTGTCAGGCAAAGGCATTTTCCCGATGTCGACGGCCCTTCTTTCATTACAGATCCATTTCCCGTCTTTCCTGTAGGAAAGATTGCAGGCATCCCTGTTTCCTTCGATGATCGAGGGAAGATCATAGTAGTTGTAGCCGCTCAATACCAGATCCGCTTCCGGAATGAAAAAACGTTCCTGATTGATCTGGGCATGGGGACCGCCTAAAATCACCAGACCGTGAAATCTCTCTTTGAAAGCGACGGCATACTCCAGAATAAAGGTTTCCTGGAAACACCTGGCTTCGCCATAGAAGACATCATACTCCTTATCTTCGATGAACTTCTGAAAAGACAGCTTCTCGACCTGTCTGTCAAAGATCGTGACTTCATATCCGTGATCCTGCAGGATCGCCTGTATCCATTCCAGATCCAAACATTCATTTTCAATGATCCCCTGAAAATCGTATCTGGTCCGTGATTCCTCCGGATGTACCAGCAGTACCCTAGTCATTCCGATTCTCCAGCAGCAGCGTTTCTATCGTATGATAAAGCAGCCGATTGGCTTCTTCGACTGTTTCGTCTCTGATCTCGATCATATCCCCGAACACGATCTTCAGATCCTTTGACGAAAATCTGTAATCCCCGACGATGCAGTAGGGAAGGATCTTCGCACCGGTCTCCTTCGACAGACGGACGGCTCCGCTTTTGAACGGCAGCAGGATCTGCTTCGTATAGTTGCGGGCAGCCTCGGGAGAGATATTGATCACTTCACCGTTCTGAAGGACTTCCCTGGCACTGGCATAGGCATCCGGATTTTTCGGGGCATCCAGAACGACCGGGATCGCACCGACCGCATGAAAAAAGAAGGCAGAAAAGCCTTCAAACAATTCGCTTTTCGCTAAAGCGTGAACAGTGCGTCCGGTACAGACATCTACCAGTAACGGATCCAGGGCATGTTTATGATTCCCGGCAAGGATCACGGGGCCCTCAAGAGGGATCCTCTCAGAGTTGATGATCCGGGGATGAAAATAAGCCTTGAACAAAGGTGTCACGATGAATCTGCAGAACTGATATAAACCGTTTGAGGACATCATCCTCATTGTAAAGGAATCATCAACTCACTACAATAGCCCGTGGATCTTCGTACTTCATATGACCAGATTCAGCATCTCTTCCTTGAGTTTCCGCTTCATGCTTCTGAGACGGTTATCGACCCGCTTGACTGAGATGCCCAGCCGCTGAGAGATTTGCTGATAAGTCAGCTTTTCATTCTTCAGCTCCAGGATCTGTCTGTCCTCACTGCTCAGCGCTGTGATGAAACGATCGAGCTTTTCCCGAAATAGTTCCTCCCGGTGATAAAACTGCGGATCCTCATTGACCGCGAATTTCAGACTGTGATCGGCATGGGAATCCAGGGAGATCGTCTCATTGCCGGCGCTGCGGCTGATGTTTCGCAGAAGCGTCATGATCCTTGAACGGATCACCATGTAGGCATAGGTGGAAAACTGAACGTTGCGTCCCTGTTCAAAAGAAAAGACCGCATCATAGAGAGCCAGGCATGCTTCCTGAAACAGATCGTTCTCATCCACCCGGAAATCGCCGTTGTTCAGATCGAAGGAATAAATGATCTTGTAGATCATACGTCTGTATTCCTCCAGCAGCTGCGTAAAGGCGCCTTCATCGCCTTTCCTGATTTTTTCAATCAATACTTTGATATGCTTATCCATGCATCCATTATGGATGAAAAAAAGAATGTCCCGTTCCCGAAAACATTCTCTTTCTGTACATCATATTTTCCACAATTGTGGATTATTTCTGCCGCGCATTCAGAATATTGTAGATCAGTATTCCGGCCGCGACCGAAGCATTGAGACTTGTCACATGGCCGTACATCGGCAGTTTCACGATGAAGTCACATTCCTCCTTCACCAGTCTTGACATTCCCTTTCCTTCCGAGCCGATGACCAGCACGGTATTCATGTCATAATCCAGATCCGTATACATCTTCTGGCTGCTTCCGTCGGAACCGACGATCCAGTAACCCTTCTCCTTCAGCTTTCTGATCGTGTTCACCAGATTGTTCACTTCGGCGACCTTCATGTATTCCAGAGCACCGGAAGCGACCTTGGCGACCGTATCATTGACCCTGACTGCATTATGCGACTTGTATATGACACCGTCGACACCGGCACATTCGCAGGTCCTGATGATGGCACCAAGATTGTGGACGTCTTCCAGCCCGTCCAGCATCACGATCAGTCCGTTTTTCTCTCTGATCATATCTTCGACTCTGGACATCTCGAATTCCTTCACTTCCGCGACATAGCCCTGATGATTTCCCTTGACCATCTTATCAAGTGTCTTTCTGTCGACAACTTTATAAGGAATGCCCTCGTCTTTGATCCGCTTATCATCCAGGACATAGGCCATGATGATCCTTCTGCTGACAAGTGCTTCAAAGAAGGAATTCTTTCCGTAGACATAATTACTCATTGTGCACTCCTCCCTCAAAAACCTTCTCAAAGAAATCATTCAGCCTTTTCTGATCGGTCAGATACAGATAGCCGCAGACGGCTTCCAGACCGGATGCGCATTCGTATGTCGCCAGATCACCGTTCTTCGGAATGTGCGAGATATGATTCCTGCCCTTCTTATAGACCTCCAGTTCCTCTTGTGTAAAGAAGCCTTCGCTCTCCAGCCTCCGGAAGACCTTTGTCTGACCGGCAGCGGAATTATAGCCGTTGCACAGCCTCTGCAAGGAAGCGGAAGACTGATAATGATGATCGACGAAAAACTTCCTCACCGCCAGGGTAAAGACCGCATCGCCGATAAAACTAAATGAATAAGCGCTGTATTCTTTCAGATCCATCACAGGATGCCTTTTTCCATCAGCGTCTTTCTGTAAAGGTCGGCCGTCTCAAAGTCCTTGTTTGCCTTGGCCTCGTTCCACTTGCGGTAAGTTTCCTTATCCTCATCGCTCAATACCGTCTTTTCAATGAAGACACCCAGGATCTCCAGCATCTTTCCGATCGCGTTGTAGTTCTCAGCGACCTTGACCCAGTCGATGTCCCTGGTACGTAAAGACTGGTTCAGAAGCTTGAGCGTATCAAAGATCACCATGTAGGCATTCGGCGTATTGAGATCGTCAGCCATCTGGTTCAGAAATTCATCATATTTCTCTTTGTTGAAATCGTCCGTTAGCTCAACGCCCTCGATCTGGCTCTTGACCTCGACCTGTTTTAAAGCGGTCTCGATCTTATTGAGCTCCGTCTTGGCTGCATTGAATGTCTCGTCATCATAGATGAGGGAATCCCTGTACTTGCCGGAAAGAAGGAACCATCTGACCAGATTGGGACCGTGCTCCGCGATGACGTCTTTGGCCCATTGCGTATTGCCTAAAGACTTGGACATCTTGCCGCCCTTTGTTTCCAGCATGCCGTTGTGCACCCAGTAGTTTGCCAGACGGTGGCCGTTGCAGCACTCGGACTGTGCCATCTCGTTTTCATGATGCGGGAACTTCAGATCCTTGCCGCCGCCGTGGATATCGATCAGGCCGCGCTTGAATTCCTTGCCGATCATGACGACACACTCCGTATGCCAGCCGGGTCTGCCTTCGCCCCAGGGCGAATCCCACTTGATGCCCTTGTCCGTCTTCTTCCACAGAGCGAAATCCAGCGGATTCTTCTTCATGTCGTTGGTCTCGACTCTGGCACCTGCATTGAGGTCATCCAGCTTCTGATGGGACAGCTCTCCGTACATCGGATCGGATTCCACGGAGAAATAGACATCGCCGTCCACGACATAGGCATTGCCTTTCTGGACCAGCTGATCGATGAATTCGATGATCTCATCCATCGTCTCGGTGACTCTCGGAGTCACATCCAGCGGGATGATGTTCAGGGAATTGCGGACATCGTTGTAAGCCTTGATATAGCGGTCGGCGATCTCCCTCTCGCTGACGCCTTCTTCCAGTGCCTTATTGATGATCTTGTCATCGACATCGGTGAAGTTGGAGACGAACTTGACCTTATAACCGAGCGCCTCCATCGTCCTTCTCAATGTATCGAAAACGACGATCGGACGGGCATTGCCGATATGCGCATGATTATATACGGTAGGTCCGCACACATACATGCTGACCTGACCTTCCCTGATCGGAACGAATTCTTCTGTTTTCAGTGTATAGCTGTTATAAAGTTTCATTTTCCTTGTCCTCCATATAAAACCGGTAGATGCTGTCCTTCAGTCTGACCCAGCGTTTCATCTCTTTTGTCGTAACGGCGTAATCCGCCTTCAGTTCACCGCTTTGAATCAGTTCGATGAGTTCCTCATCGGAGAACGTTCCTTCAAAGCCCTTGACTCTCCATATCTTATTCTTTTTCATCTTCCGCCATCCTGCAGACCGTATATTCGATCTGACTGCTCAGAAGCTCCGACTTGCTGATCTCCCTGTTATCCAGAGAAGTCGACACCACCTGGGCATTGCCGTCACAGTAATTCTCTTCATCCATATGCGCCGTGATATGATCCTCGCTCACGCCGAGGCTGTATAGATAATTCAGAAGATCGGCCTCGGTCATGAACTGACCCTTGATGAAGGTATATGTCTCCTCCGGCCTGTTGTAGGTGAAACTGAGCTTGTACACATCCGAATCGGTATAATCGCCCTCACCCACCGAAGTGATGGAAATGGTGTAGTTTTTGCCGTCGGTCATATTGTCAGTATCGAACTTCACGACCTCTGCCCTTTCGATCCTTCTGGAGATACCGATACCCACATCGATGGATACGATATAGCCGCTGGCGTTGCTGACGCCGTCAAACTGGACTGAAACATATTTGTCATCGATGCTGTAATCGACGTTGGAGACCATGTCCAGTCTCTGCTTCATCAGTTCCTCCTTGACGAACTGATGATAATTGTTGTTGCCGACACCGTAGATCTTCACACCGTCAAAACCGATCAGATAATCGGAAGCCGCATCTATCGCGATGATGTTGGACCACTGTCCGACCTGCGAAGCGATCTCATCGTTGTCGACCTCGATGTGCACCTTGCCATAGCGGTCCAGACCGGCCACAAAGCCGTCCCCGCAGGCCACATCCACGATCTCCTTCCACGATTCCGCTTCCAGATAGTTCATGGAATTCTTCGTATAGACATCGATCGTATGATCCTCGCACAGTATCGCCAGGATCGCATCGCTCGATGCGATGTCCCGGATATTGAAATAATTCTTCAGAGAACCGGAACCGATGAAACTGCCGGCTGAAGTGATCACACCGTCCTCATCCATCAGGATCGTGCCGTAGGCAGTCGCAAATACCTTTCTGATATTGCGCGGATCGGATTCAAAATCACAGGCGCCTTTTGAAAGATCGCCCGAACAACGGATCCTGCCGTTGGAATCGACACCGACGATGTGTCTGACACCGACCGCGATATCGACGATGTTCTTCCAGTCATCCAGTTCCCTGGCATATTTGGATATCACACCCGTATATTTCAGAGTGCCGTCCTCGTTCAGTATGATCGAGAAGCCCTCTCCCTCACAGACCTTGACCGCAGCCGAAGAAGTCAGATTGGACAGTTCGCCGTTGGCGTTGCTTCCGGAACCGTTGACACCGGAATAATCATCGATATAGATGACCGTTGTCTGTGAGACGGAAAGACGGTTGATGTTCTCCCTGGTCAGCGAGAAAGGTCTGACCGTATTCTTCAGAACGATCGATAAGACCAGTATCGTTAGCAGCAGTATCGCAATGATCGTCGAAGCGATCTTGTTCTGTTCATAGAATTCCTTTGCCTTGTCAAACCAGGTCCTCTTTGCGGTGAAATACTCGATATTGATCTCATCGGTATTGGCCTTGTTGACTTCATAAAGCTCCACATCGGTGGAATTGCGGAACACATCCACCAGATCGATATGATACAGAGAAGCCAGTTTCTTCATCTGATCATAGCTGATCATGGCCGAACCGTTCTCATAGTTCATGTATTCCAGGGTATCCACATCCAAAACTTCCGCCAGATAAGACTGGGAATAATTATAATGTTTTCTCAGTTTTGTCAGTTTCTCCGGAAGCTTGTTCATACCACCATTTTAGCTCATGTCCGGAAATATAAAAAGGCGTCTTATCCCACCCTTTGAAAAATGATCCGAATCTTTCCAAAACTCGTTCCCCATATCTTGAAAAAGCTCTGTTCTTGTGATAAACTATGTAAGCAATGTGCCCGAATAGCTCAGTCGGTAGAGCGTCCGGCTGTTAACCGGCAGGTCACAGGTTCGAGTCCTGTTTCGGGCGCCATTGTCTAGGCAAGTTGGTGAAGCGGCTTAACACACCGCCCTTTCACGGCGGCATTCACGGGTTCGAATCCCGTACTTGTCACCACCTGGTTCCCTAGCTCAGTTGGTAGAGCATCTGACTCTTAATCAGAGGGTCTAGGGTTCGAATCCCTAGGGAATCACCATTTAAAACGAAAAGCCTTTGAATAAAGGCTTTTTTAGTGTTTTCTGCTCTCCTATCCTGAGCTAGGAGAACCAGTGTTTCCAAGAAAATCAGGGTTTCAATTTTTATAACCCACAGGCATCTGCAATGTTCTCTGCAATCATATGAATTACTGGAACAACAACAGAATTACCTGCTTGTTTATAAAGCAATGTATCAGATACTGTATCTGGAAGGACAAAATCAGCAGGGAAACCTTGGAATATAAAGCATTCCTTAGGAGTCAGTTTCCTTAAACCATACTGGGTCTTAACTAAAGGAACGTTGTGTCCTCCAGTACCCATATTGGCTGTCAAGGTAGGACATACATTGGATTTGTTCTCCCTAAGATAAACCCTTCTCCATTGGTATATGGTATTGTTCTTTAGTTCGGTATTCTCAACCGTTTCAAAGATTCTAGGATACTTTTCTTTTGTGTAATAGTACTTATCAGGCACTCTGTTTACCATATCTACTACATCTGCAATGGTATTAGTCAAAGGAATTGGGTCTGGGAAATTGAACCTCATATAGTCATCTTCATTTAAAAAGGCAACTACATAAATACGTTCTCTATTCTGAGGAACATTGCCATAAGTCATTCCATTAAGGACTTGGTACTTAACATGATATCCATTTTGCTTTAGACTATCGAGGATTAGAGAAAAACAGTCAGAAAGCAGGAACTGATGACGAAGTTCCGGCAACTTGTTACAATGATGTAAAGACAATGAAATATCAGATATCAGATGAACTGACCGGGATCTTCCGTCATACCAGAGAGGATGTTTCGCAAGACACCGCAGAAAAGATGGATGAAATATGGACTGGGCTTCAGACAGCTGTTTTTATGCTGAATCAGACAGCGGAAGAAAGACCCGATCTGGATGAAGCAGTCGTGAAAGAAGCACTCAGTAAGGCGGAACGCTTTGCTTTCTGGAAACTTAACCGGCTTCTGCAGGAAGTCATGATCGAAGATGAGACGATCGATGAAAACAGTCTCAACGCATACCTGAAACAGCGGCTGGCAGAAGAGACTGATCTGAATGACGATGAGATCTTCAGAAAAGCGATCCGCCTGTGTACAGACGACAGTCTGCTTTTTCAGATCGCGATGAAAGCTCCCGACCAGATCTTCTCCTTCAGTGATATTGCTGCTTCGGCATTAAAAAGCGATGAGTACCGCTATGCGATGGCCTGCAGCTTTATCAGGGGCCGCAAGACAATGATCCATGATCTGGCTCTCAGCCGTGAACTCGATGAGATGACTGCGATCAGAATCCTGCTCACAGATCCGTACACGGAAAACAAGAGAGAATCCATGTATGTGATCGGCAGCGAAGAACTGCTGATGCTGGCATGGCTGCAGTCAGTCTCTTATAAAAACACCGCCAGAGAAAGACTTGAAGAGATCGGATCGAAATATCCGGGACTCTATTTTGAAACGGAAGAGGAAGAGAAAAAGATCCTCATAAAGAAATGGTATACGAAAGCATGTGAATATGCACAGACCCTGATCGACATGGATCAGACGACAGCTGAGAAGATCGATTCAGACATATTGATCGACAGTTCGATGCTGATCGGCTTCCTGGCGGCCTGCCATCCCGATCAGACAAAGAGAGAAGAATACGCTCAGATGATCGGATCGGAAGAACTTGCAGCCTATGTCGGTGCGATCAGTGATTATCCCGATGTCAAAGCGATACTGGCTTCAAAGATACACAGTGAAAGATTGCTGGACGATCTGCCTTATACTGACACTATCATCAATCCTCCGCTGCTGATCAGAGACAGGATCGAAAACCATATCGCCTTCTGTCTTGAGATACTGAAGAACACTGACAGCGAAGAGACAAGGCAATACCTGAAAGAGAGAATGGAAAAAGCTGATATTGAGATCCCGGAAGAATTCAGGTGAACGATCATCGTAAAACAAGGTCCAGAGAGGACCTTGTTTTTGTGGTTTTATTTCTTTAATACGTTTGCGACTTCTTCGGCAAATTTCTCCGGATACTCGCTCACCAGCATGTGCGTGCTCTCGGGGAAACATACCGCATCAAATTCCGTCAGCACATGTTGTCTGTACCAGTCCGCCAGCTTAGGCGAAAACAGAGAACCGGGATCGGCATAGAAATAAGTGACCGGTACTGAGATCTCTCTGATGACAGGACGGTTGTCCTGAAGCTTCATGGAAGCCGCCAGAGACTTCAGCACCGTTTCATCGCAGTCAGCCAGTTTCTCTTTCAGCGGTTTCTTCAGAAGGAAACCGGGTATCTTCTTCAGTCTGGGGATCGCTCAGATCGCAAACTCCTTATACAGGGAGAAGAAATCCTTCCCTGCATCTTTCTCCATGTCTTCCTTCGTGTATCTGCCCTGATAGAGGCCCAGTTTCCATTCCTCATCATTTAACTGTTTGGGTGTCATGTCACAAAGGATGATCTGTTTCAGAGCCTGACATCCGTAGAGACGGACATAATTGAAGATCACGGCAGCGCCCATGGACCATCCCAGCAGCGCGATATCAGTAAGGCCCAGACCTTCAATGATCTCATTGAGATCAGAGGCCAGTGTCTCCAGCGTGGGCTTTTCGCTGTTTGCGCCTTTGCTTTTGCCGTGTCCCCTGTGATCATAGATGATACATCTGGCCTGGTCTTTCAACAGTTCCGCCGGTCTCTCATAGACCTCGTGGGAACTTGTCCAGCCGTGCATCATGACAACGGTGTCTTTGCCCCGTCCTATGTCTTCATAGTAGAGCTTCTCGCCGTTTTTCAAAGTGAAGTAACTCATATGCAAACCTCTCTTATATACACTTTAATCCTGATTCTTCATCCAGGAATTGAAATAAATACGGGTACCCTCCTGGGAATCCATGTCATAGCCGGTGTTCTCGATCATGTAGCCGATCAGCTGGGTCGGGATCGTTGGATTCTTCAGTTTGAGTTCTTTCTTCTGTGAACGGGCCATCTCGGCGATCACTTCCCTGAGATCCTTTCCGGCATAAGTCGCACGGTAAAGCTGCGCATCCTTTTTCCTTCTGTTGAGACAGCAGGTATTGTGCGCCCATCTGAGAAACATGGAGATAGCGATGGTCATCGGCAGTATCACCAGGACTGAGACCCAGGCCGGGACTCTTGTGACAAAGCCGTAGAAATCATCCCAGCCGCCGTTTTCTTCGCCGATGAGGACGACCATGATGACATAGATTACCCCGTAGAACAATACCGGGATCAGGCCCATCTCGGCTTCCCGGACACGGATCATGTGGCTGTTGATGAAACAGCAGAAGGTGATGATGGATAATATGGGACAGACACCGTGCAGGAAGAAACGCGAACCGGTGAAGATCAGTCGGAAGCCCTTGACCGGAGACAGGATGAAAAGCGAGACCAGGAAAGTCAGCGAGACCGCCGTCACGGTGATATGCATCAGCACAACGACCCAGTCGGGCAGATGATAATTGCCCGTACGCAGACCGTCGATCGTATATGGGATGCAGAACATCATGGAGATTCCCGCAAGGATATTGGAATTGACCGTAAACATGCAGAAAGTCTGTATCCCCATGTGATCGAAATTCTCGTCGTGCAATGTTACCAGGTTCATGGTCACACCGATGATGACGCAGACAGCCACGATACTGGCACCGATCAGTGCACAGAGACACTGTCTGCGGTTGCTGCGGATCACCGGATCTCTCATGATCGAAACGCTTGCAGATGAACTTCTCATGGCTGAACTCTTCATGACGGTCTCCTCCTTCTCAGACAAATGTGTTTCTATATCTTTATACTATCATAACAATATTCCATGACTGCCGTGAAAAAAGGTCCTCACGGACCCTTCACCCTTTAAACTGTATCCTGATGATCTTCATCTTCACCAGCCGGTCGCAGAAGTGAAGCATCAGCTTATGAAAGAAAGAGACATCATGGTATATATCACGATATCCTCTCATGTAGCTTCTGCTGCTGACACTTTCAAAACGCTCGCTCCAGCCTTCGATCTCAGATGGATCCTCCAAAGAGAAATAAGCAGAAACATCACTGATCCCCGCTTCCTTCAGCTAGGTCTTGCGCATCAGCTTTGTTTTATATTCTCCGTTATGAACGAAATTGTAGGTCAGCTTTACGATCAGACTGCTCAGCAGCCGAGCTTTCATTTCTCCTGCCTGTTCCATGTCGGAAGAACCGATGATTCCGTATTTCATACTGATCCTGTGTCTTGCGGCAAGATGGGCGATGAAAGTACCGCCTAACGAACAGCCGTAGGAAGCAAGGATCTTTCCCTCATAATGGTTTTGAACATAATCTTCGATCTTTTCAAGTTCATCAGTCACACTGCTGTAGCTTTCCTTATCTGTCTCGTCAAAACCGGTATAGGCAACAGCTGCGACCAGAAAATCATTCTCCAGTTCACTGATGACTTCTTCAAAATTGGCTTTCCAGTAGCACATCGTACCGGGAAGAAGCAGGATGACCGGCTTGTTTCTGTCACCGGATTCATGAATCTTCATCTTCTCTTACCCCAGCGCCACATCCAGCGCCATCATCACAGTGAAACCGGCCGCAAAAGCGACAACACCGATATTGGAATGCCTGCCTGCGGACATTTCCGGGATCAGTTCCTCGACTACCACATACAGCATCGCTCCGGCCGCAAAAGACAGGAAGTAAGGCATAGCCGGTACCACAAGTCCGGCGATGACGATCGTCAGGGCACCGAACACAGGCTCCACCGCTCCGGAAAGGACACCCAGCCAGAAAGACTTCGTCTTGCTTTTGCCTTCCGTATACAGAGGCATGGAAATGATCGCTCCTTCCGGAAAGTTCTGTATGGCAATGCCCAGCGCAAGCGCCAGGGCAGCACCCGCCGTGATGTTTGCCGATCCGTTATAGAGTCCGGCATAGACGACACCGACCGCCATGCCTTCGGGAATATTGTGAAGGGTCACGGCCAGGACCATCATCGCGATCCTGTTGAGACTGCTTCTTGGTCCTTCTGTCTGATCGATGCCCCTGTGCAGATGCGGTATGATCTCATCCAGCAGAAGCAGGAAAAGGATACCGAGCCAGAAACCCGCAAATGCCGGCAGGAATGCCAGCCTTCCCTTATCGGCCGACTGATCGATCGCCGGTACGATCAAGCTCCAGATCGAAGCTGCGACCATCACGCCTGCCGCAAAACCGGTCAGGGCTCTCTGCACAGAGATCCGCAGATCTTTCTTCAGGAAAAAGACGCAGGCAGCACCTGCAGCTGTTCCGATGAAAGGGATCAGCAGTCCGAGAGCGATCGTCTTCATTGTTATCTGAACCAGCCTTTCTTTTCATATGCTTCAGAACTTACTTCTTCACAGGTATATCCGGTCTCATCGATGGCCACTTTCAGTGCCTGTGCATCCACAGCTTCCTCACTCAGAAAAGATGCTTCCTTCCTGCTTCTGGAAGCAGATACTTTCTTTGCGTCAGGAACTGTCTTTCTGATCACATCGCAGATGTGCGCTTCACACATTCCGCACATCATGCCTTCTATTTTCAAAGTCGTCTTTATCATCCTAAACTCCTTTTTTCTTATAACCGCAGTCACAGTAGGGACCGCCGGATGCCAGGGTATATTCCCTGACAAATTCTGTCACACCGCCTTCATCACTCATCGTGTAATCCAGATGGCACATGGCAGGTACCAGATCGAATAATCCGTATTCCTTCATCAGCGTACAGATCCCGCACCTGCTGAATCTGGCTTCGTAGCCGCTGCCGTCTTCATAAGGCAGGAATTCCATGTTCCAGGAATAAGGATTGCGGTCTGCCGCGTTGAGGGCTGCCGTATCCTTCATGCCCTGAATATCCTTTTCAGAGAATTTCCTTTTTCCCATCAGCCGGCAGAATTTCTTCATCGTCCCAGTCGTCATCGCTTTCTCATAGAACTCAGTCAGCTCATTTACATCCGGTCTTCTGTCCATGCTTAGGACAAAACCGCAAAGCATCGCACAGTTGACGATATTCGTTTTGAAACGGTCTTTGCTTTCAAATTCCGGCAGTTTCTCAATGATCTGCTGATATTTCAATTTTGCTTTTGCTGTGATCTGTTTCGCTTCTTCTTCACTGAAACCAAGCGCAGAGACCAGGTGTTCCCTGAACGATCTTGCAAACAAGAGCCACATGCCCATCGGCATACCTGTATATTTCATTTTTTGATTCCTTTCAATTCATATTCATTATGAATCGCCTGTCTTCGGATGAAAAAGCCCTCGCGGGCTTTTTGCATTTATTGTAGTTTTGCCGTCTTTTTGCCGTGGATCTGCGCCAGGGCACAGGTCGCACAGTTGCCCGTACATCCGCAGCACGCTCCCTTTTTTGTGAAAACGCTCCTAAAACAGATATAAAGCAATGCCAGCAGAAGTATTATGACAACGATATCGGCCAGATGACTCTGAAGCCAGTACATTATCTGACTTTGACTTCCTGTGTGAGCGTTTCAGCTTCCTTGTACGGCTTGAACAGCATGTACAGGATAAAGGCAATGACCGCTGCTGCCGCTGCCAGTCCGATCACATTGACCTGACCGTTGAGTGCGGAACCGATCTGATAGATACATAAAGCCACCGCATAGGCAAAGACACACATGTAGCCGATCGCAAAGGCTGTCCACTTGGCGTTGTTCATCTCACGCTTGATGGCACCCATTGCCGCAAAGCACGGAGCACATAAGAGGTTGAACACCATGAATGCGAACGCAGCTATGGAAGAACCCTTGAAGAAGACATCCAGGACACCCATGATCTCTTCGCCCTCTTCCACGAGATCAGGCAGATCTTCCATGGCGATCAGCGTACCGATCGTACCGACGACATCTTCCTTGGCCACCAGACCTAAGATAGTCGCAACGGTTGCCTGCCATGTACCGAAGCCCAATGGCGCAAAGATCCAGGCAAAGAGATTTCCGATGTTTTCCAGGATGGAAGCACCTTCGCTGTCTTCGCCAAGATAATGGAATCCGCCTTCAAAGGACAGAGAGTTGAGGATCCAAATCACAACGGATGACAATACGATGACCGTACCGGCACGCTTGATAAAGCTCCAGGCTCGTTCCCAGGTTCCTCTAAGGACATTGGTTATAGACGGAACATGGTATGCAGGAAGCTCCATGACGAACGGAGCCGGATCGCCTGCGAACATCTTCGTCTTCTTCAGCATGATGCCGGAGATGATGATGGCAGCGACACCGATGAAATAGGCACATGGCGATACCCACCAGGCCTTATTGAATACCGCACCGGCGATCAGGGCGATGATCGGCAGCTTCGCTCCGCAAGGGATGAAACAGGTCGTCATGATCGTCATACGTCTGTCACGTTCGTTTTCGATCGTTCTGGTAGCCATGACACCCGGAACGCCGCAGCCCGAACCAATCAGCATCGGGATGAAGGACTTGCCGGAAAGACCAAACTTTCTGAAGATACGGTCCATGACGAAGGCGACACGGGCCATGTATCCGACATCTTCCAGGATGCACAGCATCAGGAAGAGGACGATCATCTGTGGAACGAAACCAAGTACAGCACCGACACCGTGAACGATACCGTCAGCTACCAGAGAGACCAGCCAAGGCGCTACGCCCCAGCCTTCCAATAAAGCCGCTGCTCCGCCTTCCATGAATTCCCCGGCAAATACGTCATTAGTCCAGTCTGTCAGGAATGTTCCGAAAGGACCCATAGCCAGCCAGTAGACTGCAAACATAACCAGAGCGAAGATCGGCAGACCCAGAATACGGTTCGTGACGATCTTGTCGATCCTGTCGGATGAACTCAGTTTTTCTGCAGATCTCTTCTTGTAGATCCCTTTGAGCAGGTTGCCGATATAGACATATCTCTCATTGGTGATGATGCTTTCGGCATCGTCATCCATTTCACTTTCAACTGCTTCGATATCCTTATTGATATGATCGATTGTCTCCTTGGAAAGTCTGAGCTCTTCCATGACCTTCGGATCTCTTTCAAACAGTTTGATCGCATACCATCTCTGCTGCTCTTCCGGAAGTCCGTGGACACAGGCCTCCTCGATGTGAGCCAGCGCATGTTCGACAGATCCGCCGAAGGTATGCATCGGAATGGTCTTTCCGTTCTTGGCCGCTTCCACAGCTGCAGCTGCCGCCTTGTCGACATGGGTTCCCTTCAGAGCCGAGATGGAAACAAAGGGAACGCCCATCTCCTTTGACAGCATGTCCAGATCGATCTTAATATCATTCTTTTCAAGCAGGTCCAGCATGTTGATGGCGACGACAACCGGGATACCCAGTTCCGTCAGCTGTGTCGTCAGATAGAGGTTTCTCTCCAGGTTGGTACCGTCAACGATATTCAGTATCGCATCCGGTCTTTCACTGATCAGATACTCTCTGGCAACGACTTCCTCCAGTGTATAAGGAGAAAGCGAATAAATACCCGGAAGGTCAGTGATGATCACATCATCATAACCCTTCAGTTTTCCTTCTTTCTTTTCGACAGTTACGCCCGGCCAGTTTCCGACAAACTGATTGGAACCGGTCAGGGCATTGAATAATGTTGTCTTGCCGCTGTTCGGGTTACCGGCAAGTGCAATTCTGATACTCATATATATGATCCCCTTCCTGTTAGCCTAAACTAACTCAATATTCAAAAAAAATAATTACTCTTTTACTTCCACCATTTCCGCATCTTCTTTACGGATCGAAAGCTCATATCCTCTTACCGTAACTTCGATCGGATCTCCCAGCGGCGCAACCTTGCGCACATAGATCTCAACATTCTTGGTAACTCCCATATCCATGATCCTGCGCTTTACCGCACCTTCACCGTGCAGTTTCTTGACGACACAGGTATCACCGATTGCGACATCTCTTAATGTTTTCATTCAATCTCCCTTCTAGATCATGATCTTCATGGCCAGCTGTTTATCCAGTGCCACCTTCGTATCCTTGACATTGACGATCAGGTTTCCGCTCACGGTCGAAACGACAGAAACGACCGCTCCCGTAACAAAACCCATATCCTCAAGATGTTTCTTCATCTCCGGATTCCCCGTAACTTTTTTGATCACATTCGGTTCATTCACTTCAGCATAAGACAGCGGTAACACGTTAAACCTCCTAGTTAGCCATTACTAACTACTACCATTGTAGTTAGTTATTGCTAACTTGTCAACAATAAATTACAATGATGATAATGAAAATCACCGGGTCAGCAGAAATGTATCTTGAGACGATCCACATCCTGTCAAAAAAAGATGCACCGATCAGATCGATAGACATCTCCGGGAAGATGGGCTTTTCCAAACCCTCCGTATCCCGTGCCGTCAGCAATCTGAAAAACGAAGGCTGCATCCTCATAAACGAAAACGGCCATATCAGCCTGACGGACAAGGGACTTGCGATCGCAAAGAAGATCTATGAAAGATATGAGATACTCACGGACCTGCTGATATCTCTGGGGATCGACCCTCAGACAGCGGAAGACGATGCCTGCCGGATCGAACACATCATCTCCGATGAAAGTTTCGGAATGATCAAAAAACATCTGAAAGAAAAAACAGCTTCCTGACAGTACTTTCTGATACTATTTCATTCATTTCTGCGTTCCCGGATGGTATAACTATATCAGGAGGTTCTGCGAAATGAAAAAAATCAAAAAGATCATTACAGCGCTTCTGCTGCTTTCAATCGTTCTTTCTGCTTTCGGTTGTTCAAAGAAAGACGGCAAATCACTTGCGGGAGTCTGGGAATACTCTGATACAGAAAACAGTCTCGGTGCCGTTTACGATCTCAAGGATGACGGTACAGGAACCTATACGATGATCGTAGGTGAAACAGAAGTCACATACGAACTGAAGTATGAAGTGAAAGACGGACATCTTCTTGTCAGATATGTCAATAACGACACATTCACCGAAGATGATGTATTCGATTCCGAATTCAGTTTCAAAGACGACAATACGCTAATCATCAAGGATTCCTTCGGTACGGAAATGGAATTCCTGAAGAAATAAAAACGGAAACAGAATACTCAGATTGGATCGGGCATAAGCCCGGTCTTTTTTGTTATGCAGACAAGCCGTGACTGTAAACAATCGGTCATATGATCCGTAATGTGCACCATATGGTATTTTTTTCATTCCTTATGTTCCGATTTGAAAGAAAAGCACTATAATTGTAAGAAGTGAAGTGAAAAACAGAGCACTTCACTAACGTGAATCAGTATTTTAATATGAGGATATCAGTATGAAAAAAGTGATGGTATGCGGCTGCGGAGTGCAGGGCTCTACGATATGCCGCAAACTGGATGAAGAACCGAATATAGAGCAGATCATCTGCGCCGATCATGATCTGGCGGCTGCGGAAGCAGTATGCAGGCTCATGAAAAAAGGCATCCCCGTACAGGTGGATGCATCCGATCTTGAGGCAGTCAAAAAAGCGGCGGAAGGATGTGAACTCCTGGTCAACGTCATGCCTCTGAACTTCGGCGCCAACATGCTGAAGGCTGCCATGGATCTGGGCTGTTCCTATCAGGATCTGGCTGCCTGCGAAAACATTCCCGAATGCATGGATGTCGATGAATACGACCGCTGGATCGCCGGCATCAGATACATGTATGAGGAATACGGAAAAGTATTTGCCGCAAACAACGCCACGGCGATCATCGGCACAGGATCCGCTCCGGGCATCATGTGTGTCATGGCCCGCAGATGCGTAAACGAACTGGATGAATGCGATACCATCAACATGATGGTCTATGAAGGCGTTGAAGCCAAACGCTTCCTTCCCTTCTGGTGGAGCACCGATGTCGCTCTGGCAGATATGCAGGAAGATGCCTATGCCCTGGAAGAGGGAAAACTGATCCGTACCAAACCGTTCAGCCGCAAGATCCTGCGCAAGTGGCCGGAATATGACATGCAGCCGGTCATGCTCTGTGAGCACGCTCACGATGAACCTGTCTATGTCGGATTCAACAGTGAGAAATACTTCAAAGGATGCAAGAATGCCTATTTCAAATACGGCGGACTGGGGATACAGTTCTCAGAACCTCTCTACCGTGCAGGACTGCTCGGCTGGAAAGAGGAAGAAGTCGACGGACAGAAAGTCATACCGCACGATCTGATCCTCAAACACATCCCCAATGCGCCCAAAGATCCCGAAGAGATCAGAAAGATCATTGAGGAAGGTGTCGTTTCCGATGACGGTGCCTTTGTCGTCGAAGCATATGGAAAGAAAGACGGAAAAGACGTCATGGTCGAACTTCATCTGCAGGCGCCCGGTCTCATCGAATCCTATCAGAAAGCCAGGATGACCGGCGAGATGTATCTGACCGGTCAGGGTGCCTTCCTGTATACGAAGCTCCTTGTCAACGACATGATCGATCAGAAAGGACTGATCTCCTCCGACATGTTGAGTGACAAGCAGGTTGAACAGTACATCAGATGGGCTGAAGAACTGGGCATCACCTATACCATCGAGGTCAAGGAAGGCGTTCTGCCGGTCGACCTGAAAGGATAAAACATTCCGGCAGAGATACAGCCGGAAAGGTAACAGAATATTATAAATAATATGATAAAAACTGCCATCGGCATTTGCCGGCGGCAGTTTTTTCATTCTTCTGTTTTATCTTCTTTGTTGAACAATAATTTAATGATCAGCGGGTAGGCGGCGATGCAGAAGAAGACCAGTATGCCGCTGCCGAGGAACTTGCCCCAGTGGGAACCGAACAGATTGACCAGACAGGGTTTCAGCAGCTGATTGATGAGCGCAAAGAATACAGATCCGATGATGCCTGCGATCAGGCCTTTCTTATTGCAACCGACCGGTCTGAATCTGATCCATTTCTTTTCGATGAAACGGGCGATCGGGAAGATCATCGTCATGGCCAGGTCGCCATAGCCGTCAATCATCTTCTGCGGATCGACGATGAGCACGCCGTCCTTGTATTCCATGGGATAAGGCTTGAACGTGACATAGACCAGAGCCGCCACAGCAAACAGAAACTGCAGCAGAAGCAGGATATTTTCCTTTTTCGGCTTCTCCTCCAGATATCTGAAGTTCTTGCCCATGACATCGACACCGGCATTGAACAGCACCGGACCGCTGATCCTGGGAACAGAGAACATCTTTATGAAGTCATAACCTAATTATATCATCGTCAGAAAGAGCGGGAAGCAATGATCTTTTTTTCTTATTTCCAGAGCTCTTCGGCCATTTTCCGTACACCGTCATCGTTGTTGGAAGTACAGATGATATCCGCATGTTTTTTGGCCTCGGGCGTGCCGTTTTCCATGACGATTGCCTTGCCTGCCGCTTCCAGCATGCTGATATCATTTTCTGCATCGCCAAACGCGATACTCTCTTCGATCGGGATTTCCATCAGTCCGCAGAAAACCTCCAGGGCCTTGCCTTTATCGACTCCCTTGATATTCACTTCAACATACTTCGGTCCCGAGGAAGTGATCTCCAGCTGCGGGAACGACGATCTTAACGCATTCATGATCTCATCCCTGTCAGCGTCTTCTCCCGGATACAGAAGCAGTTTCTGGGCGTCCTGATGCCTTTTCGCAAAAGCTTCCTTCACATCATGCGCACCCTTGAAATTAAACAGGATACCTTTTACTGCGACCTTTCTGATATAATCGCAGATCTCATCGTTTTCATCGCCCTTGGCGATCCTTTCGCCGTTGACGACGACTGTTTCATATACCGGCAGTGTCCTGACGAATTCCAGTACTTCCAGAGCCGTTTCATAAGGGATCGTATCTTCATAGATATATCTGTCTTCCTGATAGTCGAACACGGATCCGCCGTTGCAGCATAAAGCATAACGCAGAAAAGGAAGATCATTCCTCAACGAAACAAGCTCCCGGTGTGTCCTGCCGGTCGAAGGCAGAATGATCACGCCCATATCGCTGATCCTCTTCAGTTCGCTTTTTGTCTCTTCAGAGATCGTCTTATCATCTCTCAGTAAAGTCCCGTCCAGATCGCAAGCCAATACCCGATACATAACTAATCCCCCTTAACAAACAAAATAACAGATCCTTCAATATGATTCATCAATGATGATCTCTCCGTCTTCAGACCTGTGATAACGTTTCATGAATTCCCAGGCCTTTTCACAGGTGAACGGCCGGATCTCATGCTGATGTTTCCAGATAGAACACAGAGCGGTATAAACATTCCCGTCTGCACTGCGATAATAACGGATCTTCGTCAGACTCTCGGGATATGCCTCATCGACATATTCTTCAACGATATCCCCTTCATGGCCGCAGACGGAATCGGTCCACTCGCTTCTGTTTCCGATCGACAGTTCAAACGGTACTTCGACTTCATTGACTTTAAACAGATAATTGACCCGGCTGACACATATCCGGCTCTGGAAAGGCAATTCATTCAGCGGTGAATTCTCTCCGCCGCTGTAGAAAAGCGGAACCAGAACATCTTCATTGACTTCCGGCACACTCGCAAACTGGGTGTTCATTCCCACATTGACTGTGGCGCCCATCGGAGCCAGAGCGGCAAAAACTTCCGGATATTCCTGATACAGATCCCAGGTCTTGATCCCGCCCATCGAGAAACCGGTCGCATAGATGCGGGTCTCATCGACCGGATAGATCTGCTTCAGCTGTTCGATGACTTCGATCGTTTCCGTTGCCGTAGTCCTCATATGCATCTCGATCGCACAGAGGATGAAATCGTTCTCGGCAGCGATCTTCGGCCAGCCGGCGATCGAAGCGGTCGTGATCGCCGTATCTCCGCCGCCGTGGAAACACATGACAAGAGGCTTTTTCTTCTCACTGCCGTCTTCCTTTCTGAAGACGACCGCACCCAGCTGATAGGAAGTTTCTTTGATCACCCGGTTATCTCCCGATCTGTTTACTTCAAACACCAGCGGTTCCATGATGATCCCGTTTTTCCCCGGATAGAACGACTCACTCAGTCTGCCGTTCCATCTCTGATAGCCGGCGATGTATTCTTCAAAAGCCTGATCAAAGGAAACATCGGATATATGATAATGATCGCTCTGCCTGGCCGCTTTCTCATCATGATCCGGATTATTCACGGAAACGATGATAATGTTTCTGTCTTCGATCTTCGGCCCATTACTTAATCTTTCCAGAACGGCAGCCGTCGGCGTGATGTCATCGCTGCCCAGAGAACTCATGGAGGAAGTTCCTTTGACTTCCTTCAGATAATTCTGTGCGACATAATCACCGCCCCTTCCATATCCGTAAAGGCAGGTCAGGGCCGGTGAGGCAAAGAGATAGTATTCTTCCTTTTCACTGTCATAAAGAAGTCCGTGCGAAAAACCGGTCTGCGCCACCGCGGTCTTTGCCAGGATCTTCTCATAGATCCCTTCCTCTTCCGATTTCCAGTCTGTCAGCGGATTGACAAAGACGACAAAACCGCCGTTTTTCTGAGCGATCCTGTCGATCCCTTTTTCTTCGATCAGACGGACGGCCTCCTGCTTTTCTGTCTTTCCGTCCGCAAACACCAGCAGCAAAGGTGCACTGTATCCGTAATTGATGAGATCGGATCTCATGGTATCTTTGGGCTGATACAGATAGATCTGATGATCATCGATCGTGAAAGAACTTAAGAAAACACTCTCAGAGATCTCTGCTGTTTCCACATCTGTGATTCTTTCATCTGTCACTTCCGTTTTCTTTCCGCAGCCGCATAAAGCCAGAAGAAGGATCGTCATGACAAGTATTGTTTTCAGTGATTTCATATGTTTTCTGATTCTATTCTATACTTCTGTTTTTCTTTATTCATTTACGAATCGGCAATCTTCTTTCAAAAAAGTAAGTCATAATCCTTCGGCTGTTCATCACCGTACTTTGCATATACACGTGACAAAGTAACGGACACATTGTCCTCAGCCGTGACTGTGTTCGTACTCAACAGTATCCCGCACAGTAATAAAGAGGTAAGTCTCCTGAACCGCTTCTTCAACAATATTCTCCTAAATTGTATATGACTGATTATTATCTTAAAACATCAGGGCACCGATAAGGAAGACATACAAAAAACTGTAATCATGGAAAACATTCAAAAACAATCATTTATCAAAAACCGTAGTATAATATTTCCTATAATTCAAACGTTTCTGATTCGTTTGGAAGAAAGGGGAAAAATATGAAGTTAAATGCTCCGAAGCAGGTTACCTGGATCATCGGTCTCGTACTGGCTGTACTGGCATTGGTTTGCAAGTTTGCCGGACTGGGCGGTGCTGAAGCAGCTTTCTGGTGCGCTTTCGTTTCTGCAGCTTTAATGCTCTGCGCATCATTCTTCAGCGGTCTGTAAGAAGAAGGGGGGCTCTGTTCCAAAACGAAAGGTGGATCACATTCCATCTTTTTTTATTTCATGAAAAGAAGCACCGGATCCGGTGCTTCTTTCTGATGTCAGTCTTAAAAACATCTACATGTCTTTAATCTTCGCGTTCGGACAGTGAGAAGCGATATAATCAAAGACAAAATCATAGTCCTCCTTATCCGCATAGACCTGATTGTTCTGTGTCATGTAGTTGACATTGATCAGATCGTGCGCCCGATCCGCTTTGACACTGGTGACCTTGTCGAACTGTGAATAGATATTCTCCAGCGAGGCCAGATACATACCTGTTCCGACCTGTCCGTAATTCTTCGTTGCCATGCCTGCCACCATCGACGCGAGGCCCATTTTCTTGTTGTATTCCTGTTCCTTTTTCATCGGGATGTGATTGACCCCTTCCTCATCCATCTCAAAACGCACATGATAGACACCGCCCAGTGACAAGGCATAAAACCTGTAGGCAAGATAGGCGATCAGATAGACAAACAGAAAGATGGGGATCGCGATCTTCAGGAAAAACCAGAGGCTGTCCAGATCGAAAGTTCTGTTGAATACCGCCATCGATGTTACGGCAAAAATGATGAAGACAAAGATCACGGTCAGGATCTTCATGACCAGATCAAAGATGTTCCTGTTGCGGTACATATCCAGTTCATATTCCCAGACATACTGTCCGTTTTCGTTTCTTGTGATTTTACTCATGGCTCACCTCCAAAGATGATACATCCTTATGATACAGGAAATATGTTTCCCCTGCTACATGGCTCTTTTGTATCTTTTCTGTTTCTGATATAAGATGATAGTAACAGGACAAGAGGAAATAAACATGTACGATGAATTTGAAGCAGGCATGATCTCAAGCGATCATGTCAAAGTTGAAGTGATCAAAGACAGCGGTGAGAAAACATCGCTTGTTGTCAATCCGGTCGGACAGTTTTCACCGGGCGGCTGCATCGCTTTCGTATCCGTCAAGAAAGATGCCGCTCTGGCACTGAAGACAGGCGAGGAACTCTTTGAGATGCTGCTGAACAGGATCTATTTTGAAAACATGGAAGTTGCCGTCGATCTGCCTGATTACGGATTAAAAGAGGTGCTGGATTACACAAAGGATCTGGAACCAGACGATGAAAACAGCTGGTGGCTGAACTATTTCAAACGTCTGGAAAAGAAAGTGGCCCAATTCCATGAAGAGCTGATCTCCATGGCTGAAGAACTGAAAGATGTCAAAGTCATCGTCCATCAGTTCCATGAAGCAGGCGGCGAGATGTGCGATTTCGTGGATTACACCTGTTGCCCCGAAGGAGACGCTGAAGATACGCTGAGGGAATTCTTTGAAGAAAGTCTGACACCCGACAGCGAGATCGACAACATCATGGATCTGTTTGAAGACGGCTATTCTTCCATCAGCGGTTTTGCGGCTGATGAGGCAGTCACAATCGATTACGGAAACGGCAGCTATGAAAAGACGCTGACGATCAGCGATGTCAGATAAGATATCGGAATAAAAACAATCTAATGAAAACCGGCCTGTTAAGCAGACCGGTTGTTTTTAAATATGTTCGGCGATCATTTTCGCCAGGCTGAAGTAAGCGATCCGGGAATCCATCTCCGGATCTCCCAGTATCCTTCTCTGCCAGCTGCCTTTGAGGGAATCGGCACCGTACAGGAAGTGATACAGTTCCAGTCCCCTGAAATCGCACACAGCCTGTACAGCGGAACACTCCATCTCCACACAGATACAGCCTTCTTCGCTTCTTCTGTCTCTGTTTCTTTCCGTCTCCCTGTAAAAAGCATCTGTCGTCCAGGTCTTCCCGGTGACATAACCGACACCGGCTTGATCAAAGATCTTCTCCAGCACAGGTGCATTTTTCATCCGGATATAATCGGAAGCCTGCGCATAATGATAGCTCACGCCCTCATCGCGGTACGCTTCGATCGGGATGATCAGCTTTCCTTCCGGGATCTCCGTAAGGACTCCGCAGGAACCGTAGAAGATATAGTTCCGGCATTGAAAGGCTGCCGATAATTCTTCGATCATAGCTGCCGACATCATCGCTCCGATACCGGAAAGGAAGACGCCGGTCTCTGTGTCCGGAATCCGATAGACCGGATTCTTGCCGGCAGCGGATCCGAAATACAGGTCCTCATCAAGCAGTTCGATCTGTCCCGTTTCACACAGATGATCGATCAGCTTCTTTGAAAAAGTGATGATGAAAGTGCGGATCTGATATTTCTTGGCTGCTTCCAGAGCTTTCCTGCTGACACCGTCTAAGGCACTGATGAGTTCTTTCCCCGAAGCATCAAAACTGTCGGTGATCATGCTTACCAGATGACGACTCTCTTTTCCGGAGCCATATACATGCCGTCGTTTTCCGTGACACCGAAGGTATCATACCATTCCTGGAAGAAACGCGGCTGGATATTGGCACGCAGTTCATCCGGTGCATGGACGTCATTGACCAGAGCCATCTGCATATACTGTTCCGTGGTCTTGAGGCACCAGATCCTTGCCCAGTTTCTGAAGTATTCCTCATAACTGACATCGTCTCTCTTGCCCATGATGTGAAGCGTGACGGCCACACCGCCGTTATCGGCGATATTTTCGGAAACGATGAGCTCACCGTTGACTCTGCCGCCGTAGAAATCCATGCCGTCATAGATCTCGATCATTTCCTGGGTTTTCTTTCTGAATGCCTCGTAGTCGGCTTGAGTCCACCAGTTGTTGATATTGCCCTTTTCATCGAACTGAGCGCCGTTGTTGTCAAAGGCATGGCTGATCTCGTGAGCGATGACCGCACCGATACCGCCAAGATTCTCTGACAGAGTCTGTTTTAATGAATAGAACGGTGCCTGCAGGATACCTGCCGGGAAAGTGATATCGCCGGCAAACGGGTTGTAGCAGGCATTGACCATATGGCCCGGCATCAGCCATTCGTTGCGGTTGACAGGCTTGTTGAGCTTATCAAGCTGATAGAGCGTCCTGATCTTTGTGAGCTTTGTCATCGTATCCAGCAGAGATTCATCTTCTTCAACTTTCAGCAGACCGTAAAGCTCTTCCGCCTCATCGGGATAACCCATCTTGATCTTCATCAGATCCAGCTTCAGGATCGCTTTTTCTTTGGTCGCTGCAGCCAGGAATTCGTTGTCGGCGATACGCTCCTTGTAGGTATTGATGATCTCTTTGACCATGGCAACGACATCGGCCTTGGCCTCTTCACCGAAATAAGTGCGTCCGTAATAGATACCGACCGGCTCAGAGAATGTCTCGCTTGCCAGCTGATAAGCCTGTTTCTCCAGGATCGGATCCTTGGCGATACCAAACAGCGCACGCGAATATGTCGAACCCAGTGTATGAATGTCTTCGGAAAGGAAAGCGGCATCCTTTACCAGCAGATTGACATAAGCCCAGTGCAGATACTGATCGAAATTCTCTTCATTGAAATAAGATCTGAAGTTCTCGGCTGCCTTGGGATCGGAGACGATAATCTTCTCGGGAACACGATCGCCGTAAAGCTGTTTCAGGAAACCTTCAAAATCAAAAGGTGACATGTACTCCTTCACCTGAGAAAGAGGCATCGGATTGTAGTCTTTGACATAGTCGGCCCATTCCAGCATGCTCTTGGAGACCTTGCTGACATTGCGGTCAAAAGCCAGGGTATCTTCCACATACTGTTTCTGCTGCTGTTCGCTTAACGGTGTGAGTTTCAGCAGTTCACCGGCCATCTGCGCGAAAACGCCCAGCAGCATCTTGCCGGCCTCGTTGTCTTCTTCATAGTAAGTGGTATCCGGCAGGATCATGGAAGGTCCCTTGATATAGAAAGCGTTGAAATCCGCATTCTTCATATCCGGCTGGATCTCACAGCGAAGCGGCATCGGCATTCCTGCTTCCAGCATCAGGGAAGCAGAAGTTTCATTGAACTGCTTCAGGTCATGAATGCATTGGACCTTGTCCAGATACTTCAATGCCGGAGCGATACCTTCCTCATTTCTTGCAGAAGCATTTAAAACTTTGCGGTAGAGTTCGACGGCTTCCTTCACTGCCGGCAGATCTTCCGGTATCTCTTTTTCCCCTTTTTCAAAAGCCGCAAAATCGGCCCTCATGATGTTCTCCACATCCTCCATCAGCTGGGCAAAGCCGCCGGCCATGAACTTGTCATCGGGAATGACAAGCTCTTCCAGCTTCTCGTTGTTCACATGATGGTACAGATCATCCTGAATTCTTACTTTTTCCATTCTCATACCTCTCTTATTCTGATGATGAAATCATTCTTTACATACTATACTATACAATACATAGTATTATCTTGTAAAGCGAAATAAAAAGGGATCTTCATCCCTTCTCATTCTTTTACTGATAATCCTTGAACCGTTCCTGATGGACGAATTCCTCAATGATCTCCTCAATGCCGTTGTTGGCCAGGAAACCTTCTTCCTTGATCTCAGTGATATCATAGTGATCACAGACATATTCATAGAAATCCGATTCCTCGATGCCGATCGAGAACGCGTAACGGTTCTTCACGATACTGATTGCATTCTCCAGATAATTCTCCAGCAGTTCATCATCATACTCTTCGGTATCCATCAGCCATTCAGCCTTGCCTTTCGTGTAGTTGTACCTGACATATCTGGTCACAAAGGACTTGTTGTAAAGCTGGGCGACATGGAAACCGTCGCCGAAGATATCAGTACCGGCATAGAGTCTTGAATCATATCTGATGTTGAACAGATTCAGTATCGTCGGCAAGATGTCGACATTGCAGCAGGGCGTATCGACATTGATCTTCTTCCTGAGACCTGAATTGTAGATGATGCAGGTGGAACGGAAACTCTCGAAATTCTCATCGAAGTCTTCTCCCGTCAGAGCCTCATATCCGTAATCCGTCAGATAGTAAGGATAATGATCGCCGGTCAGAACGATGACCGTACGGTCCAGAACACCTGCTTCCTCAAGCCTCTCCAGCAGGTAAGTCATCGCCTTCTCCAGCTCGTAGTTGGCACTCAGATACCCTTTGGCGCTCTCCGGCAGATAGCTGTCCAGCAGCTTACTGACGGTATTGATGTTTCTGGCGACCATGATGTTGTCGGTCGTATAGTTGCCATGCCCCGAGAAGGTCATGTAGTAGGTACAGAACTGTTCATCATCGATGTAGTCATCGACAGACTGTTCCATCATCTCCAGATCGGAAGCCGGCCAGGCGGTCGTGAAACGCATGCCTTCATTCATGAACTTGCATTCAAAACCCATATTGGGCAAAGTCTCATTGCGGCCGTAATAGAAGCCGTAATAATTATGGTAAGCTCTGCTCTGTATGTCTTCGGAGAGATTGAACATATTGCCTAAAGCAAAACTCATATTCTTGTCGATGGACTGACCCATGGTACCGGTCAGTCTGCCGTTATTGGTCGACTGTCTGGCAACGTCCGGCCACAGTCCCGTCAGGAAAGCATACTCGCCGTTGGTCGTGACGTTTTTGAAAGAGTTGTAGTAGTTGTTGAGAACGATACCGTTGTTCGCCATCTTGTAGAGTGTCGGTGTGACCGTCTCATCGATCGCCATCCTGGAGAAAGACTCGGCACAGATATAGATCAGATTGTATCCTTCAAAAAGCCCCGTATATTCGTTCTTTGTGCTCAATGCCTCGTTATCCAGATAATCACACAGGGTTTTGATCGTTTCATCTTCGCTCTGTGCAGACAATCTTGAGAAATTGAGACCCTCATATTCGTTGTAGAAGATGACCTCTTCCGGTTCAGCGGAGATTTCTTCCATCTCGACTTCTTCCGCTGTCTGCAGGATCTCAGAACTGTCATCAAAGCCGAAGAAGGAACACTTCATCTCGACGATGAAATTCGGCAGGATGCCCAGTTTCGCCGAAGCGGTATCGGTATCGATATAGCGGCTGTGATAGACGCCATACGCCGTATGATCCTGTTTTCCTGTCAAGGGAAGCGCCAAGACGATCAGAAACCACAGCGCTAAAGCGCTTGCCAGCATCAGCGGATGCCAGAGCAGGGAATAATGTTCGCTGTCGCGCTTCTTCACAAAGAAGCGGTAGATCAGATAAATGACCGGTGCTTCCAGTAACAGGATCGAAAAGAGATTTTCTCTCAGCGTGGATTTCATGCTCCACCAGAAATTGGTGATCGCATCTGTACCGGTTCCTGCCATCGAGAAAGAGAACAGGGAACCGAAGGTCCTGAAGTAGATCAGATCCGCCAGATAAAACAGTGAAACAGAAACTGTCAGCAGGATATCGATGATGCTGTTGAGCTTGCCGTATCCGGACAGTCCGGAAAGCGATGCCATCAGACAGGCTACCGGGATCATGAACAGCAGATTCCAGAATCCCAGATCTTCCAAAGAAGAATGCAACTGCAGGTATAATAAAGCTTCCCAGTAAACCAGGATGACAAAAAAGCGCAGGCATTTACCGGCGGCTTTCTTTAAATCTGCTTTGACTTTCAGCTCTTCCTTTATCATATTTACCCGTATGATTTTAACACTTTTTTCTCATTCCGTTTCATAAAATTCGCTGAAAAACCATTATGAAACGATGTAAACGATTTCAATCAGATCAGCCCGCTTTTCTCAAGATGTCTTATCGCATCCTCTTCCAGTTTCTTCCAGACCGAATGATCCGCATGAGCCTGTTCAAACAGCTTCTTCATCCCCTGATTGATGGCCGACATCTCCCCGACTGCATTGAGCGCATGATCGGATGCACAGATCTTGCCCAAGGCAGTGGAACAGAGCACCTTGTAAACGAAATAACAGAGTCTTCTGTACTTTCACTGTGATAATCCTGATCCGATTCCGGCAGGATCTTATGACCCAGATCCTCGATCGCCTGGTACCCTTCGATATTGGCATCGATGATCTGATTGAGATATTCCCTGTCCCTGCTGATCTTTTTCAGATCGCCGTCACAGTGATAGCACGCAAAGCCGATCGGTGTCACAAAAGCCGCATGACAAAGCAGATAGTCACCCATGTTTTTCTCATAAGCAACTTTCATATCCGTTCCGTCAAAGACCGATCTGATCAGAGCTTCGGATTCCCCTGTTCCCTGATACTCACCGATCGTGATCTTTTTCATTGAGACCGAAACGACTCTGCCTTCTTCCCTGTGACCGGCAGCCATATTGAAAGCGAAGAGGACATTCTTCCCCTCAAGCTTTTCAACATACGCTTCACAGGAGACATTGTTACCGGTAAAGACGATGTTCTGCGATATGTTTTCTTTCAGAACCCCGACAACATCATTCAGCTGTGTATAACGCATCACCACGAAGATGACATCATAGTAATCATCCTTTTCAAGCTGTCTGATGACAGGGATATCGTATTTCTTTTCAAAGAAAGAACAGAAAGGTCTGATCCTGAGACCCTTCTCTTCAATCGTATCTGCCCATTTTCCTCTGGCCAGAAGCGTGACATCTTTCCCGTTTCTGTAAAGATCGGCCGCCAGATTGCAGCCGATGACACCTGCACCGTAAACCAGTATTCTCATCCTGTATATCTCCTCATCACTTATTTGATACAGCGGAAGTAAACGATCGAACCGTCTGTCTGGATCTTCACATCGTGACAGAAACTCTCCAGGCTCTCTTTCACTTCATCCCTGCTTTGAAACGGAGGCGTGAACCATCCTTTCTTTGACAGAACGTGACTGACCAGCCAGTCCGTGATCTTTGATTCTCCTTTGATGTAGAAACATCCGATCAGCGATCCGCCCTGTCTGAGAACTCTGTTAATCTCCGCATATGCCTTCTGTTTGTCAGGAAAGGCATGGAAACCGTTCATCGTGAAGACGCAGTCAAACGTCTCATCTTCAAACGGCAGGGCTCCCACATCTCCCTGTATGCACTTCACATGATCCTCCAGTCTGCTTTCGGCCTGATGGATCATGTCTTCGCTGTAATCCAGACAGCAGATCTTTGTATCCTTCAGCTGATTCCACCTGCGGTATGTGAACACCGCCGTCCCCACCGGCACATCCAGCAGTTTTCCCCTGAAATCATCCGGAACATAACCCGTCAGGATCTGCGCGATCCGATTGTCATCGGTGCCGCTCCAGAATACCCTGATATACAAACGGCTTAAGAAACTGCCCTGTGTCAGGACATCAGCATAGATATTCTTCGAGCAGCGGTATGCATCTTTGATCTGATCTGCCATCTTCTGACTCCTCTATCGCTTTCCTATACCATTCTAGCACTTCGGTTAGCTGACAGTAACTTTAGTTTTCAAAAAAGAAGACCGTCTGTTCTCATATTTCTTCCCTGTTTTTCATAATCGAAACGCATCATTCTTTTCCATAACGAAATGTGTTAGAATAATAACGGAACCGGGATATAGCGCAGTTTGGTAGCGCGCTTGAATGGGGTTCAAGAGGTCTCGGGTTCGAATCCCGATATTCCGACCATTAAAAGTTAAGATCCGCGAAATGCGGATCTTTCTTTTTTTATAGCCATATCTGCGGATACTTGTGGAACGGCCTGTAATCCAGGGCATCCTCAAATTCGATCTTGTAGACAGGGACGATCTCCCCCTCTTTTTTCTTCAGGCCTTTCATCCTGACACGGTGATCATCCGTATATTCAAAGTCCACAGGTGATCCGTCAGACAGCTTTGTCACAGCGACCGCTTTCGTGAAAGCACCGGAGAAATACATCTCGCCGTTTTCCGGCGTGATCCAGTTCCAGAGATAGATACTCTTAAGATCCTTGCCGTAGGTGATGCCGGAGATGCCGTTGCCGCCTCTGAACCAGGAACCTGAAAGAAGATTGGGATGAAGCTCTCCGTATACGGCTTCCCCGTTTTTCTTAAGCCACTCTCCGACTTCTGTCAGCGGTTTTACCGCATCGGCAGGAATGGAACCGTCCGGTTTGGGTCCTACATTCAGCAGGAGATTGCCGCCGTTGCAAGCGCAGGTGTTCAGCATCCTCAATATCCTCTCTGCGCTGTAGGCATAAGGCAGGGCCTGTTTCTCATCCAGATAGCCCCAGGCGATGTCATTGAAGGTCATGCAGGCTTCCCAATCCCTGTCCAGCACTCTGATCTTTCCTTCCGGTGTGCCGAAATCTTCCGCAAGTCTTGAACGGTCATTGATGATGATGTCCGGCTGCAGGGCTCTTAAACGCTGATTCCTCGCCAGAGAATCCCAGGCCTCCCAGGACTCCATCGGCTGAGCCACATCATACCAGAGGATATCGATCTTGCCGTAATTGCTCAAGAGCTCCGTATTGAGCGCTTCCAGATAATCCAGGAAACGTCTTCTGGCCTCATTGTCATAAGCGCACCTTTCCCCGTCCGGATGCCTCCAGTCCATCAGCGAAGAATAGAAGCCGATCTTGAGTCCCTCTTCCCTGCAGGCTTCGACAAACTCCTTTACGATGTCTCTGTGACAGCCGTAATTGACGCTGTTGAAAGGATTGACCTTGGAGTCCCAGAGAGAAAAACCCTCATGATGTCTGGTCGTCAGCACCATGTATTTCATGCCGGCAGCCTTGGCCAGTTTTGCCCACTTCCTGCAGCATCCTTCTTCCGGCAGAAACTGATCGGCATACTTCTCATATTCTTCCTTGCCGATGCCTTCCATCGACATCACCCATTCATGCCTGCCGATGATCGAATAAAGTCCGTAATGCACAAACATGCCGAAACGGGCCTGCCGCCACCAGCTCATCCTTACATCCCTGGATGCGGCGATCTGCTTTTCATAATCAGCTTTCTTCAGAATTTCCATCTGCTGTTCTCCTTCTTAAATGACTTTTACTGAAATGCTCTGCCTTCCCTCAAGGAGATTCCCCCTGCGGTCTTTCAGAGTCAGTGTGAATTGCAATGTCTTTCCCTGATCCTCGTTCTTTAACTCGAAGATGTTGTAAGCCTCATAGACCGAAAATCCGATCGATCCTTCCTCATGGATCCTCTCCATCATCAGGTTCCGTTCTTCTTCCCTGTCATCGATCCGATAGACGATCTTGTCGATCTCGTTATCGATACGATAGGTATTGTCGTCTTTCAGTACACAGTCGCTCACATCAAACTGTCTGGGCCTGGCGATGCAATGGAAGGCGATCCTTGATCCTGCTTTCACTTTCACATCCGACAGATCATAAGCAGAATCCAGAAGACGGGATCCACTCAGATCGAAGATGTTCTCTTTTGCTTCTTCATCCACAAGATCGATACGGCAGATCGAAAGTGCATCTTCAAAAGGAACGATCCTTCCCTGTCTTTCAAAAGATCTGCCTTTTCCGATCGCCGCTTCGCCGATGTCATAGCGGTAGGTCCTGAACCATCCCCGATCGCCGATCCTGTTTCGGGAAGCCAGATAAGCCAGCTCCGTCTCGTAGGAAGTACTGGATGGATCACAGAGATATACAAACATGTGTACCAGGGCATCCGCATAGATCGCGATATCGTTGGAACGGTAATACTTCAGTAAACCCATATGGTAGTACCATCTGCCCAGATAAGGTTCCAGATAACCGGGAAGCGTATCGTTGATGATCGTGAAGCCCATCTGCTCACACCACTTGTTCATGCGTTTACGGTGTTCAGGCGGATTGAAACGGACAATGACGGCTTCCTCCCGTTTTCCGATGACGATCTTCTTTTCCGTCTTTGTCAGAAGATTTCCCTCTCTGTCGGAAAGACTCACTTCCAGAAGATAAGTACCCATTTCAAGGCAGTCATATGCTTCGCCGTTCTCATCGCAAAGAGAAAGACCACTCTCCAGGATCCTGCCGTGAGCAGTATCACTGGCACTGACGATCACTCCCTTATAGGAATCAGAATTGCAGAAACATTTGATCGTCGCATCATGCAGGGAAGCCTCGGGATCGCTCAGATCCTTTACCAGCAGTTCCGGAAAACCGAACTGTTTCAGTTTTATCTTTCCCGGATCGAGTTCCTCGTGATAAGTGATCAGATCGGGATGATCAAGATACAGGTTTTCATCATTCATCTGTTTTGAACAGACATGACGCAAGAGCTTTCCCGCTTCATCATAGAGACAGATCTTCAGGATCATGTCTTCCTTCAGATCACCGCAGATCTTTCCCTGAACGTCAAAATCCCGCCTGTATTCCACAAGCGGGCTTTTTCCTGAAGGGATATCGATACTGAGATGATACGTACTCATTCTTATCTGAGACTGTCGGAATTGACAGGGAAAATGAAATAAGTATTCGGATAAGGTTCCTGATCCAGCGTGAAGTGCCACCATTCCTCCGGATACGGCAGGAAACCGTGGGCTGTCATGACCGACTTCAGCAGGGCTCTGTTGGCCAGCTGTTCCTCGCTGAGATCCGCATAGTCACCGTGTGAGATCTCCGCAAACAGGTCAAAGGTCGAACCCATGTCGACTTCCTTTCCTGTCTCCATATCAAAAAGCGTCAGATCGACCGTGCTTCCTCTGGTGTGGGAAGATTTCTCGGCGATATAGCCTTCCTTGAACAGGACAGACTTATCAAGATCGGGATAGAAGAATTCCTTCATCCTGCTGTCCCGGATATCATAGGACCAGGTCAGGAAATGATCGACAGCCATCTGCGGACGGTAGGCATCATAGATCTTGAGCCGGTAACCTTTTCTGACCAGATCGTCGGAGACCTGTTTCAGAGCCTTCGCTGCTTCCAGAGACAGCAGAGCCATAGGTTCCTCATAGCCGTTGATCCTTTCACCGACGAAGTTGTATGTCGAATAATAACGGATCTCCAGGATCGCATCGGGGATGTATTCACTCAAAGAAACAAAGCCGGAAGCATCGTCCGTATAGACGCCGTCTTCGCTCATCTGTCCGTCATGGATCGTATCATCATCCATAGAAGTCTCCTTGTCTGTCACATAATATGTCACATCGTTTTCTTTTGTTTCGTTATCGGTAAATGATTTTCTTCCGTCGATATGTAGGCCATCAGGAAGCAGCACGCCGCTGGCATCGCCCACAGCGATATTGTACTGGACAAGTGATTCGCTTCCGTTTTCTTCCTGGCGGACGATCGTGCACTTGCGGTAATCCGTGATCGCCTTGATATGATCGCTCAGGATCTTCTCGCTCTCGTTTTCCATATCCTTGGCATTGTAGATGATCTCCAGCGCCGGAAGGACCGCTTTTTCCTTGCTGACATAATTCAGGGTCTCGTTCTGGAAACTCGTGACGGCAAAACTGTCCTTCGCTACAAGTAAACTCAGATCGACAGATGAGATATCGCTCACATCATCCAGGTAACCTTCCAGGTCTTCCTTGGCTACGCGGGCTTCGACGATGTAGAAGGCATCGGTCTTCTCGATGGATTCAAATTCCATCTTGGAGATCAGGGCAGCGATCTTTTCCCAGATATCGGCCTCCTGCTTCAGGTTGATAAGCTGTGAGAAAGTGCCGTCGGGATTCATGACATAGGCAAAATCCTTCTCCTCGATCCTGACGGAAGTGATCTGATCCTTCTCATCATATTCACTGATCACCCTGCGGCTTTGTTCGTCAAAAACAGAATAGACCTTTTCATTCCTCTGGTCCTTGACATAGACACTGCTGAACTGTTCCTTCAGTTTTTCGCTCGTATTGTTTTCCCTGATCTTTGCAAAAACTTCCTCATCGCTCAATGCATTGGACTTGCATCCGCACAGCATCAGCAATACCGCAAAGATCATTATCACTGTTTTTTTCATTTCCCAAATCTCCTGATCCTACATACATTTATTATAAAAGAAAAAAGCACAGCGTGCTTTTTAAAACAGGAAGAAGAGCCAGGTCACGGCCATCCCGGCAGCCATGCAGCTGAAATGGGATGTTCCGTCCACTCCCGGCATGATCGATATCATCACCAGAGAGATCAGCGGCCTGCTCAGATAGCTGATACCGCCGAAACCGTAATAATGCAGGATAACCAGGAAATACGCTCCCAGCAGTCCGGAGATCGCTCCGGAAGCACCGATGGATACCGTATAGTCGTCATGATTGTTGTGACGGATATACATCGACAGCAGCTTTCCCAGAATAAGCGACACGAAGTATATCACCAGCATCCTGCCGCGTCCGAAATAAGACTCCACAAAACTGCCTACATTATATAAAGAGACCATATTCATCAGCAGATGCATGGGATCCACATGGGTAAAAGCACTGGTCAGAATACGCCTGTATTCCTTCCGGTTGAATACCAGATGATAAGACATTCCTAAGTCGTCCGGATCCAGTCTTCCGGCCCTGATCGCCATGAAAACGATTACATTGATGAAGATCAGGACAACTGTGCAAATATGATAACGCATACATTCATTATAATTTGAAAAATCACTTTTTTGAATCTATAATGTAATAGTTGTGCTTATGATGAATATGGAAAACGCCGACGAAAAGAAGACTGTTCTTCTTAAGAAAAAATCCGAGCGCAAAGCGCTTGCCTATATATTCTCAGTGAATATAATCCTCATGGTGATCATCCTGATCGCTACCTTTTCTTTACCCAAAATCATCGAAGCCTATACGACAGCCCAGTACAATAAAACAGAATACGCAATGGACCAGGCAGAAGAATTGCTGAACCATTACCGTGATATTTCCCTGGCACTGTTTGAAAAAGATGAGGAAGAAAAATCGATCGAAGACTATTTCAACATCTTCCCGCAGCCGGAATATCCGGAAGATGTCGACTTCTATCAATGTGAAGGCTGGTTCTCGCCCGGAAGCTCTGTGACCAGAGCCGCCTGGAGACATGCGTATGATCTCTACTATTCCGGAAAGATCCACGGCGCAACAGCCGGACGCTGGTGCACCTTCTTTGCCCAGATGTGGTTCTACGATATGTACGGCTTCAATTCCTCAGGCAATTCTCCGACCGGAGACGGTTCCCAGTTTGTCTATACGGTTTATGAGACAGCTGTCTACCGCGATGAGGAAGGCAATCTGAAGCACTACTTCGAATACGGCGACAGACCGATGACCATGGGAATCGTATCCATCAGGAATTCCTATCTGCCGGAAGGACACGTCATCTGTATCGATGAGGTGGATTACTTCGAGAACACGATCACTGTCTCGGAAGGCAATGTCAACGGCTGCGGCGATATCCGCATCAGACACACGATGTCCCTGGATACGTTCTACCGTATTTATCCGGGACGCAAGACATATGTCAATCCGACGCCGGAGCTGATCGCGATGGTGTCAGAAAACAAAGAGTGAAAACTCTTTTTTTCTTTTACCGGAAAAAGAAAAAGACTGTCATACAGTCTTGATTCATCAGATGCTTTTGCGGATATACATATGAGACCTGATCGGCAGAATAATGCTTCTTTGAATATATGGATAATTTTATTACGAAAGATCTTTTCCTTCTGAAAACAGTCTGTCTGCTTTCAGGCAGGCTTCATCTTCGGTTTTTCCGTGATCAATCAGATATTGTATAAACAGTTCCCTGGATTGGCTGATCCCTTCAATTCTGCCTTCTTCTTTTCCTTCTTCCCTGCTGATTCTTGATACCAGGTTGATCTTTTCTTCAACTGTCATGGCCTTTTTCCTCCAGTTTGGATTCCTGTTGATCTGCTCAACTTCATTCTGTAGTTTCAGTGTAAAATTGTCAACCGCTTTGCCCTCATTGAGATAATGCAGAAGATTGCGTAATTCATCTGAGATATTCGGATCTTTTGATCTGATATTGACTACGATGTTATATGCTCCGTCATCATAATTGAGGTCATCATACTTTTCATTTTTCATAGATATGAATACCTCCATATCTTTATACGCAGGAAAAATGAAAAATCCTAAAACATTTTAAAAAAAGAAGAGCTTTTCAGTTCTTCTTACTCATATAATGCATAAACTTCCGAAACCGGCGTGTGGCAGGAAACTGCCAGGATCAGCTTCGACAACATCCAGCCGACGGATAAGGTCGTGATCTTGTCGGTCTGAGAGAGCTCCTCTGCCGGCGGGATGATCGTGTTGGTACATACGATCTCCTTGATCGGGGAATCCTGGATACGCAACGCTGCGTTGTTGGAGAACAGGCCGTGCGTGATACAGACATAGATATCCTTGGCTCCGTTTTCCTTCAGGATGTTGGAAGCCGCGATCAGGGAACCGCCGGTATCACAGATATCATCGACGATGATGACATCTTTGTCTCTGACATCACCGATGACTGTGCAGGCTTCCACGACATTGGGACGGGGACGTCTCTTGTCGATGATGGCCAATTGCGTTCCCAGTATCTCTGCCAGATTTCTCGCTCTCTTGACTCCGCCGTGATCGGGCGATACGACGACGACATCATCCGGATTGAAGTTCTTCCTGCGGAAGTACTGTCCCATCATCGGAACAGTCGTCAGATCATCGACCGGACAGTGGAAGAATCCCTGGATCTGCGCTGCGTGCAGATCGAAGGTGACGACACGGTTGGCACCCGCTTCTTCCAGCATCGAAGCGACCAGCTTGGCTGTGATCGGCTGACGCGGAGAGGCCTTGCGGTCCTGTCTGGCATAGCCGAAATAAGGAATGATGCAGGTGACCTCGGCTGCGGAAGATCTTCTCATCGCATCCAGACAGATCAGCACTTCCATCAGCGTATCGTTGACCGGCTTGCAGGTACTCTGAATGATGTAGCAGCGCTTGCCGCGAACGCTCTCGCCCAGTTCGACCAGTGTCTCGCCGTCCGCAAAATGCTTGACCTCGATTTTGCCCGGTTTGATATTCAGATAGTTGCAGACTTCCTCAACGATCGGTTTGGAGGATGTCAGACCGAAGACGATGACGTCATCCAGACTTTCTTCCTTGAGATCGGTCGCATCTTCCGCTGTCAGTTTCCTGACTTTCTTATGCTTGATCTCGACCGGTTCATAATCCAGTTCGGCAAAGTCTTCCAGATATTCATTGCAGATAGCGACTGCCTCCAGGACTTCGTTGTCGCATACCAGAACGGATCCCTTTGTCGCTCTGCTGAGCAGTTTCTCGAAATCATCGCCGTTGAGTTCCGGGAACAGAGGTGAAACAAGAAGGGTCTTGCCTTCCTTGCCGATCTCGCCGATGACTTCGGTGATGTCTTTTTTCGTGATACATCCCGGAACTTCCGAATCGGTTCCGACGATGTAGATATCGTGGAGATCCTTCAGCTTCCTGATCTCCTTGACCAGATGCAGGAGAAGATTTCCTCCCAGATAAGGTGCTTTTGATAATTGTTCTTCTTCTTCGTTACGGATAAAAATGATTGCGTTATTCATTTGCCGGCCTCCGTTTTTCATCCCTATTATACAATGTTATGACCTAAAGTTTTTGTGAATCGCACGTAATAATCACGGCTTCTGAACGTCCAGAACAAGTCCTTGATCGCGGCGTGATCCTCACTGATCGCAAAGACCGTGGAACCGCTGCCGGACATCAGCACTTCGCCTGTATGAAAACTCTTCAGCTCTTCCTTTACCCTGCGGATATCATCGTTGAGAAGCAGGGCAGGCTGTTCCAGGGAATTGCCCGGCAGACCGCTGATATCTCCCCCTTCGATCAGGACTTTCTTCAGTTTCCCGATGTCGGGGTGATCGCAGATCTTCATATCCAGCATCTGGTAGGCTTCCCTGGTGGAAATGCCGCTTTTCGGTTTTACCAGCAGCACATAATACTGTTTCTTCATGGAGAACGGTTCGATCACATCGCCGATACCCGATACAACGGCGGGCACATTGAAATAATTGAACGGCACATCCGCACCGACTTTCAGACAGACGTCGATGATCTCTTCCCTGCTCATATTCAGACGATACAGTTTCTGGAAGATGCGCAGTGCAGAAGCCGCATCGGCTGTTCCGCCTCCCAGTCCTGCCTGTGTGGGAATGACTTTCTGAAGGCGGATGGAATGATGATCTTTGATACCATATTTCTCTTTCAGTACCGTGATCATCTTGCGGATCGAATTGTTTTCATTGTAGCGGATGAACGGACGGCTGCACACAAAAGAATCCTCATCGGCGATCGCGATCTCCAGTTCATCATAGAAATCGATCGGGATCATGATCGAAGAAATATCATGATAGCCGTCTTCCCTGATATTGAACACATCCAGGGAAAGATTGATCTTGGCGTAGGCGCGGTCTTTCATTCCTCTCCTTTGTATATCGCATCATAAAGCTTCAGAAAATCATCGACCGACAGCTGCTGGGCTCTGATCTTTTCATCAAAGCCGGTCTTTTCATAGACAGCGGCGATCGTTGTTTCATCATAAAGATCCTTCAGGTTGTTGTGCAGCGTCTTGCGGCGCATGCGGAAACAGTTTTTCACCAGTTCAAAAAACTTCTTTTCAAATCCCCTGTCTCTTTCCCTGACGGGTGTAAAACTGATCACAGCCGAATCGACGTTGGGCATCGGATAAAAGACCTTGCGGGAAACATTCATCTCGTTTCTCACATCAAAGAGATAGCCCACCTCGACGCTGAGTGCCGAGTATTCTTCATCCGAGGGTCCGGCATTGAGTCTTTCGGCAACTTCTTTCTGCACCATGACTGTGATCTTTCCGATATCCAGATCGGACTCAAAGATCCTGAATAAGATCGGTGTCGTCACATAATAAGGCAGATTGGCGCAGATGTTGACTCTTTCCCGATAGACACTCAGATCAGCGTCCAGAAAATCTTCCAGATAGACCTGCAGCCTTTCATCTTTCAAAGAAGCGTTCAGCAGTTCATACATATCCGGATCGATCTCATAGGCATCGACATCTTTCGAATACTTCAGAAGCATTTCCGTGAGTGCGCCAAGTCCCGGACCTATCTCGATCGTCTTGAGATCCTTATTACAGGCACCCTGCGCGATCCGTTCAACGATGTTGGCATCGATCAGGAAATTCTGTCCGAACTTCTTCTTGGCCTTCAGATCGCCCATTACCGCTTTGACATGGTTCAGACTCGCGATCATAAGACCCCCTTTATCTGATCACAGGTGATACCTGCCAGATTGATCCTTTTATACAGAGTCTTGGCGTTGCATTTTCCGAGATGGAAAAAAGAAGAGATCCTGTTTCTTTTTGCCGCGGAATCCTCCCTTCCCGAAAGACCCAGTTTAATGAAGTCTTCCCTGGAAAGGCTCTCTTCACAATCACCGTAAGTGATCAGATTCTTCAGAGCATCCGCAAGCACTTCCTTTGAGGCGTGTTCGATGCCGACTTTCTTTTTTGTCCTGGCATCTTCCTTCATCACAAAGGCATTCTTCAGACCCGGTATCTGCTTGTTCAGACGGTCTCTGATCTTTTCTCCGGGAGAATCCGGATCCAGAAAGAGGATGACGCCTCTTTTCTCATTCAGCTGCCGTATGAGCTCTATCGTCTCTTCATTCAGGCTCATGCCGTGGGTCTCTATCGTATCAAGATCAAAAAAAGACCTGAGTCTTTTTGTATCATTCTTTCCTTCCACGACGACGATTTCCCTGATCATATGCCCTCAAAATCTTCCTGTCTGGTCAGTTTGCGGTTGTCATATTCGTCGATGACGATGCTGACCTCATAACCCAGTGATTCCGCCAGTGAAACATCATCGGTAAATTCTATATCTTCGCATCTGCTGTAACACTCCAGCAGAAGTTTTCTGTCAAAAGCCTGCGGTGTTTCTGCCAGAAAGACCTTGTTTCTGTCGATCGTCTTCACGATCCTGTCGCCTTCGATGATCTTGACGGTATCAACGGCGATCTTTCCCAGCACGGCCGCCCTGGCTGTGACGACTTTTCCCTTGAGTTTTTGCAGGGCTCTTTCATCCAGGAAAGGCCTGGCCGCATCGTGAATCAGCACATATTCGCTTTCACAGCGAAGCAGTCCTTCATAGACGGAATCCTTGCGTTCCTTCCCGCCTTTCGTCAGTGTGATCTTTTCATTCTTAAAAACTTCATCAAACAGTTCCGGATTGGTCACGATGACGATCTTCTTACAGTCTTCATCCTTCACAAACAAAGACGCCGCATGTTCAAGAACAGTCTTATCATCCTTCATGCGGTAGAACACCTTGTTGTAGCCTAAAGCTGCCCGCTGCCCTTTGCCCGAGGCAACGATCACGACATCATAATTCATCTTTGACAATATCCTTTACCTGTGCTTTCAGGAAGCCGATCAGCTCTTCCCTGTTTACTTTCAGGCCTGTACCGTAGGCACCGCCTGAGATCTCGATCGTTTCGTGATTCAGCACTTCATCATCAAAAACGATGCCCTTGTTTTTCTTCACACCGACCGGTGTCACGCTTCCTCTTTCATAGCCCACCAGTTTCAGAAGATCCTTCACGTGGACCATCTCCACGTTCTTGACGCCCAGGGCCTTCGCACATTTCTTGAGGTCCAGTTCATCCTTCACCGAAATCACACAGATGAAGACGTCGTGTTCGTGTTTCAAGGCAAGTGTCTTGTAGCACTCGCTGTAATCCATTCCCAGCAGATCGGAAACAGCTTCACCGGAAAACAGGTCCTTTTCCAGATCGTATTCCAGGACCTCATATTTCAGTTTGGCACTGTCGAGAATTCTCATCGCGTTTGTTTTCATCAGATCGCCTGCATATATAGTTTTTCCAGATCGTTGGGAAGATCGCATTCCACTCTTAAGAGATCTTCCTTGAGCGGATGGTAGAATTCAACACTTTCCGCAAACAGACCCATGCGGATACAGAGGTCCGAAGCACTGCCATAAAGATCGTCATTGAGGATCGGATAGCCGATCGAAGAGAGATGGACTCTGATCTGATGAGTCCTGCCCGTATCCAGACTGCATTCCAGGATCGAATAATCCTTCGCTTTGTTGCAGGCGATACACCTCACCTTGGTCAGGGCATTCTGACCGCCTTCATGGATGATCCGCTTGTTGGGATTGTGACGGTCTTTGCCGATGGGCTTGTCGATGGTCAGGCTCTTTCCCGGTTCCATCCTTCCTTTGACGAAGGCCAGATAATTCCTTCTGATCTGTTTGTTTGCCAGCAGCTGATCCAGCAGCGGCTGAAAGACGACGGACTTGGAGAAGACGACCAGACCGCTGGTCTGTCTGTCCAGTCTGTGGATCGGATATGCTGCGATATATTCGTTGTCACAATAGCGGGATTCCAGCATCTGACACAGGGTCACTTCCTCATTTCCGTCAGAGTGCACCAGCACATCCTTGGGCTTGTTGACGATCACAAAAAGCTCGTCCTCATAGACGACATCCGCCTCGTTGCTGATCTTCTGATATTCATAGGTCTCCGGATAGATGCAGAGATCCAGATGAAGTCCGGCGATATCATCCTCCCTTTTGACGGGATTGCCGTCCAGCAGGATCTGCTTGTTCTGTATCAGCAGGTGCTGGACCTTTTTGGATGGAATATAGTTATCGAAAAACTCCTGAATCGTGGAAACGAAAAGCGATCCGATATCGATGTGTAAGAAGCGGTCCTCAACATAATACTGCATACAATCATTATACCAAACTGCTATGATATAAGTATGATCACACAGATATATTCCATACAGACAGTTGAGGAAGCACTGGCCTGTGCCGATGCCGGAGCCGACTACATCGGACTGGCGATCGACACCGGAGCAAACCTGCCTTCCCAGGTATCGCTTGAACAGGCCAAAGAGATCTTTGATGCGCTCTCAGGCAGGGCCAAGACCGTTTTGATCTGCGTCACTTCTTCCGATGAACCGCTCTATAAACCGGTCACATACCTGAAGCCGGATGTCATTCACCTGTGCGGCTACGACTATCGGGCAACACCGGAATTCGTGAACAGGATCAAGGAACTGTGTCCGGGCATCGAAGTGCTGCAGGCCATCGGCGTTGAGGATGAATCCTCCATCGAAGAAGCCGTCTACTATTCTTCCTTCTGTGACACGATCATCCTGGATTCAATCGACCGGAACATCAACGGTATCGGTGCCGCCGGTTTCACCAATGACTGGGACATCGACAGAAAGATCGTCGAACGTTCCTTATGCAAGGTCATCCTGGCAGGAGGCCTTTCCCCGGACAATGTCAGGGAAGCCATACTCAAAGTAAAACCCTGGGGCGTGGATTCTTTCACAAAAACATCCGATGTCTTCCCCGACGGCACAAGCCGCAAAAACATCGGAAAAGTAAAAGCCTTCATCCGAAACGCCAGAGAGGCATTCAGGGAGATCGATGGCTGAAGTACTCTGTATCGGTGACAGCTGTGCCGACATCATCATCCCCTTTGATCAGGAAGAAAGGATCATCAGCTGCGGCGGCGCGGCAGCCAATACCGCCTGTGCCCTGGGAAAACTCAATGTTTCCACGGCCCTGGCTGCCAAAGCCGGCAATGATCTTCCCGGCATTGCGATGAAGAAGGAACTGGAGCGATCCGGAGTCGATACTTCCCACCTCATTCTGGATGAGGATCTTTCTTCCACCCAGATCGAGATCAGGATCGATGAAAACAAAGACCGGCATCCTGTCTTACTGAATGCGGAAGATCCTTCCTATCTGAAAATATACTCAGAAGATCTTAAGCGGATCGATCTGAACGATACGAAATACATCCTCACCAACGGCATGATGCTGTTCCGGCAGCCGGCAGCCTCATCGATTCTTTCTTTTCTCAAAGAGGCAAAGAAAAAAGGGATCTCCATTCTATTAGACATCAACTGCCGTCCGGAGACAAAAGATCAGGACAGAGACATCCTGATGAAAGTGATCACCTTATCCGATATCCTCCTGGGATCGGTCGAAGATGATTTCCTTTCCCTGTGTCAGACGGATTCTCTGGAAGCAGCAATCGGAATGCTCAAAAGAAACGGTCAGATCATCGTCGCCCATGACGAGACAGGATCGGATGTCTTTGATGGAAAAAAGAGATATCACTGCGACAGTTTCAGAGTCCCTGTCGCCGACAGTATCGGTGCCGGAGACAATTTCAATGCCGGTTTCCTCTACGGACTGATCCATCAGATGCCGCTGGAGATATGCAACAAGATCGCCTGTCTGGTCGCGGAATATTCCCTGCGCAAAGAAGGTGCCCGCAACACACCGGGTGAAGAAGAACTGCTTGCTTTGATGAAAGATGAGAAACGGCTGTCTGAATGACAGCCGTTTATATTATTCTTCAATGATGGTGATCACCGTATCATCGGGAGCCAGGAAACTGAAGGTCCTGAGTCCTGAATAAGGATCATCGACATAATCCGATGTGGAAATACCGTGTTTCTCCAGATTCTTTTTCAGGTACTCGGAATTGTTGCAGGCGATGGTGACATTCTGCACCGGCAGATTCTTATACTGCCCGGAACAGCGGATCTCGATCTGATTCTTTCCGAAATCAAACAGATAGTCTGCGGTATCATCCGTATCGGCGATCAGTTTCTTGAGACGGAAACCCAGCTTCTTCCCGTAGAAATCAAAGACTTCCTTTTTATCTGTCGCATATAACGTCACACGCATTACATGGATCCTGGAGAAGAAGGGATAGATCGCTCTGTCCTTCGCCCTCTGGCGCCAGCGTTTCAGATTCTTCCATTCCTTGCGGAAATCGGGATGTGTCAGGAAGTAGGCGAACATCATATAGAGTCCCTGTCCGATGAAACCGCCTAAGGTGTTGGAAAACAGATCATCGATGTCATAATAACCGTGCCTGGTGATCAGCTGCAGGTTCTCGATCGCAAATGAAGCCAGGAAACTGGCGATGACGGTGCGGGATGTGATATGTCTTCTGAACCAGTCAAAGACATAAGGCAGCAGATAGCCCATCGGCACAAACATCACGATATTCAGATAGACCTGAACGATGCCCTCCCTGCTGATCACATGGATGTGAGACAGAGCACTTCCCAGTCCTTCATAAAGAATACTGTTGAAAAACTCAAGGATACCGTAGTCGATGCGGATCGAATTGGCCAGGCTCTGATACAGCGCGATATGGACCAGGTAGTCATCGGCGGCACTGCGGGAGAAAAATGTCACATATGCCACAGCTGCCAGATAAAGCAGAAAGACAAAAATAAGGATGATCTTCCTGATATGTAACAGGGAATCGGCCTTCGGGTTCCTGCTTGCACGGTCATCCAGAGGGATCTCCAGATACTTGCATATCTTCCTGTCGGCAAAAGGCATCAGGAAAACCATGATAAACATCAGGATAGTGACCATGATATTCGTGCTGACACCGGTCAGATTCACATTTCCCATATGCACCTCACAACATCTATTCTATCAAAAAGTGATATCACATGATTTACCATATTTCCGACATAATTGCGACATGATGATTTTCTATCATATAGATAAAGAAGATGCAGATCATCTTCCGGACATATTGTCTCCCCTCATCATAAGAAAACTCCCGATCGGGAGTTTTTCTTTATTTCAGTACGCTGTCGATCGCTCCTTTCAGGATGCGGATCACCGTATCGGGACCCGAACGCATCGGATTGATGCGGATCACATACTTCTCATATAAGGGTTCTTCTTCGATCATGACTCTGGCGACTCTGTAGAAGAGGGCCTGTACCTCATAACGGCTTTCCGAACCGACCGGATGAGGCAGTGCCCCGAGTTTCTCCGCTTCCCTGTTGACCTCGGCAGCGATCGGCAGATCCAGCTTCACCAGGATGATCCGTTCTTCGAGATTGGCCTTCAGGGCTTTTTCGACATGTTTCACTTCGCCTGCTTCCAGTCTGTTCACGATCTCATCGACAGCCCTGTCCTGTACAGCCAGCAGGACCGGATTATTCACCAGGGAACGCAGGATCTCCGTAGCTTCAGGGCCCTGTACCTGACCGCCTCCGGAATAATTCTGTTCGTGGATCTTCGCGATCAGATCCTTCTTTCCGCAGATCAGACCGATGCCGGGAATGCCCAGCAGTTTGAACGTAGAGAAAGCGGACGCATCGGCTCCGACAGCGCAGCCCAGATACTTCACCTTGTTGACAGCGTAATTCTCATCGACGATGATCTTCACGTTCCGATCGATCTTCCTGACCTTTCTGATGAGATTGACGGTATCATAACGGTCACTCAGTTTCTGTCTGACTCTCTGGATGTAGAGGACATCGATGCCTTCCTTCAGAGATCTGCGGATCTCCTCAAAATCATTGAAATCCGCCCTGATCATCTCGACACCGATCCCCTCCAGTGTCAGCTGAGTCGTGTAATACATGGAGGCATCATGGACCAGTACCCTGTCGCCGCTTCTCATCATCACAAAACACAGCGAACGGATCGCACCTGTCCCGCCTCCTCTGACCAGGGCCGCATCTTCGCTTCCGAAGTATTCAGCCAGTACTTTCTCGACTTTTTTCGTCCTCTGCGGTCTGCCGCCGTCGATATGACAGCCGTAATCGCCTTCGTTCAGCGCCTCATAGCCGCTGAAGTTCCTGTGCATGATGTCGACCAGACGGTACTGGTTTTCGATCTCTTCCTCAAATGAGATCATATCCAGCGGACAGGAAACGAACTCCTTCCGATCGAGCTCTTTCTTCATATAAGAAAGCGTCAGATCGAAGATCAGACCTCTTTTTCCTTCGCATTCATATCCCTGTTTCTTCAGCAAGGAAAACAGCCTCTGCATCTCCTTTTTCATACAGAAGATCTTTGCGTCTTTCCTGTCTTTCCTTCCGGAATCCAGAAGCTGTTCCAGCTTCTTCAGATACTCGTCCGCAAAGACATCGAAATGGAATCTCTTTTTACAGTAATCTCTGATCTTTTTCATTTTCTGACTCTTAGGAATTCCTTCGGATTGATGCGGGTGATCTGATCAATCTCCTCCCAGCTCAGTCCCGCTTTCCGTAACAGCGGCAGTCCGGTGGTGATCAGATGGGAATGGCCCCAGCCTCCCCACTTCTTCAGCAGGGTCCTGCCGTCGATATCACAGGAGATGAAGATCTGCCTGATGTATCCCATATCGACGAAGCGTCTGATCATCATCGCCCGCTCTTCGTCATACGGGAACTTCTGACCATATTCGATGTCGTTCTCGATCTCAAAGAAGCCTCTCTTCCCGAAACAGTCGAACTGGACGCCCGCTCCTTTGAAGAAGATGTATTCATAGGCCTCCATCCTCTCTTCAAGTCTGGGATAGACGTCCTGATGACCGATGATGACGTGGCTCAGATCGGCACCTTCCTCTTCGAAGAAAGCCAGCTGTTCCCGGTACATCGTACCTCTGCCGGTGTGAGTGGAGATGCCGTAACCGGTCTCCGCACTCGCCCTTCCAGCTGCTCTGAGTACTTTTTCTTCCGTCCCATAGACGGTATAGTTGCTGGAACCGACCTCACCGATGAAACCGGCCCTGATGTGATCCGGCCCTCTGCCTTCCAGCAGTTCTCTTTCGATCTCGTCTTTCAGTTCATCGATGCTTGCATCCTTTACGATCTGCGGAAGTCTCGGTTCCTTGTAGAAACCGGCACCGTAGATGATGTTGACGCCGCTTTCTTCGCTCAGTCTCCTCAAAATGGCGATCCGCTCTTCCTTGACGTCATAGGCGCAGATCTCCGGTGTCGACATCTCCATGATCGTCGAACCGCCGAAATGACGGTAGTCTTTCAGTTCTTCCGTTTCTTCTTCGATGCAATTGTCCCGGGCAGAGAAAAGGATGTGCTCATGAGGTGAAATGAAGCCCAGCTCTTCGATATCCATCTGTCCGCAGACGGTATTGACCAGATCACTCATGCGTATCCTCTTTCAGCAGGGGATAGAAACTTTCTCCGTTCTGCGGTGCACTGACGTTGAAATAATCACAGACAGAAGCACCGACATCGCTCAGCGTATGACGCAGACCGACACAGATGCCCTTTCTGTCACGGTAACGGATCAGAAGAGGAACGTTCTCTCTGGTATGTTTGGAGTGGCCGATATCCGGATCGTTGCCGTGGTCGGCCATGATGACCAGCAGATCATCGTCTCTCAGTTCATCCAGGATGGCCGGCAGCTTGGAATCCGCGATCTCCAGGATCTCTTTGTAGCGTTCACTGCTCTGGGAATGACCGGCCAGGTCTGTCTCCTGGATATTCGTACAGATGAATCCTTCATCCATCTTCTTCATCGCTTCCAGCGTCAGATCCATGCATTCGGCCGTCGGTACGCAGGAGATGGAGACACCTTTCTCGTTGTGGACGATGTCAGCGACCTTTCCGATCAGCGTACAGGGAATGCCGGCCTCCGTCAGGATCGTCGGTGCCTGGACCTTGGGATCGACTCCGTAACCCAGATGCAGACACTGATAGCCCTGATCATAGGATTTCGATTTTGCCGAAGCAATGCCGATATACTTGCCTTCCTTGATCTCCTCGGCCGCATACAGATCGTCCATCGTGTTGCCGGTACCGCCGAAGACGACGACTCTGCCGACGGTAACGACTTCCCTGGCCTTCCTGGCGATCTCAAGTTCCTTTTCAAAAGGCATGAAATCCAGCGGAGCCGTGACGTTGTAGCACATGCCCAGATCCGCTTCCAGATTGTCAGCGACCGTACAGTAGTCATCACAGACCACATAGCGCAGTCCGTTCCGATTGACGATCTCGACTTTATGTTCGTCTTGTTTCAGATGCTCAGCCACGATATCGACTTTTTCCTGGAACGGGATCATCTCCGGATCCTTGGGCAATGTGCCCATGATCTCCTGATGTCCCATGAACGTATCGGCTCCGAAATGCATCAGTTCGGCTTTGCCGTAGTTGGCGTCAGCTGAAAACTTCATCTGATCGCTCTCTTTGCCGTAGGCATTCATCAGACCCAGTTTCTCCAGATTGGGTAGTTTCATGTCCGGGAAATCCTTCAGGATGGAGCCGATCGTGCAGGCCCTCTCATCCCCCGGTCTTTTGACGGCCGCATCGGCAGTCGCGCCCATGCCGAAACCGTCCAGTACGATCACAACAAATCTTCTCTTCATCATCATTCCATTCTAAGCGGACCTTTCAATGCTTTCCTTCAGGATCCGGATCACCGTGTCCGCACCGGCCCGATTCGGATTGACTCTGATCATCTTATCGATCAGTGTCGGATCTTTTGCCAGGAACGTTCCTGACACTTTATAGAACAGAGGGGTCATCTCATAGCGGCTCTCGGCACCTACCGGATTGGGCAGGGCTCCGAGCTCCTGAGCCTCTTTCAGTACCTGTCTGGCGTTTTCTTTCTCCAGTTCGATGATCAGCACCTTGGACTGGGCGTTGGCGATCGTCACGTCCCTGACGCCTTTCACCTCTCCTGCTTTCAGTCTCTGCAGTATCTCTTCAGATACCTGGGCCTGTATGGCCAGCGAGACCGGCGCATAAACGAGGCCTCTCAGCACATCGAGCGCTTCATGGCCCTGGGTCTGGCAGCCGCCGGAATAATGCATCTTCCGTATCCTGTCGATGTATCCCTTCTTTCCGGTGATGACACCGATCCCTTCCGGTCCCTGCAGCTTGAACGATGAGAAACAGGAGAGATCCGCTCCGAGTTCACAGCCGATCTTTGAGACCTTCATGACCGCATAATTGTCATCGATGATAACCGGGACATCTTTTGTTTCTTTCACGGCAGCGATCACTTCTTTCAGATTATAGGAATCTTCGATCAGCTGTCTGCTGTGCTGTATCAGCACGGCCCTGATGTCATCGTTTTCCTTTAACACCTTTCTGACTTCATTCAGATCATTGAAATCCGCTTCACAGCCGATCAGCCCCAGCATCTCAAAAGAGGTCTTCGTCGTCGAATAGACCGGAGCCCTGTGCACGAGGATCTTCTCATTCGCACGGATCACGGATGCCAGCGCATAGCGGATCGCTCCGGTACCGGCACCTCTGACCAGGATCGCTGCTTCAGAATCGAAAAAATCAGCAATCGCCGCTTCAGCCTTGACTGTCGTCAGCGGTTCATTGTCCGGCTGACGGACGCCCAGATCGCCTCTGCTCAGAAGTTCGCTGCCGCTGAAATGACGGCTCATGCAGTCGACCATCTTGAACTGTTTCTTCATCGCTTCCTCAAGGGAAATGCTTTCCAGGGGATACGCCTTCATAAGATCCTCCTTACACCTCATAGCCGTCCATGAAATAACTGCCGATATCCAGGAAATACCTCTCGGTCAGTTCATCATGAACATCTTCCATATATTCAGCTGCCTTCAGTAAACGGGCAGTCTTGTCTTCCTTGCTTTCACAGATCAGCAGCGTCGCGCAGCCCAGTTCCACTGACGGGATCGCCAGTGCTGTCGCCTCTGCCGTATTGCATACGCGGACATAGCCTTTGCCGCTCTCTTTCTGTATCTGCTTCGTCCTCTCATCGAAATGACCGAAGAGGGAATCCCCGAAACCGCAAAGATCGACCGGACCTTCTCTGACGATGAAGACATCGCATTCCTGCAGGATCCGTTTCAGATATTCCGTCAGTTCTGCCCTCGGCGCAAAAGCGTCTTCCGGCGTGATGATCCTGCTTTCGATGCCTTCATATTCCCGGTCGGAACAGACGATCCCGTAATCCTCGGCCGCTTCGATACCGATGCTGTCTCTGATCGCCTTGAACAGTATCTCCCGGTCTCTGGCCATGAATCCGATCGAATTGCCCGACTTCATCCCGTCGGTATTCTCTTTCAGGACCTGTTCCCGGTCTTTCTCGATCAGCCGGGAAATGAAACCGTAGATATTCACACACATGGCCGGAGCCAGTACGGAACCGCCGCCGTCATTGCCGATGCCCAGTTCATTGATCCCTGCGAAGACGTTCAGTGCCGTTCCGGAGGAAGAACCCGACATGTAATGACCGGTGATCGGATTGATCAGATCGGTGTCGACGGCCCTTCCGGACAGCGTGGACTTCTTGTCGATGGTATGCAGGACGAAACCGGTCTCTTCCAGTCTGTGCATCAGCGTATTGGGGATGGAAGAGACGTTCTTGATGCCGGTATAGATACCCTCTTCGCCGCATTCAAAACACTTCACAACGGAATGATAGGGATCCAGCAGAGCCAGTCTGTGTCTGTCGTGATTATTCAGCATCCCACTGATACCTGATCCTTTCGCCCAGGGCATCATAGATGCCCAGGATACATGCTTCGCCTTTCTGTATGCCCTTGACGACTGCGACCTGCGAACGGGTCGTGAAGACCTGTGTGCGGTAAGCCATGACGGCGCAGTCACCGACTTCGCATCTTCCCTTGATCTCATAATGATAGTCGATCGATTCCTCGCTCGGGGCGATGACTTTCATCAATTGCGCTTCGCTTCTGTTCCTACCGACCAGGACGTTCTCCATATGGGAACGGCGGTAATGCCCTCCTCCGTAACAGAACGATCTTCCCTCATAGGAATGGGAGATCTCCGATACATAGACATAGGCCGGCTTTTCAGGCTGATCGCTGTGCTTGTGCAGCGGAGTCGTTCCCGTCAGTCCGTGACCGGGTTCTCCGCTCGTGCCGTGCAGTTCACTGATCAGCGGGATGGAAGCACTGCAGCTGGCGCTGGGCAGATTGATGTTGAGATCCTTCAGTCCCTTCTCTTCCGCGAACTGAAGGCCTCTGTTCAATGCTCTGATATTATCGGTCGGAACGATCCTTCCTTCCTCTTCACTGTATAAGAGCGCCGGGAAGACCGTAAATCCACCGAGTTCTACATGTTTCAGAGAGCCGATCAGCTGATACAGCTCTTCCAGCTCACTGCTGTGAAAACCGCCTTCCTGTCCGGAATAGAGCGTAGAATCCCCGTCGCTCAGGCGGATCAGCACTTTCTGTATCCGGCCCAGCTCTTCACAGGTCTCATCGATCTCCCTGATGATCTCATTAGAATAGATCGTGACGTAATCGGGTCCGGCTGAGAGGATCTTCTTCATCGCCGCCTTCGGTATCTGCACGAGATGGCCGACATTGGCGATATGGATCCCATTATCGATCATGGTCAAGGCTTCCTTGAAGTCGACACAGACCGCGCCTCTGAAGCCGATCTCCATCAGCTTGGCAGCGATAAGCGGATTCCTGCCGATCTGTTTCAGCATGAAATAAAGATCGATCCCGTAACGGTCGGCTTCTTCTTTCATCGCTCTCGCGTTCTCTTCGATCGCATCCAGATCCAGGATATAGGTATCCGGCAGGATCAGTCCCCTGGCGTGCAAGTCAAAAGCACAATCAATGAGCCCGGGATTGCGTTCCATTGTTTTTTCGAGAAACATCCTCGTTTCCTCCAATCTAGATCAGATGCGGCTGTTGTTCACGATCCTTGCGGGATTATCTTTCAGGAATTTCCTGATCGTTTCTTCAGAAATGCCGTATTCCCTCATCAGGGGCACGACACTGCCCATGACGGCCAGATAGCCCTGCTTGCCGAAAGACGTGAAATAGGTACGTCTGGAAATGTCGTTTGACAGCAGCAAATGATCTTCATAGCCGGCTTCGACCAGTTTCAGGGCATTCATGGCCCTGGTCTCATCCGGCATATAGGCGACCTTGCCGCAGGTATCGAACGCGATATTGACACCGTATCTCAGCAGTGAGAGATGATAGTCATGATCATCGATGAGATCCTGATGACCGATGATGATCTTGTCCGGATCGACACCGCCCTTCAGCAATATTTCGACCGTCTCGGCCGCATTGGGCCTTCCGGTATGGGTCGACACCGCAAAACCGGTCTTCACGGAAGCGATGGCCGCTGCCTCCAGGATCTTCTTTTCGTTGCCGACGAATTCATCCGGACTGGAAGCGATCTCAGCGATGAGTCCGGCCCTGATGTCCGTCCCGTCGATCCCTTCCGTCAGTTCTTTTATATAAACCTCGGCTATCTCTTCCGGCGTCGCCTCATTCAGACTTTCCGGATGATACTCCGCCAGATAATAGCCGGTTGAGCATACGATCTTCAAACCTGTTCTTTCGCTGATCTCTTTCAGCTTTTTCACATCCCTCTTCATGTCGATCGTCGACACTTCAAAAACAGCTTCGATGCCCTGTTTCTGAGCCATCGCGATCTCAGGGATCACTTCATTCACGTCCTGAATGAAAGATACGCCGTCTTTGCGTACCCAATCCAGATCAAGGATGAGATGTTCGTGGGCCAGAGTAAAGCCCAGTTCATCCTTACTGATATCACCTAAAACTGTACGAATCATACTTTCCCTTTCGGAAAACAGGCATTCCGTTTCCGGAATGCCTGTCTCATTTCCTTATTCCGGCTTTCCTTCCGCCTTGTCTGTCAACGCCTGGACCAGAGCAGGTATGACCTGTTCGGTATGGGACTTGACATAACCAAAAGCCTTATGTTTGCCGCTGTAGACCATGTGACGGATCTCTTTTTCGCTCGGACACTTGCCCTGTTTGGAAACAACCAGACAGTTGCCGTAGCCCAGCACCATGATGGCTGTCGCCAGGGAACCGCCGCCGCCGGTCATGCAGGAACCGAGGTAATAGTCGACTTCGCCGGCTTTTACCTTTCTTGCCGCGACCATATCGGGATCGGTCAGTGTTTCGACCTTATCCGCAAAATCCTTATCAATGATCTGCTTGGTCTGAGTCGCAGTCAGACCGCAACATTCAATCTTCATCAGAAAAGCCTCCTTCTGTTATTAGCCTAATGTTACGATGTGTAACAGTATAGCTAAATTATACAATAAACCGACACAGACAGCCGCCAGAGGACCTACTGCAGACTTCGGGATACGCTGACCTGTCACTTCGTTCAATGTATAGAAACCGCCGACACCCATCAGACCGACAGCACCCCAGATCGCATTACCAGCCATGAAAGCACCGATGGTCAGAGCCAGAGTCGTGCAGGAGATCATAGCGTCACGGATGTGGTCGCCGCACTTGGTCAGTTCAGGGAACTGTGACAGTGCTTTACCGAGCAGACCCAGGAGCTGGATCTCGATGAACTCGATCGCGAAACCGACGACAGGAGCCAGGAACCAGACGGAATCCGGTACCATAGCGCCGCCCAGCATGACAGCGGTCAGACCGACTGCCTGGTAAACGCCTGTTGCCAGAGCTGTGGAAACGATCAGCGGAATGAACGCGAAGATGACACCGATCATGGCGAGATAGAAGATGTTCATATCGCCTTCAGTGATCGCAGATGCCAGGATGATCGGCTGATAAGCCTGAGCCAGGATCTTGATACCTAAAGCATTCAGAGCACCCTGAGTGCACAGATAGATCCAGTTGCTCTTGATCCTGTTGGCATTCTTCGTGAACAGGTTCTCTTCCTCTTCCGTCGTTTCAATCGCTTCGGAATTCTTGGAAGCACCGATCGCATAGATGACCAGACATACCATGCCTGCCAGCATAGCGAATGTGTATGGATACAGAGCGACAGAGATCGCACCGACCTTGACAGAACCGACGACCGTGCAGAAGATGTAGACGATCGCAGTAACGATAGCGGCGATGATGCCCTTCTTTGCACCAAACTGACCGGCTATGGCAATTGCCGGGTACATGCAGAAGATCGGCAGGACCGGAGTCGTGATGTTTGTCAGGTCATTCAGGAAGTTGTAAGGCAGACCGTTGAATACGGCAGCGATACCCTGTGTACCATACGCACAGACAAGACCGTAAGCTGCACCTAAAGCCAGAGCGACATACTCGTTCGGAGACCATGCACCGATACAGTCGGTTGCGATGAGGATCAGGTGGCAGGCGATCAGGCCTGTTCCCAGCCACTGGTTGAAGCCGGCCATGACCCAGCCAACGCCCATGCCTGTTACGACAACGGCGAATTCCGGACGGGTCATTCTGCCTTCCATCAGTTCAGGGAATACAGGTCTTGCACCATCGTTGAAGTTGGAGATACACTTGTGAGAAAGCAAGCTTGCCCACGCAGAGATCGCAACCAGGACGATGGTTCTCAATACTTGCGGAAATACAAAATTTGTAACCATAGATTCACCCCTTCTTTTGTTTTGGTTTACTCAGTCTCAGTCGGCAGTGTGCCATTCACCGCTTTCCTTGAACTGAGCAATCAGATTGTTTATATGAAGCAATGCATAACCCTGCTCGATCTCATTGAGAGGGTTGGCTGTTGCCTTCATAACTTTGTCCAGGATCTCCAGAGACTCCTCATAAGTATCCAGGGATCTGAGTTCCTCGAGTACCTCTTCGGGGACTTCATCCACCGGTTCGGCGCTCGAAAGTCTGCCGTAGGCGGCACAGAGATGGGCGATGAACATCGATGCGTTCTCTTCTTCCAGAGTGACGCCGTATTCATTCCGAAACAGCTCAATGACTGCGTTGAGATCCCTGATGTCATCATCATTGATCATCCCGCCTTCTTTGTACAGATCAAAACGTTCCGTAAAATCCATATTTATTTCCTGAAAAGACCTTTCTTTTTCTTCTGACCTTCCATCCTGATGCGGTCCTTGTTGCTCATCTTGACAGTATGATACTCTTCATATTCCAGACCGAATATCATTTCCGTCAGTTTCAGACACCAGCTGTCGGCAAAATTCGCCATCAGCATAGCCACAGCCATGGTCGCGATCAGGGCCAGATAATTATTATTGGTAAAGAGGTTGATGGCGAAAGCGATCGCCAGACAGACCGCCAGCACGAAAAGATAACGCATAAAACGAAAATGACTTTCCGTTTTCGCAGTGATCTTCATCTGCTGATGACAGTGACTGCAGGAAATAATCTCCTTCAGATCCTTGGAGTCATATTCCTTGCCGCAGCGGTAACACTTGACTGTTTTCTTCATATCTTTATATCTTAATACCAGTTTACTATCATACCCGATAATAATAAAGAGTATGGCCTGTAAATAATATTTTACTCCAATTTCTTTCTCTGAGAAAAGCATCCTTTATTTTGGTATGATTTTGTTGAGGAAAAGACTATGAAAAACACACTTGATCAAGACAGAAACGAACTCTATGCGCTGGGTGATGAACTCTTCATCCATCCGCAGCTGGGCTACAAGGAATTCACCAATAAAAAGATCCTGACAGAGTACTTCGAATCTCGAGGACTCAGAGTCACAGATCTGGGCTTCCGCACAGCCTTTAAAGTATCGGTGGGATCGGGATCACCGAGGATCGGTCTGATCGCCGAACTCGATGCCATTCCGACACTGGGCCATCCTTTTGCCAACAAGGATGACTATGCAGCCCACAGCTGCGGCCACTCCACCCAGTGTGCGATCATGGCCTATACCCTGATCAAACTCAAAGACATCGTCAAAAAAGGAACGGTGACCTTATATTTCACACCGGCTGAAGAATTCACGGATATCGCCTTCCGCAAACAGCTCATCAGAAAAGGTGAGATCAGATACATCGGCGGCAAAGTCAACATGCAGGCGGCAGGTCAGTTTGATGAAGAAGACCTCCTCATCCATCTGCATACCATGGGTCAGAGCGATTATCATTTTTCACTCAATTCCGCTCTTTCGGGATTTGTCTATAAAGAGATCACCTTCAAAGGAAAAGCGACTCATGCCGCTGTCGCTCCTGACAAGGGGATCAATGCCTTGAACGCCTTTGTCCTGTTTGACAATGCGCTCAACATGTTGAGAGAGACCTTCCGGGAAGAAGACTTCATCCGCATTCACGGCATCCTCTCCACAGGCGGACAGACCGTCAACTCCATTCCGGAAAAGACCGTCTATGAATGTTATGTCCGTTCCATGAATGAAAAGGCGCTCCGAGAGACCGCAGCCAGAGTGGACAATGCCGCGAAATGCTGTGCCAAAGCGATCGGTGCATCCGTCTCCATCAGAACGACACCGGGCTATCTGCCGATGCATCAGAACCGGGCGATCAATGACATCATCAGGAAAAGCATGCTGAAATACTGCAAGCCCGAAGAGATCCATGACGGTGAAATCTCGATGGCAGCCGGAGATATCGGTGATCTCTCGCTGTTCAGACCGACAGTACAGTTCGGCTATTCCGGATTTGCCGGGAACTGCCATGGCAAAGACTTATGCATCGTCGACAAACAGAGGGCCTACCTCGAACCTGCCAAGATCGTCTATGACACTGTAAAATATCTGCTTGATCACGAAGATTATGTAAACAAAATAAAACAGGACTTCACTCCTGCCATGACAAAAGAAGAATACCTCGCCTATCTTGGATAAGCGAGGTATTTTTTAATATCTGTTGAGATCGAAATCCTTATCCAGCAGATTGATGAAATGACATAAGAGTTCACCGGTCTGTTTCAGATCCTTTGTATCGATCAGTTCCAGAGGTGAATGGGAATAGCGGTCCGGCGTTCCCAGGTCCATGCAGGGAATCCCGTCATTTTCCAGAGCCAGATAAGCGGTATCCGACAGGGCACCTCTGGCAGCCTGTCTCTGTATCCTGATGCCCTTTTCTTCAGCTGCTTTCTTTAACAGTTCAAACATGCCCTTGTGAATGATGTTTCCGTTGAGTGTTCCCTTGCCGTGGAAATTGAACATCGTCACACCGACGCCGTCATTCATCTTCACATTGGAGACCTTGCCTTTCTGATCAGGCGTATCGGCAGCACCCGGTCCCAGGATGGAGATCGCCATATCGCATTTTGCACTGCGGTTGGCCATCATGGCGCCTCTTGCGGAATACTCCTCCCATACCGTACCGACCAGTCTCACTGTCGCTTTGGGCTTGTGATCTTTGAGATATTCGGCAACCTGGATCAGATTGCTCATGCCGGCAGCGGCATCGATATAGGAACCGGAGACCCGGTCATTGATCAGATCATAATAAGCTTCACCATAGGCGACCGGACAGCCGACCTGAATACCCAGATCAAAGACTTCCTGATCGCTTCCGGCACCGATATCGATGAACAGATCGTTCAGGGAATCAGCCTTTGCTTTCTCCTCGCTGGACATGATGTGATAGGCTCTGGTACCGAAGATGCCGTTATGATATTTTCCGTCTTCGCTTCCGACTCTGACGGCCGTGCCAGTCATGACCTTTTCAGGAACTCCGCCCACTCTGTCGACGAAGATGAATCCGTCGCTGTCGATCCTCTTGATCACAAAACCGATCGTATCCATATGGGCAAAGATCATCAGTACCGGTGCATCCTTTTCGCTTCCTTCAAAAGTGGCGATGCAGTTGCCGATCTTGTCGATGTAAACATCATCCGTATACTTCTGCAGATCCTTCTTCAGAGCATATGCCATTTCCTTTTCATAGCCGCTGACACGCGGTATCGCCATATATTCCTTCAGTTTCTTCTTCAGATTCATTAATTCCATGATGATTGCTCCGTTCTTACCATTTCATTATAATATCTAGAAGAAACAATACGCAGCATTTTGAAAGGAAAAGCATCATGAAGAAAGACAGGAACATCAGAATACTGATCATAATCACCATACTGGCAGTCACGCTGCCTACCGGATTGCTGATCGGAAAGATCACTTTCAGTAACAATATAAATCTTCTTATGACCTATCTCATGCTGGTCCTGTCGATCGCCGCTGCTGTCGTTCTGGAGACCGCAATCCATGAAGCAGGCCACATGCTTTTCGGTCTTCTGACCGGTTTCCGTTTTCTCTCCTACCGGGTGCTGTCACTGATCGTCACATACAGAGACGGAAAACTGAGTTTCGGCCGTTATTCGATACCCGGAACACTGGGACAGTGTCTGATGGGATCTCCTGTTTCCAGGGAAAAGAAACCATATTTTCTTTATAATGCAGGCGGCCTCATCGCCAATCTGATCTCTGCAGTCATCTTTTATCTGATTGCCTTCCGATCGGATTCAGTACCGGTCGCCGTTTTCTTTGCCGTCTCAGGCATGTACGCGCTGATCATGTTTTTCTCAAACGGCATCCCCTATAAAGGAAGCGGCGTGGCAAACGACGCAGAAAACATCCGTGAGATGCATCAGCACCCGGAAGCGATCGATTCCTTCTATCTTATGCTCGACATCAATGAAATGCTGGCAGAGGGAAAAAGAACCTCGGATATTCCGGATGAGATGCTCGATCTGAGAGAAGCGACACTGAATTCCGGATCACTCGGTGCTTCCAATATCCTGTGGCTTGAAAGCAGACTCATGGATCAACAGAAATTCGATGAAGCGGAAAAACTGATCAGAGAGATCAGAGACAAGGACTATCCGCTGTTGGATCTGCAGAGAAACGGGCTTGAACTCGATCAGAAATACATCGACTGTTTAAGCGGTACCTTTGAAGACGTCACAGACAAGAAACTGCTGAAATTTATTCAGGCATCAAAATCATCCTCTCTTTCCACTATCAGATATCTCTATGCCAGGGCACTGTATCTGAAAAATGAAAAAGAAGCTAATGAACTGCTCGGAAAATTCGCCTCTCTGGAAAAAGGATATCCCTACAAAGGAGAATATCAGGTAGAAAAAGAACTGATGGACACAGCGAAAGAAAAGATCAGCGGAACACTGCCTTCCTGATCCTTCCTTTCTCTATTAACAAACCCTCATCCACTTTGATAGAATGAAGCCATGATAAACAGTGAAGATAATCCGATCCTGATGGGCATCGACGGCGGTACCGGCGGCATGCGTGTCGGCCTTTACGACAAGACAGGAAACTGTCTGTCTTTCGCATCTGAGGAATACAAAACCGATTTTCCAAGACCCGGATGGGCGATGCAGGATCCCAATGACTGGTGGAACGCTTTGAAGGTCGCCGTTGGCAAGGCCCTTGAAAAAGGAAAGATCAGACCCGAACAGATCTCTGCTCTGGCCTGTGACACGACGTGCACCAGCGTTGTCGTCTGCAGAAAAGACGGAACGCCTCTATACCCCTGCATCATCTGGATGGATGTCAGAGCGGGAAAGGAAGCCGATGAACTGCTGGAAAAGACCGGTGAGTTTTATTCTCCGGAATGGATGCCTACCAAACTGGCCTGGCTCAAGCGTAATGTAAAAGAGATCTATGACAATGCCGAGGTCTTCTGCGAATATCAGGACTGGCTGACATTCAGACTGACAGATAAATGGTGCATGAACAACAACACCGCCTGCAACTGGGGCTATTCCATCAAAGACGGTTTTTCAAAAAAGATCTATGAGGCTCTGGATATCGCAGATGCCCTTGATAAATTCCCGACAGAGAATGTATACAGAGTCGGCGAACAGATCGGAACACTTTCAGAAACAGCAGCCGGATATCTCGGACTTCCTGAGGGACTGCCGATCGCCCAGGGCGGTATCGATTCATCGATCGGACTTCTGGGAATCGGCGTCAACTGTTCCGGTAGGATCGGCATGATCACCGGCAGTTCCAATCTGGCGATGGCACTCAATGAAAGACCGCTCTTGAATCCCGACGGTTCCAACAACGGTCCCGACAATCTGATCGCAGGCTACTATACCGACTATGTTGCCCAGAGCGCATCCGGTTCCATCCTTTCCTGGTTCAGGAAACAATTCTGTCCGGATCGATCTTACAAAGAACTGGATGAACTCGCAAAAGAGATTCCCATCGGTTCCAACGGATTATTGTTGCTGGATTATTTCCAGGGCAACAAACATCCCTATCATGATTCAAAAGTCAAAGGCATGTTCTACGGACTGAGCCTGGCACATACGAAAGCCGACATGTACCGGGCAATCCTGGAAGGCGTGGCTTTCGGCAGCGAGCGGATCCTGGATACCTTCAGGGAGAACGGTGTCGATGTCAAAGAGATGAACATCGCCGGCGGCAGTGCGAGAAGCGATCTTTGGATGCAGATCCATGCCGATGTCTCCGATATTGTCATCAACATTCCCAAAGACATCAATGCGCCTAACCTCGGCTGTGCGATCGCCTGTGCGGTCATGTTAAAGATCTATCCTTCTTTAAAAGATGCCGTCGATCACATGGTGAAATATGAAAGATCCTATTATCCGGATCAGAAGAATCACGAAAAATACAGAAAGATCTACGAACTCTACAAAGACTTCTATCCCGATACAAAGGAATGGATGCATCGTTTCTCCGATGTCTTTGAAGAGATAGAAAAAGAGTCCTAAGACTCCTGATCCAGCTGCGTCATGATGATTTCTTTGGCCTGCTTGTAGATATCGGCAGCTTCGAGAGAATACTGTCTGATCCCGAATTCATCATCGATGTCTTCAAGGACATTCTCTACAATGATCAGAGCCAGGTCATGAGCGATCCTATCTTTATCCAAAACAGAGACCTCCTTTATTTCATTGTAAATGAAAATGCACCGCCAGTGAAGCGGTGCATTTTGTTTGTTTTACTGATACCTGCGATCCAGCAGATCGATTGCATCAAAGAATATCTTCATGCATGCTTCCCGGTCCGCATCGACCAGGACAATATGATTGCCTTCGCCTTTCGTGAACACGGTCTGTCCCTGTGTATCTTCTCCGTCAAGGATGATATCGACTTTGCCTTTCTCTGAGACAAAGAGATCTTCATCCAGCAGATACAGGACCGGCATCAGATCAAAGACGGAAGTCCTGTCCCAGTTTCTTTCGATCGCGTAACGGCAATAGAAGCCGAACAGATCATCGACCAGTTTCGAAACACGGCCTTCTTTTCTGAAACGCTCTGTTTCCGATAAGAGGATCGCTCCGGCATAACAGGCTTCCAGCGGCGCCATGATCACTCTGATACCTGAATCAAAGACGATCTTTGCGGCTTCCGGATCGTGCCAGATATTGAATTCCGCACACTTGTTGATGTTGCCGCCGTCCAGAGCTCCGCCCATCAGTGCGATCGCTTCGATCTTTTCTGAAAGATGCGGATACCTACTTAAAAGAACACCCAGGTTGGTCAGGGGAGCCAGAGCGATGATCGTCACTTTGTCTTCCTTTTCCAGTATCTGCTTATAGTATTCGACAGCGCTCAGTTCTTCTGCCTTTTTCAAAGGCTCAGGCAGAATCGGACCGTCCATTCCCGTTTCGCCGTGTGCCTGAGGCTGGGGCTGAGGATCCTTGACCATTGGTCTTTCTTCTCCTCTGTAGACAGGGATGTTTATCCCCAGGTATTCTTCAACTTTCAGAATATTATTCGTGACCTTGTCCACGGTCTGATTTCCGGCTACCGTACAAAAAGACAAAAGCTCCAGCTCACTGCTGTGAGCCAGAGCTGTCAGGATAGCCATGATATCATCGTGACCGGGATCGGTATCGATGATGACTTTACGCATTACTGTTCCTCGACTTTACCGCGTTTCACACGATAGTAGTTGATGATGGATACTACTGTCAGGATGACGAAGACGGCGATATAAGGAATCGCATTGACCAGGTCAGTCGGCAGAGCCGAGTTGCTGGAGAAGATGATGGATACTGCTCTGAATACTGCGAAGATGATCGCAGACAGGATCAGGATCCAGTAATTGCCGGCAGCGATACCGTTGGCAGAAACACCCATCCAGCCCTGTCCGGAGACCATTCCTCTGGAATAGATCTTCAGATAGTTCAATGACAGATAAACACCGCCCAGTGCTGCGAAGATACCGGATAAGACAAGAGAGAGTACCTGAAGTCTCTCGACATTGATACCGGCCGTTCTTGCTGCATCGGGATTCAGACCGCAGGCTCTCAGTCTCATTCCTGTCGGCGTCTTGTAGATGAAGATGAACAGCAGGATGACGATCAGCCAGCAGATATAGGTCAGGGTCAGCTGACCGGAGAATACCTCTCCGATGAACGGTATATCCTTGATGATCGGGATATCCCATGATCCCAGGATAGGCGTCGTCAGGGAAGCAGTCGTTCCCTTTTCACCTGTCATCAGGAACATGACGAATATCGCAACGGAATCCGCAAAAGTATTCAGAGCGATCATGATCAGGAAGGCATTGGCACCCAGCCTCATCGAGAAGAAGGCGATCAGCATGACGGTCACGACACCGATGGCCATGCCGGTCAGCACGCCGATCCAGGGGCTGCCTGACAGATAGCTTCCCAAAACACCGGCCAAAGCGGCAAAGGTCATGATCGATTCGATCGCGATATTGCCGATACCGGATTGCGCAGCGATGAATGTACCGATTGCAGCGAATACGATAGGAGTGGCCAGACGGACAATCGTAATCAGAAATTTCATTGAAAACAGAGTTGAAAAAATACTACTCAGCATGTTCTTCCAGACCCTCCTTTAATAACTGACGTTCTCTGAGTCTTCTCAGGAAGTACTGAGAAGAGATCAGCATGATGACGATACCTTCAACGATCGAGACGATCTCTGAAGGAACAGCACCGTCAACGAAGTATAATACGGCAGCGCCCTGTTCCAGATACTTGATCAGGAAAGCGGCGATGACGATACCGATCGGATTGTTTTTGCCCAACATCGACAGCAGCATTCCGGAGAAACCGATACCGACCAGTGACTGTGCCGGTGTATAGTAGCTGGTCTGTGTCAGCAGCTGGGTCGTGGAGCCCATTCCGCACAGCACGCCGGCGATGATCGCTGTTGTGATCGACAGCTTGAAGGCGCTGACACCGGAATACTCCGCAAACTTCGGGTTGGTTCCGGCAAGCCTCATCTGGTAGCCGAGTTTCGTCTTGTTCATGACCAGATAAAGGATCACCATGACGACCATCAGCAGGATGAAGCAGGCCGAGATTCTTAACGGTTCATACAGATAGCCGATCCTTGCAGTCGGCAGATAGTCCTTGGAAGAGACACCGCCTCTTTGCTGAGTGGCGATATATGTTCTGACGATATAAGCCGTGACAGCTGCATAGATGGAGTTGGACATCAGGGAAACGACCATTTCGTTGGTGCCGAATTTTGCCTTCAGGAAGGAAGGAATGATCATCAGCAGACCTCCCAGGATCATTGCGCCGATATAGCACAGGATCGGATGCAGGATCGGGCTGGTCGTAAACGGTGAAGAAGCGATATACGCGACCAGAGCACCGGTGATGATGTAGATGCCCTCAGCACCCATGTTGAAGCCGCCGGCCTTGAACAGAACACCGGCTGCCAGTCCGGCAAACGCAAAGGAAATGAAACTCTCAATGACGGCACCGATATATCTTCTCTTGGTAAGCGGGCCGATCAGGATCGTTTTCAGAGCGTTGACAGGATCTTTTGAAATCAGACAAAGGATGACGAACGTGATGGCCAGAGCGATGAGAATCGCAATGATCATCTTAATCGCATCGAATAATTTAGGATTGGAAATTGATAATTTGTACCGCTTTGAATACTTGCTGCTTCTGTTCTCAGTCATTCAAGGCACCTCCTATCTCTTCCGGCGTCTGATGTTTAGCGCCTAACATATACATACCTAATTCAGATTCGTTGACACTCTTCGCATCACGGAAGTATCCGGCGATCTGACCGTCAAACATGACGATGATGCGGTCGGACAGTGCCATGACCTCAGTCAGGTTGGCAGATACCAGCAGGATGCCGGCTCCGGCGTTGCGCATCTCGATCAGTTTGTGGTGAACGAACTCCTCGGAACCGATATCGATACCGTGTGTCGGCTGCTCGGCGATCATGAATCCGGAATTGGTGTTGTACTCTCTGGCAACGACGACCTTCTGGATATTGCCGCCGGAAAGGCTGTTGACACTGGCGTCGATGGTTTTGGTCTTGACAGCAAATGTCTTGACCAGATTCTCAGCGGTATCCCTGATCGCCTTGTTGTTCATGAAGACCTTTCCGTTGATGTCATCTCTGTCATAGTAGGTAGAGATCAGGTTATCGGAGATCGGAAGTTCTCCGGCAATACCGTCGCCCATTCTGTCTTCCGGAATGTAGGCCATGCCCAGGTTTCTGCGTCCCTTGATCTTGAGATCATTCACTCTGCTGCCTTCAATGATGATGTCGCCGGTATAAGCAGTCTCTTCAAGACCGGTGATACATTTGACCAGTTCCTGCTGACCGTTGCCTTCAACACCGGCAACACCCAGGATCTCACCCTTCTTGACCGCAAATGACATGTGATCGAGAACAGGCTTGCCGTTTCTTTCCATATAAAGATCTCTGACTTCCAGAGCCTTTTCGTTGTTGAAATCTTCGTGGGTCTTATAAGCGTCCATATCGCTGTCCAGGTCTCTGCCGATGATCAGGTTCGTCAGCTGCTGCATCGTCAGTTCCTCATTGAGATAAGTACCCTTGGATACACCGTTTCTGATGACGGAGATCTTGTCGGAAATCTTCTTGACCTCTTCCAGCTTATGAGAAATAAACAGAATCGTATGTCCCTGTTCCTTGAAGAAACGCAGCTGATCGAAAAGCTTATCCGTTTCCTGCGGTGTCAGAACCGAAGTCGGTTCATCCAGAATGATCAGTTCGGCATTACGATACAAGGTCTTCAGGATCTCGACCTTCTGTCTCTTGGCAACCGATAATGTTGATACCTTGGCATTGACATCGAGTTCAAAATCGTATTTGTCAGAAAGTTCCTGACATCTGCGGGCTGCCTCTTTCTTGTCGATAAAAATACCGTTTTTCGGTTCATCACCCAGGATAATGTTATCCACGACGCTGAATGAAGGAATCAGCATAAAGTGCTGATGAACCATACCGATGCCGGCTTTGATGGCATCCATCGAACTGCTGAAATTCGTTTCTTTTCCCTTGTAAGTAACAGTGCCGCTTGAAGGTCTCTCAATACCGAAGATCACCTTCATCAGAGTTGATTTTCCGGCGCCGTTTTCACCTACGATCGAATGAATTTCACCCTTTTCGAATTCCATGTTAATGTCACGGTTAGCCACAGTTCCGTTGGGATAGACTTTTGTAACATTATCAAGTTTCAATATCGTCTCACTCATAAGATCCTCCTCAAATTTAGAAAAAGTCATGCACCGCAGCAAAGACGATGCATGACTTTGTCAAACAATAATAAATCAGTAATTACTCAACACGGTTGCCATCTCTGAGTGCCGGCCAGTTAGCTGCATATTCATCAGCGTTCCAGTCAGTCAGACAGTCGATAACTTTAACCTGTCCGTTAACAACGGAAGCAAGAACCTCGTTCAGTTTAGCTCTTGTAGCTTCATCAGTATGTGCCATGTAGAAATCATTTTCAGCAATACCGACACCGTTCAGAGCGATACCCCACATTTCAGCCTTGCCGAGCTTCTGGTCGAATGTGCCGTTGCCCATCATTTCGATGACAGACTTGAGGCAGACACCAGTGTTCTTTAAAGCAGAAGTCAGGATCGTGTTAGCCCAGTCAGGATTGGTATCCTTGAACTGTAAGTACTGGTCCTGGTCAACACCGATGCACCATACATCGTCGTGCTCAGAGCAAGCATCGATAACACCGTTACCTAAGCCACCGGCAACCTGCCAGATGACATCGGCACCCTTGGAGATCATGTCAGCAGTAACTTCCTTACCTAAAGCTGTATCAGAGAATGAGCCCGGATAAGAAATGACATACTTGACATCATTGTCAGTCAGAACCTGGCAGTAGCCGGAAATGAACTGGTTCATTGACTGAGAATCCATACCAACAACAACACCGACAGTACCGGTCTTGGTTACGGAAGCACTTAAGCTACCGATCAGGTAACCTAACTCAGCAGTGTTGCACTTGACACTGTAGCAGTTTGCAGGAATACCGGTTTCCGGAACATAGTCATAGTCGTAGTTGAAGAACAGCTGATCAGGATACTTCTCACAAGCCTTGTATAAGAAGTCTTCATAGTCACCGTTACCGCAGACAACGAGGTCGTAAGCGTGATCTTCACAGACGTTGTCAAACCAGTTCATCCAGTTTGCTTCTGCTTTTTCACCGCTCGGGTCGCACTCGAATACGTCGACAGTGATGTTGTTGTCAGCAGCATTCACTTCATCAGCTGCACCGGCGATTGTGTCAAAGTATGACTGGTCGCCTCTGTGCGGAATCAGGACTGCAACTTTGGTTACACCGTCATCAGCCGGAGTAGTGTCAGCCGGAGTTTCTTCTTTCTTGCCACAGCCGACTAATGCGAATAACATTAAAGCTGCCAGCAATACAGTTAATAATTTCTTCATTTTTCTCTCCTTTTCCTATTATGTTAAAATACCCTGCGGTACTTTTAACCTGAGTAAATGCCGTGTTTTATGCAAACAGGAAAAACAACAGTCATCTTACGATAACACAGTTATTTTATCATCTCCGGCAGGCAGATTCAATGCAGTTTTGTGCACATCATACAGAAAAATGTATCCTGTAAACGCTTAACTTTTTCTGAAAGGAAAAAAGTGTTTTTTACCCATAAAATAAGGGCGTCCGATCGCTCAGACACCCTCACCAGACACACTTATTCTGTGAATTTTTTCACCTATTTCAGCAGGAATTCGATACCCTTCTCCGCAGCCGGGATCCAGAACGACCAGTTATGGATGCCCGGGCCTTCATAGTATTCGATCTGAGCCCCTGCTTCCTTGAAGAACTTGGCCAGTTCACGGTTGTTTTCAATGCCGAAATCCTCGGTTCCGCAGGCCATGAAGATCCTTGGATTTTCTATGCCTTTTTCCTTATTCTGTTCAAACTGCCACTCCGCATTGATGTCACTGTCAACGGCTTTGTCCAGATCGCCGAACTGTTCGATGTAATACTCGAGATTCGCCATCCGGTTAGGCTGGAAGTTCTCTTTCATCTTGGGCAGCTGCTTGGCGATGGCAGCGGAAGAAAGACCCATACAGGCACCGAAGGTCTCCGGGAACATCAGAGCCGCATGCATCGCTCCGAAACCGCCCATCGAGTTTCCGCCGATGAACGTATCTTCTTTTTTCATGGCGATCCCGTAAGTCTCACGCAGATAGTTGATCAGATCGACACCGACGAACGTCGCATACTTGTGACCGGTCGCCTCCCTGTCCAAGAAAAAGCTGACACCGCCTGTCGGCATGACGATGGCCAGATTGTATTTCATCGACCACTCATTGACCGGCGTGTGCTGCATCCAGTCATCGCAGTCGCCGTTGAATCCGTGTAAGAGGATCAGGGTCTTGGCCGGACGTTCATAATTGGGATTGTCTTTCATGAAGAAGCCGGCGCTCTTGGGCGGCAGATACATATGGAACTCGCCGTTGCGGACTAATCCCATGGAAAAGAATTTGACATATTGATACGACATGATTTGTCCTCCCTGTTGCTTATCTGCTTTCATTATAGGATCCGTATGCAGACAGTAATACTAAAAAAGTGTCCTCTTGTTTCAAGATTCACTGATCGCCTTCCTCATTTCTTGACAAGGCATTATCCCTAACATAAGATGAAAACGTAAACCAAGAAAAAGGAGAAAAATCATGTCAGAATACTACGACGCCTGGGCGTATACCACATCCAAAC
>JAEEGI010000602.1_pt1 | contig 103533 bp, 90 predicted proteins | sample 8958751 | NCBI WGS metagenome assembly JAEEGI01 (sample SAMN16246545, study PRJNA631951) | gut metagenome | biome: gut microbiome; feature: rumen; material: KS-attached | host: Bos | place: Iran: Karaj | collected 2018-10
GTACGACTTCAACAAATGTGTCTACAGATTCAGCTAATGAAGAAAAAAAGTGTCTAGTGAAATCAGGAAAAGTCATGCAATTGATACTGTCAGAAATTTGAATCGATTCAACTCATCCATTGAATCGATTCAATCGATCGAATGAATCGATTCAAGTTTTGAACACCTATATTTAATAGTTTAGAGTTGAGTGCGTAGCTTAATAGGGGGTAATGGTTATGGGGTAATAGTTTAGGGACATTCAGCTAATTCAAAAGGGAAAAACAGCTGACTCAATCGGGAAGATGAGTCGGCTGCGAAGGGAGATTGCCTATAGGCGCACTATCGTTTGCCTAAAGGCATTTTATAATTTGCCTAAAGGCGCACCATCGTTTGCCTTTAGCCAAATTACTTTCAAATTTATTATAGTGGAATGGGAATAGTATGCGGTATTTCACCACAAAGATACAAAATATTTTCCTGTTTTCCAAATAATTCGTAAAGATTTTTTTCTTAACGTATTGTCAAACCTTATTAAGTTTTTGAGAAGAATACCTTGATTCATTCCCTCTCCCCTATCCTGAGTTCGAGCAGGTCTTCGTACGAGCCATTAAACACATTCACATCGACTTCACCCTTGATGCCGTCCACATGACCGCGGTCGGAGTGTTGCCAGAATGTCCAAGGACCCTTATAACGCAGATGCTCAACATAATAATGGGCTATCCAGAAGGGATAACGGTCGAATTCGGGGGTGTTAAGGTAATCCCTGCGGAAAGTGTACGAGGTATATAATATAGGTGTGGCACCATAGTGCTGCTCTACATAATCCATCCAACGGATGACATTGTTGCGCAACTGGGCTTCTGTCAATTCACCTCTTGTTTCTACATCGAGTATAGGGGCGATATCATCGGGATCGAGCTGAACAATCCTACAATAGTGCTTTGCCTGCTTCACGGGGTCGGAACCAGGAGAAAAGAAATGATAGGCTCCTCGCAGGAACCCGTTCCCACGGGCGTGATAGAAATTGTGGTTGTAATTCTCGTCAATGAGATTGACTCCCTCTGTCGCTTTGATGAAAATGAAACGGATGGGCACTCCTCCTAATTCTGCGTTTCGCAAGCGGTCCCAATCTACGTCTTCCTGATAGTGACTGATATCGATGCCCCGCACGTCACCTTCTGGATAGACAATCTCTCCATACTTAGCATTGATATTGAATGCCTTATCGACAAGAAGTTTCCCGACAAAGAACAGCAGAATCATCGCAACGACAGCAAGGACAATCCAAACAACATGAAGCAAAGGGGAAGAATTGTGCTTCTTCCCCTTTTTCGCCTTTCGTCTTGCTGTCGACTTAGTGGCTACAGGCCGTTTTGATAACGTCTTAGCTGTTGCCATATTTTATTCTCCTCCCTTCCGGGGAGAGATAGAGGGATGCTATTGATGTTCCAACTGAAGCGTCTTTGTAGGCTGGTCGCATACTTCTTTCGGTCCCCAATACTGAATTGGGCCAGGATATACATAAGCCGTCTGCTTTGCCCACTCTGCACGCTTAGATGCGAAGAACTTGAATGGAGCACCATCGAGTTCAACCAGAGCCTTGCGGATTACTGGCTTCATCTTACCGTTACGCTTCTCCATGTTCATCATCATCGTGATAGGCACACCACCCGCAATCCATTCAGCAGCAGGAGCTGTGGTGTTGCGGACAACTGACATATAGCCAGTCTTGCCGTTTGCAATCAGACGAGATGCATTGTAACCTAGTGAGTAGCAGTAGTCAGCATCGTAGTTAGATGGTGCAGCACAACGGCCTTCGTAACCGAAGAAGTGGTGCTGAGTGCCGAACTTGCCAACATACTTGCCTTCCTTTGCCCACTGTTCCAACTTCACAGCTACCATTGCTGACAGCAGTTTCTCTGTCTCGATGAGCGATACCTGTACGTTTCCGTGTGGGTCGCGGTCGAGTGCCAACTGACGTGCCACGCTGGTTGGGAGTGAGTTGAACACATCAAGGTTCTCCTTGGAGATGTGTGTCTTCACGAAGTCAATCTGCTCGCTACGTCCCAGGTTCTTGGCTGCTGGAGTAGCCAGGATATCGTTCAACTGAGCAATCAGTTTCTTGATAGCCGGAATGAACTCAATCAGTCCTTCAGGAATGAGTACAGTACCGAAGTTGTTTCCTTCAGCAGCACGGTCGGCTACAGCCTGAGCGATGTATGTCACTACATCGTCGAGACTCATATTCTTTTCCTCTACCTCTTCGCTAATCAAGCAGACGTTTGGCTGACACTGCAGGGCACATTCAAGAGCAATGTGAGAAGCTGAACGACCCATCAGCTTGATGAAGTGCCAGTACTTACGTGCAGAGTTACAGTCGCGCTGAATGTTACCTATCAACTCGCTGTAAGTCTTACAAGCTGTATCGAAACCGAATGAAGTCTCGATCTGCTCGTTCTTCAGGTCACCGTCGATGGTCTTAGGGCAACCTATCACCTGCACACCATACTTCTTGGCAGCATAGTACTCTGCAAGCACACATGCATTCGTGTTAGAGTCGTCACCACCGATGATCACGAGCGCCTTGATGCCCAGTTCGCGAAGAATCTGAATACCCTTCTCAAACTGGTCAACTTCCTCAAGTTTGGTACGTCCCGAACCGATGATGTCGAAACCACCTGTGTTGCGGTACTCGTCCATAATCTCAGGAGTAATCTCCATGTATTTGTGATCTACCAGGCCTCCAGGACCGAGGATGAATCCGTATAGCTTATTAGCAGGATTGAGTGACTTGACACCATCAAACAGACCAGAGATGACGTTGTGACCACCAGGAGCCTGACCACCACTGAGGATGATACCTACATTGAATGGTTCGAGCTGTTTCTGTTCACCTGGAACGAACTCGATAACAGGCATTCCGTAAGTATTGGGGAACAATGCCTTGATTTCTTCCTGATCACCAACCGACTGAGTCGGTTTGCCTTCTTTCGCAACCACAGGACCTAAGAGAGCCTTAGGCAGTTTGGGCTGGTAGGCAGCACGTGCAATTTGTAATGCGCTTTTTTCCATAATGAATTAAAATGTGATATTTTATGCTTAGTTTCACCAAATTTCCTGCAAAATTACAAAAAAATGTTCAATATCCAATGTTCAATGTTCATTTTTTTGTAATTTTGTACTCGTAAATACATAAACAATTAAACTATTAAGCAATTAACCCTATAAACTCAACAAGTTATGGCAAAGAAAAGAATCATCAAGAAGAGTTTGCACTACATCATGAGCGACCTGTTCACAGCTACACTCATTTCCCTGGCCGACAAGAAAAGCGACCCCGAGAAAGTAGCAGAACTGCAAGAAAAGATTCTAAAGGTATACGAAGACTTCAACAGTCGTCTTAGCAACTACGAGCGCAAGAATGCGAAAGCCTTCTTCAAACAATATAAGGAGGAGGTAAACAAGGAAATAGCCGACATTATCGCTGCCATCGAAAATGTTTAGCATACAAAAGCGCAGGTCTTCCCGACCTGCGTTTGCTACTTATTTCTTTTTTTCGTATCTTTGCAGTCAAATTAAATCATAATGGCAGAAAGCAACATATTAGAGAAATTAGAAGGACTGGTCAGTCGGTTTGAGGAGATATCGACCCTCATCACCGACCCAAACGTGATTGGTGACCAGAAACGATACGTGAAACTCACCAAAGAATACAAGGACCTGAGTGAGATTATGAAGGCACGAAAGGAGTACATCAACTGCCTGCAGAATGCAGAAGAGGCACGTGAGATGATCTCTGCCGAAGATGATCCTGAAATGAAGGAAATGGCACGCGAGGAACTATCAACAGCCGAACGTCGCATCCCTGAGCTGGAGGAGGAAATCAAACTGCTCCTGGTGCCTGCCGACCCAGAGGACGGCAAGAATGTAGTGATGGAAATCCGTGGAGGTACAGGTGGCGATGAAGCGGCTCTGTTTGCCGGCGACCTATTCCGCATGTACTCAAAGTATTGCGAAATGAAAGGATGGAAAGTAACCATCAGCAGTTTCTCGGAAGGTGCATCAGGTGGCTACAAGGAAATCATCTTTAATGTGACAGGCGAAGGGGTATATGGTATTCTGAAATACGAATCGGGCGTACACCGCGTACAGCGTGTACCTGTGACAGAGACACAAGGGCGTGTACACACCAGCGCAGCCACTGTAGCCGTTCTGCCTGAAGCAGAACCGTTTGATGTGGAAATCAACGAAGGTGCCATCAAGTGGGACACATTCCGCAGTCAGGGCGCAGGTGGTCAGAACGTAAACAAGGTGGAATCGGGAGTTCGTGCCCGCTATATGTGGAAGAACCCTAATACGGGCGTCGAGGAGGAAATCCTTGTCGAATGTACTGAGACACGCGACCAACCCAAGAACAAGGAACGTGCGTTGGCCCGTCTGCGTACATTTATTTACGACCGCGAACATCAGAAATATATTGACGACATAGCCAGCCGACGCAAGACGATGGTGAGTACAGGCGACCGTTCGGCGAAGATCCGCACCTACAACTATCCGCAAGGACGAATCACCGACCATCGCATCAACTACACCATCTACAACCTTGCTGCGTTTATGGATGGGGACATACAGGACTGTATCGACCACCTGATCGTAGCAGAGAATGCTGAGAGGCTGAAAGATGCAGAATTGTAGGGTATGAATGATATCATTACGACACTGAACGACTTCATGTGGGGATGGCCTATGATCATCCTGTTGCTAGGCACCCACATCTACCTCACTTTCCGTCTGAAGGTTCCACAGCGGAAGTTGTGGACTGCTATCAAGTTGTCTGTAGGAAAGGACAAGAATTCGAGTGGCGATGTAAGTCAGTTCGGTGCACTGGCCACCTCACTTGCTGCCACCATTGGAACAGGCAATATCATCGGTGTGGCTACAGCTATCTCGCTAGGAGGTCCTGGTGCTGTATTGTGGTGTTGGCTCACTGGTGTGTTCGGCATCGCAACAAAGTATGCAGAGGGATTGCTTGCCATCAAGTATCGCACAAAGAATGCGGAAGGAAAGATGATTGGCGGTCCGATGTATGCGTTGGAGCGAGGTCTGGGTATGAAATGGCTGGCTGTAGTGTTCTGCATCTTTACTGCCATCGCTGCATTCGGCATTGGTAATACCGTTCAGGCAAATGCAATCTCTGAGAACCTAAGTCTGGTATGCAAAGACTTCGCCGACCCTATGACCAGCAAGATGTTCACTGGATTCATCGTTGCTGCAGTAGTAGGATTTGTCATCATAGGTGGAGTACGCAGCATTGCTAACTGGTGTACCCGTCTAGTACCGTTGATGGCACTACTATACGTACTGGGTTGCATTTACATCCTCATCGTAAACCATCAGTACATCATTCAAGCGCTTCAGTTGATTATCAGTGAGGCATTCTCTCTGAAAGCATTCGGTGGAGGTACAGCAGGAACAGTCATCATGATGGCTGCACGCTATGGTATCGCCCGAGGTTTGTTTTCCAACGAATCAGGTATGGGATCAGCCCCTATCGTCGCAGCAGCCGCACAAACCAAGAATCCTGTTCGGCAGGCGTTGGTATCATCAACAGGCACGTTCTGGGATACGGTCATCATCTGTGCGATCACGGGAATGGTGGTTGTGACCAGCATCATTGCCTACCCTGAAATCAGTCAGGACGACGGAGGTATGCTAACGAAGAAGGCGTTCGGCATGATTCCCTATGTGGGCACTCCCATCCTAACGTTCGGCATCATCACCTTTGCATTTTCTACAATACTTGGCTGGAGCTACTACGGTGAACGAGCTGTGGAATATTTAGGCGGCCGACGCGCTGTGTTCTGCTATCGTGTGCTGTGGATTCTCCTCGTGTTGGTGGGGTCTGTGCTCAGCCTCGACCTAGTGTGGAATATCTCCGACCTAATGAATGCCATGATGGCGATTCCAAATCTTATCGCACTATTGCTACTCTCAGGCGTGATTGCACGTGATACGAATTACTATTTGTGGGAAAAGCATTTGGATGAGGAGAGTTAAAAATAAGAATTTAAGGAAATAGGGAAATATGATTCACGACCTATGTATCATTATGCTGACTGCTGGTATCACCAGTTTGCTGTTTAAGTTCTTTAAGCAGCCTGTGGTGTTAGGCTATATTGTTGCAGGTATGTTTGCCGGACCTTACTTGTGCGGGCAGTCATGGATTGACAACACGGAAAGCGTTGACATGTGGGGCGAGATAGGTGTGCTGTTCCTGTTGTTTGCAATGGGACTGGAGTTCAGCTTTAAGAAATTGCTGCAGATGGGCAGTACTGCCCTGATTGCTGCAGGCACGGTGGTGGTAGGCATGATGTCGGTCGGATTCCTCCTAGGGCGTATTATGGGTTGGGACGAAATCAACTCACTCTTCCTGGGTGGTATGCTCTGTATGTCGAGTACCACGATTGTGTTCAAAGCCATTGAAGACATGAATCTCGGCACACACAAGTTTGCCAAAGTTGCATTTGGCATCCTCATCGTCGAAGACCTCTTTGCGGTAGTTCTGATGGTGCTACTTTCATCAATTGCCGTTGAGAAACAGTTTGCTGGTGCCCAACTGCTGATGGAAATAGGCAAACTCGTTGCCTATCTGGTATTGTGGTTCGTCGTAGGAATTGCCATCATCCCCACTTTCCTCAAGAAATTCCGCCGTCTGCTCAACGATGAGACCCTCACCATCTTCGCTATCGGTATGTGTCTGGGTATGGTGTTGCTTGCTATGGATGCAGGCTTCAGTTCGGCTCTCGGTGCATTTGTCATGGGGTCGGTATTAGCAGAAACATTAGAGGCAGAACGCATCGAGCATCTTGTACAACCGATAAAAATTGTATTTGGTGCCATCTTCTTCGTATCAGTCGGCATGATGATCAACCCAGAACTGCTGTTGCAATACTGGGTTCCTATCGTCATCATCACCCTGACCGTCATATTCGGACAAATCATCTTCGCCTCCTTGGGTACACTTCTCTCAGGCGAATCGCTGAAAGTCAGTCTGCAGACAGGTTTCACACTGGTACAGATTGGTGAGTTTGCTTTCATCATCGCCGACTTCGGACACTCATCAGGAGTGACAGATGACAGCCTCTACCCTATCGTGGTTGCGGTCAGCGTCATCACCACGTTCCTCACGCCATTCATCATGCGACTGTCGGGACCAGCAGAAACCTACCTCAACAATCATCTCAGTCCTGGCATCAAACTATTCATCGAAAACTACGCACAACGTAAGAGCACGGTCTCGTCGAATAGTGTATGGAAGACATATCTACGCAAGGTAGCAGTCACAATGCTCATATCGGGCATCATCACAGCATTTATCTATCTCATCTATTTCCAGACCATCTGCCCATTCATCCTATCAAAGTCCACATGGCTCGAGTCGTTCCTCAGTCCCGATACGGCAAAGATGATCATGAAGATTATCGCACTTGTCATCATCATAGGAGGAGCCTCACCTTTTATATATAATATAGCAGCACGCCATCGTAATGCAAAGGAAGCACGTGCCCTGTGGAATTCAGGTAGCGGGCAGAAAGCATGGTTGGCAGGCCTGCTGTTATTACGTATTCTCATAGGAGTCGGAGTAGTATCGTACGCCATCGTACGTATCTTTACCCTCACATCAGGTATGCTCATCGGTATCTCTTTGCTGCTCATCGTTATCATCATCATGTCGAAGAGCGTCAAGAGCCGTTCACGCGGTATGGAGGAACAGTTCAACAAGAACCTCACAGCCCGAGAGGTATCGGCCGACAAACGCCGTCCGGTCACCAAAGCCTTTGAAAGTTCGCTTCTACCCTACGATATTCACATCTCCACTTTCATCCTGCCCACCGCATCGTCGTTCAGCGGAAAGACCCTCAGTCAGCTCAACATACGTAAGCACTCGGGAGTCAGCATCGTACGCATCATCCGTGGAGGCGTTTTCACAAACATCCCAGGAGGAGGCAAACATATCTATCCAGGCGATCAGATTGTCGTAGCAGGAAGCGACGAACAAATCGACAAGTTCAAACAGATGATTGACGGCAGCATCCTCAAGGAGAAGCCAGAGACACGCGTACACGTCACCCTTGAACACTTTACCCTCGAGGCAGGCAACCCACTTATTGGACGCTCTATCATCGAGTCAAACATACGCGATGAAGCCCATTGTATCGTTATGGGCATCAAGCGAGGTGAGGAATACCTTATGAACCCCGAACCGCAAGAAGTGCTCGAACAAGACGACATCGTCATCGTGGCTGGTGAGACAGAACTCCTCAAACAGTTCGTCGATTCATTCAGCTCGTAGCCCCCAGAATCATTATCAATCACTAAATATCCCATTAACAATGAGCAAGATTTTCGACATTATCAAGGCTCCCAAAGTCATCAAGGAACAAGCCGAGAACATCGGTGAAGTGGCAGAGGATGCTAAGTCGTTCAATATCAAGAAAATCATCGACGAAGCCCTCGAAAAGATTGGTCAGGTCAACATCATCATCGCAGGTAAGACAGGTGTGGGAAAAAGCACACTCGTCAATGCTGTGTTTAAAGGAAACCTGGCAGAGACAGGCGTCGGAAAACCTGTCACCCAGACCATGAAAGAGTATTCAAAGGAAGGTGAACCCGTTCACATTTTCGACACCAAAGGATTTGAACTGGGCAATGCACTCACCATTCGTGAAGAACTCAAGTCAGAAATCGAGAAGCGCAAGAAGTTGGGTGACATGAAGAAGCAGATACACCTCGCATGGTTCTGCATCTCCAACGACGGAAAGCGCGTAGAGAAAGCCGAGATAGAGTTCATCAACGACCTGGCCAAAGAAATACCTGTCGTAGTAGTACTCACCAAGACACTCGACACCTCCCTTGAGTTTTACAACATCGTGAAAGACGAATGTCGTGAAGCCACCAATGTCATCCGCGTACTCGCTCAGCCCTACGAGACCCCTATTGGTACCATCCCCGCAATGGGTCTTGAAGAACTGATCGACCACACCTACGAAATCGTGCCCGACATAGCCAAGGCTGCCCTTGCAGCCTCACAGAAAGTCAATGAGAGTATCACCAAGAAAGCGGTCGATAAAATCATCGCAGTCGCAGCGAGTAGTGCCGCGGCTATTGGGGCTACGCCCATTCCCTTCAGCGATGCGGTACTTCTGGCGCCTGTTCAAATCGGTATGATCGCCAGCATCTGCAAGGTAATGAAAGTAGACGCAGACCGTGCGTTTCTCACTACTATCATTACAAGTGCCGCAGGAGTATTAGGAGCAACTATTACAGGACGTACCGTCGTACGCGGACTCATCAAGTGTATACCAGGAGCAGGCACCGTCATAGGTGGCAGCATCAGCGCTGTCACGGCTTCACTGCTCACTACCGGCATGGGCTACGCCTTCTATAATGCAGTACGTACTGCGCAAGGAAAAAGCATAGAGGACATCACAGCAAAAGATTTGGGAGAAGCCTTCAAGGAAGAACTGAAGAAAGTGAAGTTCTAAGAAACAACAATGCCGAAGCGCTGAGCTTCGGCATTGATATTATTCCTTGTTTTCTTCTTCTTTCTGTTCGGGCAACTCGAAATCAGTAATGCCTGCACGAACAAGAATGTTGTACCATGCGATAACTTTACGCATATCGCTTACGCGAACGCGCTCTGTATCATAGTTGGGGAGCACTTTCGCAAAGAAAGTGATAACTTCATCATTGTCAGCTTTCTTATGGTTGATATCCACTTCTTTTCCTTCGTATTCTTTCTTGATTGAATCGAACACACGAACAAGGGGTGTATCTTCCCCGTCGTCAGTATAGATGGATATCTCTGCTACGGCTACGACACGGTCGGATGCATAGGCTGGCATTCGTTTTTTTTGCTCGTCAAGGCTTTCCACGATGAGCATATTGGCGCCTCGACTTACGAGGCGATAGAGTCCTGGCTTGCCAGAAATGGCTAATACTTCTTTAATCATATTATATTTCTATGTTTTGTAATTGCTTCAATATGTTGTTGTTGCCGTTGTTGATGATGCAATAGTCCGACAGTTTCATCTTAACAGCTTCAGGCATTTGTGCCTTCATGCGTACGTATGCTTCGCCTCGTGTGAGTTTATCGCGATGAATGATGCGGTTGATACGTACTTCGTCGGATGCGAAGACATAGATAATCTTATCGACAGAGTCAGCGAGTCCTGCCTCGAAAAGGATGGCACATTCCATGAACATGACTTCTGAGTCCTGAAAGTTACACCACATCTGGAAGTCCTGACGGATGCGTGGATTGATAAGCTGTCCGATGGTCTCCTGATTTTCCTTACATGCGTAAAGATAGTTAGCAATGACTGGTTTGTTGAGACTGCCGTCTTCGAGATAGGCTTCTTCTCCAATGAGCTTGATGATTTCTGCCTTTATCTCTTCATCTTCTTTCATGAGTATTCTTGCGCGGTCGTCGCAGCTATATACTGGGAATCCTTTCTTCTTCAAGAAAGTTGCTACGTAGGTTTTACCGCTTCCTATTCCTCCTGTAATTCCTATTTTCATAATGGTTTAATAATTAATCTTCTTGTTCTATAACATAGTCTACTACCTCTGGGCTGATTCGAATGTTGTAGATGCCCTGAGGGGATTCACGTAAGATAAGTTTGCATTTGTTGTCTTGTGGCTTGATTGTGTTGTAATCAATCACGATGATAAAGTCATCCTGTTTAATGTGGTTGAACATCGTGGCGCTCACCTTGAAGGTGACATCAGCCATGAGTGGGAAGGTCCGCAGAATCTTGTTGTGGGGTATGTTCTCACAATAGATAGGTACCTTGACGGTCTTGGTTGTGAAGAGGTCCACACATGCCTTGACGCTGACGGTATCAGGAATCATCTTGACGCCTTTGATTCGGCTGAGCGGCAATCTCAACTGGAGAGTGTCCTTGATGTCGTCGAGGATGACCGGCTCTGTATAGACTACCTTTATGGTGTCGTATATGTTGCTTGAAGCATAGACGTCAACGTATTTGGGTTGTATCTCTATACCGCAAAGCAGGTACTCGTCAGATGTTCGTATCTTGCCTTGAAACTCAATCGGTATCTGCTTGTGCTCACCCATCGAGTAATAGATGTCTACGGTCGAGGGGATGACGCTCTGCATTGTGACTCCCTTTGGCAGCTCCTTGGTGAGTGTCTTCTTCCACACGTAGTTATCGATAGTGAGCACGCCTCCCATCTTGGGCAGGTCATTGTAATCGACATTGAGCACTTTGTGACGTCGCTTTACAAGGTACTGCATGATGGAGAAACCTCGCCCCGACACTGATGCCGAAATGTTGGACGGCAGGTCAGATGTAAAAATGAGGTTCTTCGGCTGGTTGATGATACGAAGCTCATATTCGAGGTTGATGGTAGTGTGATCCTTGAAGGTCTGCGAAAGCCAAAACCCGACTGCAACGATGAGAAACAGCAGAAATACCATGATTTCCCTGTTGACCGTCACGAATCTGAACTTGCGGAACAGACGTCGGATGTAGGCTACACTACGCTGTCGGAATATGGTAAAACCTGATTCCATCTACCCCCTTGAACATTGGCTTCGCCCCAAACACACAGGATTATTTCTGTACGGTCTGCGCTACATCAGCAAAGACGTAGTTGCGATCAACATGTATGGTTACTCCCTTAGAGATTTCAATGGTTACGAATGGTTCACCCTCATTGAGTTCCTTGATTGTTCCATACAATCCGCCTCCTGTCACAACACGTGTACCTACCGTAAGGCTGTTACGGAACTTCTGGATTTCCTTTTGCTTCTTTTGCTGAGGACGTATCATAAAGAAATACATGATTGCAAACAATGCAACCAGCATTATAATCATGGTAGGGTCGAATCCACCCATACCCTTTCCTTCTGCAGCTGCTGGGGCTGCCTGTAATAACTGAATCATCATAATGGTTTAGTGTTTAATAGTTTAATCGTTTAATTGCTTGATAGTATGATTATCTCTATTTTTTCATTAGTTTATGTTCTTTGATGAGGTGCTTTGAGATAGCATCGAGTATACCGTTGATATACTTATGGCTCTTTGGTGTACTATAGTACTTAGCCATTTCGACATATTCATTGATAGTGACCGACACAGGTATCTCTGAGAAGCTGAACATCTCGGCAAGCGCCATCTGCATAAGGATGACGTCCATGAACGCCAGACGGTTGAACTCCCAGTTCTTCACGCTCTTGCTGATTAGCGACTGATAATACTGGCAGTTTTCGATGGTCTTGCGCAGCAGTGTCTGGGCGAACTCCTTATCTTCGTAGTCGCGGAATTCAGGCAGCAGTTCTTGATCAGCCCCATTGGCCTGCTCAAATCGCTTGATGGTCTTGAGCACGAAGGTGTCAACAATCTCCTTGTCATCATTCCAGAATATGTTCTTATCTTCTATATTCTCGTCGATTTCTTCAGCTCGCATGATGATGTTCTTATAGAGCCTTCTCCATAGTTCACGGTCTGCGCTATAATCGACATTTGGCTGAGTCATGTATTCTGCATAGTACTCCGACTCGGTAATGCTAGCATACAACTGCTTCAGCAATTCGCGATCCTGCCCCCATCCCAATGAAGGGTTGGTATCCACAAAATGCATCAGCTGTTTGTTCGATGCCAATTGCTCGATAAACTGGTTGTCCAAGAAGCGATGGCTGATAACAGTATCGATGTGTGCAACTCGATTGCGTTCTTCCTGGTCATTGATGATTTCGTCAGCCATTCGGGTGATGTCAACCATCAGCAGAAGGAGCAGATTATAAAGGTCGTAAGCCTTGTCTAAACTCTCCATCAGAATCTTCTCCACCGACTCAACTCTCCCTTCTCCGTTCTGGTAAAATGCGTATAACAGTTGAAGTATCTTAATGCGAATTAATGTGCGATTTATCATAACAAAAAACTCTTTTTTTGATTTCGTGATGCAAATTTATAAAAAAAATCCCAATTTTCTTGCATATCTCAAAAAAAAAGAACAAATTTGCATGCAATTTCAATGTTGAACTCAGAAAACATAAGCGATGATGACGAATGCAGACAAAGAACTGGTCTTCTCGGAGAGCGTAAAGGCCGGTAAGCGAATTTACTATTTCGATGTAAAGCAAAGTCGTAATGGCGACAAATATGTGGCTATTACAGAGAGTAAGAAAATTGTGTCGGGAAACGAAGAGAATCCGCAGGTGACGTACGAGAAACACAAGGTTTTCCTGTACAAGGAAGACTTTGAGAAATTTACCGCCGCACTCGACAAAGTAATCAAAGTGGCAAGTGATGGAGTCATTCCTGAATCTGTTCCAGAACCTGCTGCCGATGAGCCTGCTTCTGTCGAGCCTATCGACACGAATCTGGACATCCAGTTCTAACCCCCAAGGTAGAACTACAAACAAAAAAAGATACAGGTGTCTGTATCTTTTTTTGTAGAAACTGCGAGGTCGGTACCCGATTCGAACGGGTGTAGACGGTTTTGCAGACCGTTGACTAAGCCTCTCATCCAACCGACCAGTTTCGATTTGCGGGTGCAAAGGTACAAAATAATTCACAATTCACAATGCATAATTTGAAATAATTTCGTAATTTTGCATAAAAAACGAACGCGAATGGCTATTCTTGCGGATATTTACGGAAAAATAGATGCTTTTAGCAGTCAAAACCTGTTGTTCGGACCGAACGATAAAGTATTGGTAGCACTGAGCGGCGGAGCCGATTCGGTGTTTCTGCTTCGATACCTCATCGCTCGTGGTTACGATGTAGTGGCTGCCCATTGCAATTTCCATCTGCGTGATGAAGAAAGCATGCGCGACGAGCTGTTCGTGCGCGAATTGTGCCAGTCGCTTCATATCCCCCTTCAGGTGAAGGACTTCGACACCCAGACTATCGCACAACAACAACATATCAGCATCGAGATGGCTGCCCGAAACCTGCGCTACGAATGGTTCGAAACCTTACGCCAAACGTTCGAGGCCGATTGTATCGCGGTAGCCCATCATCAGGACGACAATATCGAGAGCATGCTGCTCAATATGGTTCGCGGTACAGGCATCAAGGGCCTGTGTGGCATCCAGCCACGCAATGGTCATATCGTTCGCCCTTTGCTGTGTGTAAACAGAAACGAGATTCGTGCAGGACTGCAGGAGATGTGTCAGACATTTGTGGACGACAGCACCAATTTCGACAATCAATACAGCCGCAACCGCATCCGACTTGACGTAATGCCCATCCTGCGCAGCATCAATGCTGGAGTCGATAGCAATATACTTACAACCATCGAAAACCTCAACGAAGTCAGGAAAATCACCGAGGAGAGTATCGGGCAGAGCATCCGCCTGTGTTGTCAGCACGAAGGCGACACCTTATATATAAATATGAAGTGCCTCAACGAGGCTCCCTCTCCCCTCTCGGTGCTCCACACCATTCTGGAACCCTTAGGATTCAATCGCTCCCAAACGCAACAACTGCTGCAATGCAGTCAGGTGGGCAGACAATTCCTATCAGCCACACATACGGCGGTCGTCGATCGTACCAATATTCTTGTGGAGAAAACTAAAAAGGAAGCAAACGGACCTTCGCCCAAGGGAGTTAAATTAGAAGTTAACGAGCTACCGCTTGAGGAAGTCGGAACCATTCAAAAAGACAGTAGTCACGCCTATCTCGATGCCGACAAGGTGAAGGGTGAATTGACTGTACGCCCTACCCTTCCAGGCGACCGTTTTCGTCCCTTTGGCATGAAGGGACAGAAACTGGTAAGCGACCTGCTGACCGACCTGAAAGTAAATCGGTTGGAGCGGTCTCGCCAACTCGTCGTTTGCGACGAGGAGCGCATCCTATGGGTAGTCGGACGCCGTGTGTCTGATGATTGTAGGGTGACGGAACAGACCCGTCGGGTTATTTGTTTGGATGCTTCTTCAGTTGCTTCTTCTGCATCTGCTTCCACTGAGCCTTAGCATATTCCTGCATATCTACCACCTCGTCTTTCTCATCTACGATTTCAAATCCAAGCATGGTTTCAATCACGTCTTCGAGGGTCACAATACCTCGTAGGCTACCGTATTCGTCGATGATGATAGAGATATGCTCTTTCTTCTCAAGCAGCTTTTCCCAGATATTAGCTACAGGCTCTTCTTCCGAGAACGAGAGGATAGGACGTGCCAGCTCCTTGAGGTGTACATTGAATTTATCTTCTGCCAGGCGCTCCAGGATTGTCTGTCGCAGCACATATCCTGTGATATAGTCGCTGTTGTCATCATCATAGATAGGAATACGCGAATAAGTAGAGAGTTCTTCGTCTTCATAGAATTCCTTCAGGGTCATCGAGCTGTCAGCCATCGATACCACCACACTCGGAGTCATAATCTCATGAGCTGTAATCTCATCAAGCTTCAGCAGGTTCTGAATCATCTTGTTCTCCTTCTTTTCCAACACACCCTCTTCCGCACCTACGGTCACCATAGCCGACACCTCCTCACGGCTTACCACCTGCTGGCTTGCCCCGTGAGAGATGAGGTGGGTGATACGCTCCAGACACCACACAAGAGGGAACGTGACGAACACCAGCACACGGATGATTTTCGATGCCGGAAGGGCCAACGAACGCCAATGAGTCGAGCCTATGGTCTTTGGAATGATTTCAGAACAGATGAGGATGAGCAACGTGAACACACCCGATACGATACCGATTACCGTATCATGCGGATAATTCAGTTCCTGAGCCATCTGCATAGCCTCCGAACCTACCAGCGAAGCACCTACCGTGTTCGCAATAGTGTTGAGCACCAGAATAGCGGAAATAGGCCGTTCAATATCCAGTTTATACTTTTTCAACAGCGCTGCACCTTTCTTTGCCTGAGCCTCCAACGATGAGATATACGACATCGGGGTCGACATCAGTGTGGCTTCGAGCACAGAACACAAGCCCGAGATGAGCAGTGCTGCCACCATATATATAATCATCAACTCCATATTGCCTCCCTTCTGTCTATCGGGCAATACAAATAATCACTCTTGCGCCAAGGCGCCGGATAACCATCTGAATCTGTATTCATGTATATTTTTCTTAACTATAAACTCTCAACTGTAAACTGTAAACTATCAACTATAAACTATCAACTAAATCTTATCTCCGTATGCCAAATCGCCTGCATCGCCCAGTCCTGGGACGATATAGGCATGTTCGTTCAGCTCAGGATCAATGACGGCACACCATAAGGTCACGTTTGTATAATCGTGGAATACCTTCTTCAGGTAGTCCACACCGCGCTTCGACGCAATGACGCAACACAGGTGCACCTCTGCAGGAACGCCTTTCGTGCAAAAAGCCTCGTAGCCCAGTTCGAAGCTGCCCCCGGTTGCTAACATCGGGTCGACAATGAAAAGGGTCTTGCCCGTCAGGTCGGGCGATGCGATATACTCAATCTGAATGCCTACATTCTTGCACTCCCTGTCCGTGTAATAGCGGTAGGCTGAAACAAATGCATTGTCGGCCTGGTCAAATACATCGAGGAATCCTTGATGAAACGGCAGTCCGGCACGGAAAATCGTTCCTAACACAATTTGGTTGTCGGAGGTCTGCACATGAGCCACACCCAGCGGTGTCTGAATCTGTTTTTCAGAGTACGATAATTGGCGGCTCACTTCATAAGCCATCACATGGCCAATCCGCACCAAGTTATTGCGAAACTTAGCTCTGTCGCCATGGATTTCAACATCACGCAGCTCCGCCAAATATTGATTGAGTACTGTATTTTTTTCCGATAGATTTATGACCTTCATATCTATTGTTCATCCTTTCAACCTGCGAAGATACTGCTTTTATTTCAAACAGCCAAATATTTTGCCCATTTTGTGTAGAAATCAGACATAATGCCCAGTCAACGCGTTGAATAAGCCTGATTAGCGGTTTAATTTGCCAACATGTCAAACACCTTGATATATCGGCCATATCTTCCCTTGTCATCCAAGCCCGAGTCGCCTTCGTCCTCATCATCCACACTCTTCACCTTCGTTTCGATACACTTGCCGTTCTCATCGTAGTAGTAGCGCCACTCGTAGGTCTCGCCCTCCTCCAACGTCTGAGTGAACGAGAAGATCAGCCTGTGGTCGTCGGGGTCAGGCAACAACTCGCTATACTCCTTGAAATACATGCTGTTGCGCTGTTCAGAGATGAAGTAACAATGGTTGGAACTATCACCGTGCTTCGTATCAGGTTCAAAGTATAACTTGATGTCGTCAGTCACAGGAGGATAGTCTTCAGCCAGCTGGTCGTGAATCACGATACGCATATCTCGAGGCAGTTCCGACTTGCTGTTCTTCGTCACCTTGTTCTTGGCATTCGTATATGTGCTCCTGATCATCTTCAGCCGCTCAGCCTTCGGAGTCGTCTTCACATTGGTTGCCTTCTGTTCAGCATCCTTCGTGTTGACCATCATTTCAAAGATGTCGAGACATTGCTTGGCAAACTCCTGGTCTGACGCCTCGTCAGCCACCTCTTCCGCATCATCATCGACATCCATCAACTTGTCAATCCCCGCCTTCGACTTGTGCTCAATCCGACGACCCGCAGCATCGAAGTAGTTGCGTACCTCCGTCACATAGCCGGCATCCGTCACACTCCGCGAAAAGGCAAAGAGCAGATGCCCGTCTTCCGGGTCGAACAGCAGTTCACGTTCACGCTCATGACCGTGAGCCGTAAAGTACTCCGTCATGAAATAGCAGACCGATGTGGGGTCGATGATATAACTCGTCGGCTCGTTCTTCTTGAAGTAGAACTTCATTTCCGACTCCTCGTTGATGATGAAATCCTCATCCACCTGCGTACCGTCATTCAGAGTGATGGTCATATCCCGAGGACCGATGCTCCCCTTCCCGTTCGCAGCCACCATCTCCTTCGCCTTAGCATACAGCTCACGGATACGTTTTATCTGCCCTTCCTTCGACTGGCTACCCTTCACAAAGAAATCGCTCAGGTTCTTCAAAATCGTGTTGTAGGTCCTCACCGCCAACGCTTTCGGATCATGCGTGTACCAAGTAGCATTGATTTTCTGTCCGTCGGCATACTCCATATACACACGATACGAGTGTCCGCCCGCCATCATATCCTCCTTGTTGTAGCCCTTCAGGCTTCCTGCATCCAAGTCCTCCAGCAGCTGCTGCATCCGCTTCACATCGTCAGCAGTCACGTTATGCTCCTGCTTCGTCTCCAGAGGAGTACCCGCATCCGTACACTTCACCACCTTCGGTGTTTTCCCCACATCGGCAATCAGTTCGTAGTAGTCCTTCCCCTTATCAGGAATCCCATGCGGAGTCTCCGCACAACTGCAATAAATCAACTGCGACTTCGGAGTGTTCTGAGCATCCGCAGCCACAAACACAAACAACATCGCCAACAGAATAATCAGTTTCGTTTTCATCATAGCCATCAATATACGATTTGTCTGCAAAGATACGGAAAAAAATAAAATACAGACCCAAAAACAAACCGTTTTTAATAAAAGAAAGAGCAAAAATACGCTATATTACGATAAAAGACAGAACTAAATTGATATAATACTTCATAAAAAATGGAGCATACGAGCGACACAGAGTGTAAATGATAATGCTAAAGTATACCAAATAATAATTGAAAAGTATACCACAACAGAGTTACGGGCAGCTTTCTTGAATTCCATCATTGTCATGACTCTTGAATTAGGACCATCCCATGATTCAATGTTTGTAGCTACTTAGTAGGATTATTCAGTTTTTATGTACTTCAGCACCCTCTTGGCAGCCTTGTCCAACGTATACTTATGGTCGTCGAAATAGTAGAAGCCTGTTTTCCATTTCAAATACATCCTTCGTCCAAACTTGAACAACGCCAAAAACAACATACTATAGAAGGTGGCACGCCAAAACACACTCCAGAGAAAATCCTTCCACCATACCCTCTGCATATCTGGATTCCAATCCTTTGGGAATCCCACAGATTTCATATAGATATGGTATTTCAAATGATAACAAAACTCCACGTTGTTATAAACATAGAGCGGCATCACAAAAAAGACAACCAGCACGACCAACTTCGTCCACCATGGTGTATGCCTCATCAGCATCGCCAGAAGCACGAGAGGTGTCCCATAGTACACCACATCTCCAAAGATACTAAGGACTGTCGCCGAAGGGAAGAACAACGTTTCAAGCAGTATCGTCCAACAAATCAACTTGAAACCGACCCCAATAGTTATAAGATATTTCAACATACGAAACTAGGACGTTACGTGCCTATTGGCACCGACTTTTAATATCGTTATATATTTCTTTGGGCAATTGCTTATAAAAAACCAGACTGCACAACTCACAATAACTCGCAATCACTTATAAATCCTGTTTTCTATGCACTACGGGTATACGCACATTATACGAGAGCTCTATCTGATAAAGATTTCCATATTCTTTGAAGATTGTTAAGTAAGTATTTCCCTGATAGGACGTCAGGTGTTCCCCAAGTCCTCCATGGGCCTCAGGCCATTCTTTTAGCTCTCCACCTATCTCTTTGACGGCTTCCGATACCATTGTTACCACATATTCTCTTGACGTTCTATTATCTTCCATATATTAATACCTCGCAGATGTGCTGTTTGTATGATTTCATCTCTTCTACTCAGCTCATCATTTTGCAGATAAATTCAACTTGATAATGACAATCCGTACAAATAGATAGCGGCCCCTTTCGTCCACACAAACCCTCCCATGTCCAACCAGGGCTGCAAAAATCTATCCATAGCAATTCTTCTGATGCTTTACCACATTTAGGGCAGGGAGCATACTGAGACATCGGTTCTATCTTGTTGTTCATACAAGAATCTACATCTTCCCAAGGGAAATGTGGCGAAATTTCGCCCACGTAATGGATTACATCTTCCTCTTTCTGTTCCGACTGTCCATTCTGAGTACAACTGCAGACAACAATCAATGCCATCATACATATCAATACCAATCCCTTCATATTATTCCTTATCTAACCAATTCTTAAACTTTCCCCAGAAACCTTGTGACTTTTCATTCGTTTCTGGCTCATCACTTTTTGGTTCCAGAGTCTCTTCTTCCTTTCTCTTTGCATCTTCGAAAAAATCAAAGTCCTTCTTTCTCATGAATTCCTTTCCTTCATTAGCAAGCTTACTATAGAACACACTTCTGCGGCAATGCTCTACGTTAAACATATCCTCAGCACCAGTCTGCGAATACTCATAATTCATCCTGCTACGAATACCCATACTGTCTGCCACAGCATCTACATCCTGATTCGTACCAATATACGCAAACACCCATCCTCTCTCCTTCATCTCCGAAACCAGTCGCTTGATATCACTGCCGCTATACTCTCTTGAAGCATTCTCCATTCCGTCTGTAATGATGGTTACCAACACCACATCCTCCTCTGTCACATGTTTCTTCAGTCTGTTGATAGACTGTCCCATCGCATCATACAGCGGAGTACAAGCATTAGGCTGATAATCAGTCCATTTCAGAGCCTTTCCACCTTCCACCTGCTTCCGATTCATCACCGTCCTGATTCCATTGCTGTTAAATGTCACAAATGAAACGAAATGCTCCTGTTCCGCATGTTCCCTCTGTGCATTACTGATAGTCTGCAGAGTCTCATTCACTCCACCCACTGCTTGTTTCTCAATTGCGCTCATCGATCCACTCTCATCGAGAACGATCAGATTGAATACCTTCTGTTTCTTACTGTACTTTTCCATAGATTCCTCCTTACATATTAATTATTAACTCGCCACAAAGTTAGCAATTCTCATAATACCCACCAAACAATTTTCAATCACAAGCCTTGTGAAATTGAAAAAAATGCGTTTAAGCCAAATACAAATCAAGTTTATTTGAATTTGTTGAGGCGTAGCATTTTGCGCGAAGCGAATTTTTATTATTCTTTTCTATTTGTTTTGCTATTAATAGGAAAAAGATATATCTTGCAAGGAATTCCGGTAGACTTTGGCCTCAGATTGCTTCCATCATTTTCCAAATATCTCTCATTGTGAGATGATCATCTCCCTTCTCAAGCAATCCTAAAATAAAACCAGGCCAATATTGGAACAATTCACTTCTATATTTGAAGTGTGATTCATCTATTTTCTGACAGAGAGCATCATAAAAATCTTTAATAAATAAAAGATGATTACCTCCTCCAAGATACATAGATGTCCATTTTTCATTTTTCGACCGACTATCAAATACTCCAAATTCGATATCTTCAGAAACAGGAATAATTTCCTTTATATGCTCCACTCTTATTCCTTCTTTTTGACAATAATTTGCATGATAAATCCTCCCGTCTCTATCAATCATATAGATAGCTCCCATTTCCCCCTGTGCTCCAGGGTATGCAAAAGAGAAAGCAACTATATCAAGTGAACAATAATTCTTATAATTACATTCCGATATCTCAATTACATTCATAACTTTCCTATTAGATTAATTTGCTTGCATATTTACAACATTTTCCCCACTCACTACAGACTTTCAACTATCAACTTTATCAATAACCAATAACCCATAACCTATAACCATTATTATTCCCACTCCACCAACTCACGGGGAAGGGAGATTCTCTTCGGTTCACCACGCCGGCCATCGATATAATAACTCCTGGCCATATAATCATCAAACTCACCAACGAAGGCACCACGGATGCGAGCACACTTCTCGTTGATAGAGTTGTTACATGGATCCGTCACATCCTCTATACTCTTCAGTGCCCGTTTATTCAGTCCGTTAGGTCTCAGTTGCTGATATATTTCTTTCAGCTCATTCCTATAGTCATGCAGATGCTTGAACGCGATACCTTCCGGATGATTCAAGAACAGCAGATACACAGCTTTCACCAGAGGCTCCATCTTAATCTCCATGTCATTATAGTCAGGTAGCAGGATTCGATAGTCATTTGTAATCACCATTCTGCTCAACCGGTTATCAGGATGAATCAATTGTTCCAATATCGATTCCGCAATCCCACGTTTACGTAGTTTGGCAATTCGCTCACGCACCTCTTCCAGCAAGTCATCCGTATTCTCTCTGCCCAACTGAGAGTTGAAGCTGTATTCTGCATCAATTGATCTATCCAACCGCATACTTGAACGACGATCTTCGCTGATCATGCTACCTAGTTGAGGGAGAATGCTAGGTGATTGCTTGCATGCCATTTCACGATCATTCTCATAGTCATCCGAATGGCTACGCTGGAGACGATAAAGGAAGTCCTCCCTTTCCCCATTAATCTGTTTCCCGATTCTGTGCAGCTGATCTGTCAGTTTTTCACCAGTCGATTCCAACGGGTAAAAACTATTCAACGCCTTTATTTCCCCATGCCCTCCTGAACGGATGCAATCCGTTCTGATAAATCCCTGTTTCAGCTTACCTCTATCCGCAGGATTATCCAGGAACTGTAACATATAGTCGTTCCCTATAGCGGTAATCTCAAGCACATCACCTTTTAGGTATGGAGCACGATACTGAATCACCTCCTTATCTGTCAACCCCTTCGTCAATAGAGGCAAATAAATCACCTGGCATCCGATCATCTTTCCCCACCCTTCCAAAACCTCAGGATTCTTTTCAAACCAATCCGTAAGCTCTTTGTTGTCTTCACTCGCCACATACATCAGCACATCCCAATCCAGTCTTCCTTCCTTGTTAAAAACAATCTTCTCCGGTTCATGCAGACTATATACAGGATTTACAGGAGGCGACTCTATCCTGTATTGAGGTTCACCCTTTGCACGTCTCCATTCATAGATGAACAGCGCAATCAATCCTATCGCCACAACGACATCTACAATGTTCCATATCGTCCTGCCCAATGCAATCTTATAAAAAGGCTGGAACAACAGCGTCAATGTCCCGAATGCATATACAAGCCACATAATCCTCTGTCTGTAATAGCGAAACGCCATCACCGCAAATGCAATTGTAGCCAAGAGCCTCACAAACTGAAAATAACCGTATGGCATAGGAGCCAGACACAAAAGCAACAGAACAGCCAGAATTATACATATTTGTTTCATAAGTAGTATGATACGTATTGATTACATAGTTCTAAGAATTTCTTTTACCTCCTCGGGAGAGTAAGTTACCACAACGGTATCATTATCTTCCTCAAAATAGTAAACCTTCTTAAAACCATACTTGCATCTGGCACATCTTGAAATATAGTCTCTTTCTGGATTTTCAGAATTAGTTATCAAACTTAAATCACGTGTTTTGGTTGTCAATCCTTCAAAATCAGTATTCTTTCCTAGTAATCTCATTGGCATTATAAGAAAAGAGTCCTCTATTCTTTGTTTTTCTAAAATAACCCAATCATTTACTGGTTGTGGTAAGTTAAAGTTTTCGAATAACACATTATTATTTAACCAATCGATATTTGAAATACCATTAGTAAATAACTTATTGAGATCATTATACCTGTATGTGGCTTCTTCTGTTCTGTTTGAATGATTACCTGATAAAATGAACTTAACAGAAGCATGTTCTCTTATCATATCACATGTTTTTCCTGAAAAAATTCCCCAGTGGCCAAATAATTGGATTGCAAGAATAGTGGACCATTCTGGATTTTGTTGAACAATGTCATCAACATCTAAATCTGAACTTTCGTTGACCTCAATGAACAATTGTAGCACTTTCTCATTATACTCAACCTTATAGATAGAACCAAAGTCACGTATTGAAACAGGAATGCTCTCCTGTATATCTTTTACATGATAAGACACTGTTTCTTTCATGTCATCCAAATATGTAATATCATTTAAGGCGACATTAAGGATCTCATTTCTATTGTCATTTGACAATCTAAATCTAACATAGTTACTAAAGTCATCAACAATATAATAAACCGAAGTTTCTCCTTGACGTATAATCTCACATTGCTTTTTGTCAAAAATTAGGTCTTCTAATAAAATATTTGAAAAAGGTTCAAAATAAATATAATCAACAATAGCCTCTTCTCTATCCACATTCTGCTTTACATAACAGTCAATATAACCTTCGTCAAAAGAATATTCATAAATATCATACCCATTTTTACCTGCAACTGTGTATGCATTTAATATAGTATCAGGTTCTCCATAAATACGAAACAAGTCATTTAAGGCAATTTTATCTACAAAATCTTTGAACAATTGCATATTTAACTCTTTATACACATTATCCACTCCATATATCTCTGGTTGTTCAGATTGAATGTCATTTATAAAATTACAGGCATTTGCAAAAACAATTAGTAACAAGGCAAAAATAGGCTTTGTTATTTTACTTCGAATAGATTTTCTGATATTCATATATTTGTCCATATAAAGTATTTATTTTAATTTTATATTACACCTATGTAATTAAACATTTAAAAAGAACGAGCCGATATAATACTTTTTCATATCTACATAAAATATTACAAAGTTATTTCCAATATGTCTATCTCTATTTCCTTTTTAGGACGTTATAAAAACTCATAGAACAAATTGTTTCGTACTTAATCTTAATTATTTGCACGTCCTCCAAATGTGAAGCCAAATGCTGTAAGACAATGAAATACCAAACATATCCACCACCAAATAATGTATCCTGTAGTATGAATAGGTGCTTGATATAATGTGTTCCCTTTAATCATCCATGACATAACCCAATTCGGAATGATGAATATTCCGTGCCAAATACCAAAATACCATTGATATTCAACTTCAGGATTTATCTTACAACACCAAACAGCCAACAGGCATCCTACCATTGTGATCATAAAAAGGAATGCTAGTTTCCGTAAGAGAACTAACGTCATCCCTATAACAAAATCCAAACATCCATTACTCATAAATTGTACTATTATTATTGTTTATCAATTGGTCTAAGAACTTCTTTCCCTTTATATTTCTTTAAAAGAGCTTTCCTCTCTTCTATCATTTGTTCTCGAAACTCTTGTTCATCTTCACCAAGTTCTTTCAGAACCCTCTTCTTTATTTCTTTCATATGCGCATTTCGTGCCTCTTCACATTCTCTGGGATACAATCGGTAGAGAATAATACAATCTTTAGCTATTGTGATAAAATCTTGGGACAATTTTAATTCTTCAACAGTCTCTTTTGGTTCCCAAAAGAAAACTTTTTTTCTTAAGGACTCGTTTGCTTTCTTTGCTTCACAAATTTTTATACGATAATTCTCAATTTTTTTAACATTATTATCGAATTCATATTCTGAGATTTTGCCCTCTTTTAATTGAGTGGCAAGATAATATCCATTACTAATAACGGAAGTAGATATCTCGTTCATAATAGAATCTGAATTGATATCTGGGAATTTATCATAAGGGATGTCAAAGTATTTACGTTCTGGTGGAGGCTCAGGAAAAAGTATTTCCTTTGTGACATTCTCTATAGAGCCATCAGAAAGAATGCCCTCAACAACTCCGTTAATTAATCGCATGGCTATAGATTGCTTTAAATTGATGAGAGCATCTTCTTGTGTCATGTAAGTAGCGATGCGATATTCTTCTACTACCTCTGGCTCGATGTCAAAAAAGTAAGACGAAAATCTAATACCCACATATTTGTTATTAGTCAAATCTTTTACCATAAATTTGTAAAGATTAACTTCAAACTCCAAGCCAACAAGAGAACGACCAAATTCTATTTTTTTCTCTAATAATTCATCTGACAAGCCAACCTTTATATCAAATTCTTCTTTAGTACAGAATTGTTGTTCTACAGAAGTCTTATAACGATATAATTCGTCGCTCTCTTCTGATTTCACAAAATACATTAACATTTGATGTACCGGCCAAAAGCCATCATGCCTAGGTACATCTATTTTCTTCAAAACCGCTCTCATAAAGTGTAATTTTATATTATATTAATAAACTGAAATAACTACTTATTACAACTAAGGAATCACATAAATAAAACACAAAATGTACCCATACTTATTCACGACAAAGAATATACAAGAAATCCATTTCAAGTATATTATTTCGAAGAGAATCTGCATACTCTCTTAATAATTTGTCTTTAGGATACATCTTTTCTTCAATATCTTTTGTTATTTCTTGGCTTTGTACGGAAAGCGGATTTCTCATATAATTATCTACTTGAATCTGATAAGAATCCGGTAAAGAAGCTGTAATCTCATTTAGAGTTTGTATTATTTTTAGCAAAAACGGTTCTTTCTGAACCTCAAATACCTCCCCATATTTGGAACCATTTTCAATGATGTTAAAATGATAGGTACTTCTTAGTTGCTTTGTCTTAAAAGCAAAACGATTGGCAAGGTAACACGCCTGCATTAAACGTTCAAACTTTTTTTTCTCAAAGGCATCTTGAGTTTCTTCTTTTTCAAATATAGAAGATTTTCCTTTTTTTGCATATTTTGTATATGCTACAAGCATTGTCGCCTCTTTAGAAATGCTATTTATCTTTATATATGATCTTATAAACATAAACAGTATAAAAGCAATAATAATAGAAATAATAATCCAAGCCATACTTAGCAGATTAATTTAATAATACCCCATATTACAACAATAATTATGATAATAAACATATCAGAGAGGAAACCATAACAACTAAAAAGATGATGAGAGAACATCCCATATTATTGGCATCATACTTTTGCCGATCCTTTGTGCCACCCTGCTGGCTTACCCGATTTTGGGGAACAGCTCGTACTTGTATCTTATCTCTTACAGGATCAAGACAAATATAATCGCGATAATGAGTTTCAACAAACCACTCAAAATCCACTTTGCTTAAATAGGATTCGATATCGTCAAGCAAAGTTGGGTATTTGGAGAACTCATGTCTTATACAGAAGCTATTATACTTTTCTTGTTGAGAAGAGGGAAATGTGGATAATAGATATTTTAAATAAGAAGACACTCCATTGACAAACTCTTTCATTGAAACATATCCTTTAGCCCCATTCCGCGAACTATTTTCCATTATCTCAAAACGAATCCCATAATCAATATTTTTTCCTCCTGCATCATTGATTAATGAAGCAAAATACCAATATCCACATAGAAAAACAAAGAATCTTTCATCATCTGTTAATCTACTGCCGTCTTTTTTTGAAATGACTGTTGCTTCTTTTAATAAAGCAAGTGTTCTTGTTGCTCTTAATGCAATTTCGTTGTTTGTAATATTCATGACCGTTAACGTTTAGGAAATCTGTTCATAATATCTTTATTGACCTTATTCCAAAAGGAACCAATAAAATCTGTAAATAATATAAGATTGTGGAATTCTTTTTCGTCATCGAAAATATCGAGATCTTCTTCAAAGAGATGGATATCCGAATAACACGAATCTGTAAATAGAGAGAAAAGCCCTTCTGTAAAGAACATCGGAGTTTTCGGATAATCACACTGAAGCATGCCTTTCACGTCTTTTTTATATTGCTCTACACGATACATGAAATGATCAAATTCGGTCTGACTATAATTCCCCACATTCCTTACAGACTGAAAAATTGTATCAAAGAAAGCATTTATGTTAGAATTCTTATTAAGATAGCCATAATTCTTCCCATAATCAAGTAATATCCAACAACAGAACATATATACTTCATCACGAATATAAGCTCTTTCAAATTTAGGAGCTGTCTCTATGAAGTCTTCTGTCCATTCATTTGCAATTTGAATCATAATTTCTGAAGAATATTGGCAATCTTTTTTGCCCCAAAAATCGAAAAGTCCCATATTATTACAAATAATTGTTAATTATACTTCAATCATTAGTTCGATTATTACAAATACTATCGTTTAGATTTTTTACTCAGATATCAACGGGTTATTCATCGAAAATTGATTTGACTCTGCAAATATAGTAAAAAGAATTAATACATGGATGGTTATATCAAAAAAATGCAGTAAAACAAACAATCACAAGCCTTGTGATAAAGAAAATGCTCTAAAGTTATAGTCGATTATTAGTTGATAGTTGACAGTTGATAATTAGGTTAATAGGTTAGTTGGTTATTAGGTTGATGGCACATTTACTAATAAAATAGGTGTAGCACTCATGGGGCAACACCTTGATGAATAAGGAAAAGGTGACAGTCTCTATCCAACGACTAAAGAGAATCTTAAACCTAGTGCATTGGCAATGAGCATAAATGTGCTGAGTTGCATGTCGGTCTGACCCTTTTCAAGCGAGGATACATATTCGCGCTTTTTGCCAATTCGCTCTCCTAATTGCTGCTGGGTAAGCTTTTGACGTTTTCGCTCGTTGCGTAACAATTCGGCAAAATACCACGCTTTGGCGCGAGCATCGAACTCTTCACGGCTTGGAGTCTCTTTCTCTCCGTACTTCTCTGCTAGATGTTGCGTCCCTGTCTTTAGATGAGCCAGTTTCTTTTCGTCTAATTTAATCATTGTCTATGTCCTCCTGTATATATTTACTTAATATTTTACGAGCCTTCTCCACTTCGCTTTTGTATTGCTTATTGTCTTTCTTGAGAAATGAGTTGAGGAAAAGTACGCGTTTACTCTCCATGAACGACGTGGAATCTACAGCAAATAGTACTGTACGATACTCGTTTGTTTTAATAGACACACGTGCCTCATAGAATTCGGTATTCTCAAGATGCTTGACGAATTTTTGATTGACCACATATTGAGTCTTAATGATTGACTCCACATAGTCATATTTCGTTTGCGTTCTTTCGTCCAAGCTAGCATAGTACAATTCGTACTCTTCTGAGTGGTATGTCTCTCTTATTTCGTCATTCATGCTGCAAATGTAAGGAATTTATTCCAATCAAACAAATATTTGTAAGAAAATCATTCATTTTTTTTGTTTCTTCTTCAGCTAATTTCTCAAAACAAGCCGCTTTATATAGAAAAAGGGAGATATAACTCTCCCTTCGTGTGATTACAGACACAAAACATCAACTGAAGTCGAAATCTGTTTCGTAGTGATCGAACGTGAGTCCGTCTGTACTGCCGTAATTGGCAAGGATTGCCATGATGGCTTTCTGCTGACCAGGCGTGAGTTTGTTCTCACCGTGATGATAGCGGTAGTAAGGGCCTTTACCGCGGCTGAAATAATGTATCACACTGCGACGTGCCTCTGTCTGCAGATAGTTGGGGACATTCTTGTATATCTGACTGAAACCCCATGCCATCTGTACCTGCTTCACTTCGGAAAAACGCAGGCATTTGCCGCTCTTCCACGCTGAAGGATAGACCGTAGGACCAACCAATCGCTCATCGGGCTTCAACAGATAGGCTTGATAGTGCATGCACTTGTCGCGCAACTGGCAGTTTTCATTGAAACAATGTTCATATCCATAAGGGATATTTTTATATTCTAACTCTTTTTTCATAAGACCTAACATGATTTATTCGTAACTTATTGATTATTAATGACTTAGATGTGATTTTGGCGCTAAAAGACCTAACTAAGACCTAACAGAAACCTAACTAAGACCTAACATTCATTTCCAAAGGGAATGTAAAATGTAAAAATTATAATATTTAAAAATTAAATCATTAGAACTTGTCACCATTACGCAGCGAGTGGAATTACCATATAGAAAGGTACATTGCTGCGATCTATGGATTCATAGCCGAGAATCGTCATCACATGACCTACACGAACCTTATTGCCATGATTGATGTCAACAGACGGATAGGCTTTCCTGATGTGGCTCAGCAGCATCTTCGAATTCATCAGCTTTGCTGTTTCACCCTTCTTGGGCTTACGGAAGCACACCTCTACCATCTCTCCGATATCTTTCTGCATGAGATAGTTCCGATTGAGTGCCTGTATGCGATTCACTTCGTCGTTCGAGAACCAGTAAGGGGTCTTTGCTACCGTCAGTTCGTAAACCACTTGCGCATAGAGTTGCGCATAGTCAATCTCGCCTGCATTGTCGATATACTGTCCATCAGGAATCTGCAGGCAGATGTAGCGACGGCTGCCTGTAGGGTCAGTCAGCGGATGTGGATTGTTGGTCGTAGCCACAAATGAGGCGAAACGGGGACGGTCTTCCTGTACACAGCCATAGATGGGGCGTCCATTCACCTTATTCTTCGAGAGTGTCTGCTTCAGCGCTGCATGCTGACTGGGACGGATGGCATCCAGCTCGTCGAGGTTCACCAACAGATTGTTCGTCAGCGCCATCTCCTTGTCGAATTTGTTCGACAGGTTCAAGTGGTCGAGATAATACTGGCGCAAAGGTGGTGGTAAAAGACGATGGAAGAAGGTGGTCTTGCCACATCCTTGGGCACCAATCAGCGTTGGTACGCATTCGTTGCCATGAAGGGTGTCCATCTGGAGCCAATGAGCTACTGCAGAGCGGAGCCATATGGCGAGATAGCCCTGCTGCTCTGAGGTGATGCCTGGCAGACGGCTGAAAAGTTGGCCGATGTGGTTCTTTCCGTCCCACTCAGGCAACAGTTTCAGGTAGTCGCCTATCGGATTATGCACAGGTACATCGTCTGAATGTACGAACTCCATAATCTCTGTCTTAGGACTGCCTTTTTCGCATACCTGATCTTTCTTAGCTCGGCGGATGATGCTGTTGAGCGCCTCCTGAGTCAGAGGACGCCAATCTTCATCTGGTTTGGTTGTAAACTCTACCTTTCCATTCAACATATTGCGACGGAAAAGGTAATTTTCGTTGAGAAACAGCTCGACTGCGAGCGTTGTCTCGAGGGTCGCATTCATAGCTTCCCCCTTGGTAAAAGCTTTATTTTCCATAGTGCAAAAAGATGATATAAAGTTAATCATTTAATTCGACTGCAAAGTTACAAAAAAAAATTGCAAATTCCAAATTTTTCGAGTTAAATTTTGGTGTGTTTTTGAAGAAAATTTTCGACCTCAATTATGGTATCTCTATGTTAGGTCTCATGTTAGGTTTCTATTAGGTTTCTGTTAGGTCTTAGTTACCTCTTTGGGAACTCAAAAACACCATCACAAGCATCTGCAACCGTATTTTTGGCTCAAATCATGTTACGTCTTCGCGATTTTCATATTATTCTGTATTTTTCCTCAACTCATCTAAAGAAAACAACATACCATTAAAACTCTTTCCTCCCTTCGTCAGAGGGTGGTGCGAGAGGCTGAAGAGGGTCCCATTATGGGACTATAACGTTCCCTTATTGGGACGCAAACAGTCCCTTACTGGGAACCAACAGCAAAGACTAGAAACCTGTGTCTTTGCTAAGTGGATGCTGCTGAGATGGCTTAGTAGGTTAGTAAATAATGGTTATTGGTTATAGGTTATAGGTTATAGGTTATTGATTTTTTAGGTTAATAGGTTAATTGCTTAATAGCTTAGTAGATTAGGAGGTCTAAGGTCTAAAGTCTAAGGTCTAAAGTCTAAGGCCTAAAGTCTAAGGTCTAAAGTCTAAACTCTAAGGTCTAAAGTCTAAACTCTAAGGCCTAAAGTCTAAACTCTAAGGCCTAAAGTCTAAGGTCTAAGGTCTAAAGTCTAAGGCCTAAGGTCTAAGGCCTAAGGTCTAAAGTCTAAGGCCTAAAGTCTAAGGCCTAAAGTCTAAGGCCTAAAGTCTAAGGCCTAAAGTCTAAGGCCTAAAGTCTAAGGTCTAAAGTCTAAGGTCTAAATAGCATAGGGACGGGCAGCCGATTCAAAAGGGAAAAGCAGCCGATTCAATCGGGAAGATGAGCTGGTTGAGAAGGGAAAATGCCTAAAGGCGCACTATCGTTTGCCTAAAGGCATTTTATCATTTGCCTAAAGGCGAATGACCGTTTGCCTTTAGCCAAATGACGTTGCAAAATTAAATCCTATGTATTTTATGGATTGTTAATAGGATGCGTAAATCTAGTGCAAAGATACACATTTTTTACAGGATTTCCAAATAAAATACAAAAAAACACCCACAACTGCGTTGTGAGTGCTTTTATCTGTGTGTTCCAAAGAATTACTTCTTCGACATTACCTTATAGCGGCTCATGAACTTATCAACACGACCTGCTGTGTCGACGAGCTTAGCCTTACCTGTGTAGAATGGATGTGAAGAAGAGGAGATTTCAAGCTTGATGAGTGGATACTCCTTACCTTCGAATTCGATAGTCTCGTTTGACTTTGCACAAGACTGTGAGAGGAACATATCGCCATTGCTCATGTCCTTGAACACTACAGGACGATAATTCTCTGGATGAATACCTTTTTTCATTTTCGTTTCGTTTTTATTGTTTTTATACAGTTCAATTTTTGTTCTGGTGAACAATAAAATATCTCTTTCGACTGCTATAGTCCGCAATCGAGGTGCAAAGTTAGTAATAATTTACCATTTGACAATTTACAATAGACTATTTTTTTGCAAAACAGCCTATTTTTCTACCTTTCTGCTACACTATTTTCATTTTTCGACTATCTTTATTCGTCCTTGAGGTGCTGCATATTCCTGGCCGATATGTCCTTTGAGATTGTCTGTGACATACTGGATGAGACACTCGTTGTAGAGAATGATGCTTGGCTTGGAAATACGGTTTTGCTTCAGCTTTCCGACGAATCCTCCTCCTGTGACACAATAGTCGATGGTGGCGAGATTGTAGGTTCGGTTCATCTCTACCGGCTCATAGCTACCCGACTTGTTGAGGATGACAAGGTCGGTGATACGATCGCCTTCTGCACGGCGTTTGTCGATGGTGAACTTTATGCCTGACACCTGCGGGAAGTCGCCAAACTCAACAGGTGTATGCTTCGTACAATCTTCGAGCAGGTCCTTGAGTTGTGCGCCTGTGATATCGACGATACATACATAGTTGTCGAACGGCATAAGGGTGACAAGGTCGCCATAGGTCAACTGGCCTTTCGGCAGGCTCACTCGGATACCACCTCCGTTCGTCATTGCGAAATCGGCTCCTGTAATGTTCCGGTATGCATCAGCCACAAGGTCGCCTACGTTGGTTTCGGCATATCGGACAAGCTGATTGCCTTTCTCGTCGAGGATTTCGAGCACCACATCGTTCTGGCAAATGGGGCGGCTGGTCTGTGCGTTGAGAACTGCCTGAATGCTGTCGGTCACGAGTCGCACTGTGCGGTCGATGTATGGAATGGCTTTCATATCGACCAATTCGGTTGACATCCTACCATCGTGACGAATCACCAGCTTGCCTACACTCTGGAACTTCGTACCGGTCTGCGACACAAGCACGGGTTTGCCATCCTTATTCATCACAACATCCTGCGGGATGAGTGAGTGGGTGTGTCCGTCGAGCACCACATCGATGCCATTAGTGGCACGTACCAGCCCGTGGGAATCGACTCCAGTTTCGTTCTCGTCCTCACCCAGATGTGCCAGTACGATTACATAATCGACCTTCTTGCGTATATCGTTTACCGCCTGCTGCACAAGCTGATAGGTTTCTTTCTCGCACAGGTCATAGAGCTGCTTGCCCTGCTCATCGAAGAAGGCGTATTCCTCGGTGTAAAGTGTCGTAGGAGTGATGACCCCCACAAGTCCTACCTTCTTCTTTCCGAGGCGTTTCACAACACTCGCTGCATATACACGCTTGCCTGAGGGCAGCTCTACAAAGTTGGCACATACCACAGGAGCATTGAATTGCGCCATCAGTTCCAACTGACGAGGGGTCTTATAGTCGAACTCATGATTGCCGAGCGTCACAGCATCATAGCCCACGCTGTTCATGATGTCGATGATATACTGTCCCCTGGAAAGCGCACCTGCAGGACCGCCTTGATAGTAGTCGCCGTTCGACACTGTGAGCGTGTAGGCTGTATCGGCTATCATATCGCGCAGACCAGCCATCCTTGCATACCCTTCCACACCACAGTGGACATCGTTGTCGTAAACCACAACGATACTTGCGTCGGCCTTCTTGGGGCATAAATCTACAGAGGTGGAAGTTTGACACGCCACCACAGTCATCCATACGATTGCTATCGTCACAATCGACCTAATCGTTCTGTTCATCTGTTTCCTCTTGTCGTCTCCAGTTTGCAAAACTGAAAAAAAACTTTTATTGGTTAAGCATTAAGCGTTATTATGATGCAAAGGTAATAAATAATTCATAATTCATAATGCATAATTCATATTTTTTTTGTAATTTTGCAGCCGAATTGAGGATTCTTCCTCAATAATAGATTGTTTAAAATCATTTTTTCTATTAATAAACGTTATGGTAAATTACAAAGATCTTGGTCTCGTGAATACTCGCGAGATGTTTAAGAGAGCCGTTGCAGGCGGCTATGCTATCCCTGCATTCAACTTTAACACAATGGAACAGATGCAGGCCATCGTTATGGCTGCTGTTGAAACCAAGTCACCAGTGATTATGCAGGTATCAAAAGGTGCACGCAACTATGCAAACGCTACAATCCTCCGCTACATGGCTGAAGGTGCTGTTGCATACGCAAAAGAACTTGGTTGTAAGCATCCTGAGATCGTGCTTCACCTCGACCACGGTGACAGCTTCGAACTCTGTAAGGATTGTATCGACATGGGCTTCTCAAGTGTTATGTTCGACGGTTCTTCACTGCCTTACGAGGAGAATATCAAGATTTCCCGTCAGGTTGTAGAGTATGCTCACAAGTATGACGTTACAGTAGAGTGTGAGCTTGGCGTTCTCGCTGGTGTTGAGGATGAGGTTGCTTCTGCTGAGTCTCACTATACAAAGCCAGAGGAGGTTATCGACTTCGCTACACGTACAGGTTGCGACTCTCTCGCTATCTCTATCGGTACTTCACACGGTGCTCACAAGTTCACTCCAGAGCAGTGCACACTCGTAAACGGTGTTCTCGTTCCACCACCATTGGCATTCGACATCCTTCACGAGATTGAGAAGAAGCTGCCTGGATTTCCAATCGTTCTTCATGGTTCTTCTTCTGTTCCAATGGAAGAGGTTGAGACAATCAACAAGTTCGGTGGTCACCTCGAGGCTGCTATCGGTATCCCAGAGGAGCAGCTCCGTGAGGCTTCTAAGAGTGCTGTATGCAAGATCAACATCGACTCTGACTCTCGTCTCGCTATGACTGCTGCTATCCGCAAGCACCTCGCTGAGCATCCTGGAGACTTTGATCCTCGCCAGTATCTCAAGCCAGCACGTGAGAACATGAAGAAGATGTACATCCACAAGATTGTGAACGTACTCGGTTCAGACGGCAAATTGGCACAGATCTAATCACAACAACTTACAGCATAGGGAAGCTGATTCCCTTATGAATAAGATGTAAAAAAGAAAACAAGGACGGAATTCCGCCCTTGTTTTTTTCTGCGATATGTAATTCCAAATCGGTTTACTTACCCAAAGCTTCTTCTACAGCTTTCACCATCGCTTCACCACGGAGGCCGCGCTTCACGATTGTGCCATCGGGCGCAAAGAGGATAATCTCTGGAATGCCTTCAATGTTGTAAGCATCGGAACCGGCTTTCTGAGCATTCATAATCTGTGGATACTCGATACCGAGTTCTTCCATCGCCTTCTTAGTGTCTTCGGGTTCGTCCCAAGTAGCTACACCGAGCACTTCGAAGTTATCGCCTGCGTACTTGCTGTAGAGGTCGATAATGGTAGGAATCTCCTGACGACATGGTCCACACCAGCTTGCCCAGAAGTCAACAAGGACATACTTGCCTTTACCTACATAGTCGGAGAGCTTCTGAACCTGACCTTCGTACTCAGCCTCAAAGTCGGTGAACATCTTACCAGGCGCACTCTTTGCTGCATTATCAAACTTCTCCTGTGGAATAATCTTATGGATGGCATCTTTTACGACCTCACCACAGTTGTCGAGATAAGTCGAAAGATTGTTCAAGCCGATGTAATCGCTCAGCAAATAGAGACAGAATGCACCTGAGAGGTCGTTTGGATGTTCTTTCATATGGCTGTCGATAAGGGCATCAAGATCTGCTTCTGTTTTTACATCGTTGGCTTTCTCAAGGAAACCCTTGATGGCATCGTTGAGCGGAGTGCCTGAAGGAATACCTTCTTCAGAAATCTGGATTTCGCCTGGCTCGCTTACAAACCAGAACTGTACATTCTGATCAGTGGCTCCTGTCACAAAAACAGGGTCATTTTCGTTGGCTCCTTCAATAACGAATTTACCATCAGCCACAGCTACAGAATCTAATTTGGGGTCTTCATCGAAGAAATTGTAAGTGTAGTACACATACTTTACATCTTCAGGAACTTCACCTGTCACTTTGAATGACTTGTTAGTACATGATGCCAACAGCACCAAGGACATTACGAATAGAATTGATTTTTTCATTGTTTTGGGGTTTAAATGGTTATTATATATGGTTGTTTTGTTTTTTTGAAATTACGATGTCGAATGTGCATAGAAGCCGAGACTATATATTCAGCTTTCCGCAATGCGGGCACACTCCTTTTGTCTTGATGCGCATACCGCACGATCCACATACATACTTACACCTTATATATTTATAATAGATATATAGCAGTACGACGATATAGACAGCGAGCAAGACATAACCCACATAGATAGAGGTGGTCCACTTAATGACTAAATACGAAATCATGGCTGAACCCAACATCTCGAGGATATACATCAATCCTGGGAGGATGTAAAAATGATGATAGACATCCACCAGCATCGCGATGAACACAATGATGACTGCCCACACCAATGTAAGCAGAATGGCCATCACAGGAGGCAGTATGAGCGGATTGAGTGTCGGGTGGAAGTAGTATTCCTGCCAGAACTCAGGCGTGAAATGCTGAATGCTGACATAGAGACAAGCTACCAAGGAAACCAAGATGAGAAACAATGTGGGATAGAAACTATCCATCTCGTCGAAACGGAATATCTGCAACTTGCGCAGTCCTCGACGTTTCACCACAAAACCAAGGAGACCCAGCACGACCACCACAGTCATCCAGATGTAACGACTGGTGGTCAGTGCATTGATGACTTGTGAGATAGGGTCATCGGGCACTACTCCTTGCAGCAATTGGTCCTCTGGAATCCATCCCATCGTAAACTGGTCGCGAGCCACTTTAATCCAGATTGTATCCGATTCACGAATATCAGCCACAGCAATGCGGTCGTGCCTGCGGACACAACTCGTATCAGTCAATTCGTCTTCACGCGGAATCAGCAGCAAGGAATCGGCCTTCACCACGAAGTTGTAATTGTTGGTATAGTGATGCAACAGACGGAATTCGAGACTGTCGGCCTGCTTCTGAGTCAACTCGAGCAATGTATCAGCAGACAAATCATCGGCAGACACACGGTTATCTTGCCCATCGCTCATCTGCTCCGTCCATCCACATGAGGTCAGAGAAAGCAGCAATAATATGTACAACCATCTATTCATCTTTTATCACTTTCATGATACATGCCTTACAATCGAACTCAAGACGGAAACGAGTCCCGTTCGCCAACTGAAGATACAGCGTATCTCCACCTTTCAGATCATAACTAACATCCTTCTGCTTTTCCTTTGGGCATAATCCCAACGAATACTTCAAGCAATGCTTGCAGAACATCACAGGCACACCTGCAGGATGGCTACGTTCATAAGCCCATTCCTCAACTTTACATCCCTGCTCTTCGTAAAACTCCTTCGCACGTTGGTTCATGATGTTGGAGAGATAGGTAAGAGAAACATCTCCCCCACCCTCTTCCAAAGAAGAGAGCCTTGTTATGTCGGTTTTCGTTCTTGCCTCAGGGGAGACAAGAGAGAGGGTTTCCTCAGTCAGCTTCCTCCTCCACTCGCTCAATCGCGAAGAGGGGATGAACCAGTTATGTGTATATTTTATCTGAAGCGAACGCAGTCTGAAAACGGTGCTTCCCATCTTTGAGAGTTGAAGACGGATATTCTCGTGCTGAGGTGTTCGAGCCAACTCCTTCTCACACTCCACATCAAGTGTGCGCATCAGACCCGCATCGTCTGTCATGAGGAAACGGAAACCCTGTTCAGTCTCATTCATCGTGATGTCAACAGGGATATATCGCACCGCACTCTCATGCTGCAACGTATCTTCGAACCGTTTGTCGTAATTACGATATAGTGTCATCTTCGGCATGAGGTTACGAGGCATCTCCAAAGGATAGAGTTGCCCATTCTCGACCTTGTTCAAACGGAAACCGAATAGTTTGCCTTTCTGGTCAACGAAACATAGTCCATCCCCATTTGCGAATGGTTTCAGTCCTGCCACAGAAAAACTATTCTGACGTATCTCCTTCACCTTCCCTACTTCCTCACCCATCGCCTTAGGGGTGTCGAACGAGAAGATGCGGTCGTTGCGTCCATAAAGGAAGTAACTGGTGAAGCCACGATTGAAACTCTTTGCCACATCAGGCTTGAACTTCAATTCTACGACCCCATTCGAAGCACGCACGTATTTATCGGGCTGGGATTGCACAATGCGATTGAGTGCCTCGCTATAGGCAGCTGTCACATTTTTCACATACGACATATCCTTCAGTCGCCCTTCAATCTTGAACGATGTGGCTCCTGCATCAATCAGGTCTTGGAGGGAGTTGATCTGACACATATCTTTCAACGAAAGCAGATGCTTTTTTTGCATCAGCGTCTGCTCCACCGTCGTTCTGCCTTTCTGGTAGGCACGAATCAAGTCGAACTCCATACGGCACACCTGTGCACAAGCACCACGATTGGCACTACGACCGAACAAACATTCGCTCGCATAACACTGCCCGCTGAGACTCACACACAAAGCTCCATGAACAAAGACCTCAAGTGATACATCGGGACAGACCTCATGAATGTGACGAATCTCAGACAGCGATAACTCTCGAGCCAGAACGACCTGACGAAAACCATACTGCATAAGGGCTTGCACCTTCTCCGCCGTACGATTGTCCATCTGCGTGCTAGCATGCAAGGGAATAGGAGGCAGATTCAACTTCAACAGCCCCATATCCTGCACAATGAGCGCATCTACATGGATGTCGTAGAGTTGCCAAATCAACCGTTCGGCTTCCATCAGTTCCTCATCTGTCAGGATTGTGTTGATAGTGACATAGACCTTAGCAGCAAACTGATGGGCATAGTCCACCAGGCGCTGAATATCCTCCAAACTGTTTCCAGCAGCCACTCGGGCACCGAATTTAGGGGCACCGATATAAACAGCATCAGCACCGTGGCGTATAGCCTCGATGCCAATCGCTGCATTCTTTGCTGGTGACAACAGTTCGAGCTTAGTCATGAATCTCGTCGATATTATACGGTGTCTCCTGATATACGTAGTAGTTCAACCAATTTGTGAACAAGAGGTTTGCTGTTGACCGCCAAGTGACCAAAGGACTATTATCAGGATTATCGTCTTTGTAGTAGTTCTTCGGCATCTTGATGGGCAGATTCTTTGCCAAATCACGCCGGTACTCCGCATCGAGGGTCAAAGGTGCATACTCAGAGTGTCCTGTGATGAAGAAGTCACGTCCGTTTCGTGCCATCACGATATGCACGCCTGCTTCGCCCTCCCCCATAGAGATAATCTTAAGGCCTTCTGTAGCCTCAATCTCTTCCTTGGGTAAGGTGATGTGTCGGCTGTGAGGCACAAAAAACTCATCGTCGAACCCACGGAAGATTGGCAGGGAAGCATCGAGCGGATGATGTCGGAACACACCAAAAACCTTATCCTTAGTCGGTTGTTTCTGAATACCGTAGAAATGATAAAGTCCTGCGAAAGCAGCCCAACAGATGTATAGTGTCGACGTGACATTGCTATGTGCCCAATCCATCACAGCCTGCAAGTCTTTCCAATACGACACCTCTTCATACTCCATCTGCTCTAAGGGGGCACCAGTGATAATGAATCCGTCGTACTTGTTGTGCATCATGTCCTCAAAGTCATGATAGAACGCCTTCATGTGTTCGATTGGAGCATTCTTCGATGTGTGACTCTTGATTTTCATGAATTCAATCTCAATCTGCAAAGGTGTGTTCGACAGGATTCTCACAAAGTCGGTCTCCGTCGTTATCTTAATCGGCATGAGGTTGAGAATTGCAATCTTCAACGGACGAATATCCTGGTTATGGGCACGCGTGGTGTCCATAACAAAGATATTCTCACGTTTCAGCAATTCAATTGCCGGTAATCTGTCAGGAAGGTTTAATGGCATTTTACCAAATATTTACTCGCTTGTCTTTAGGAATGAACATAGGATCTTTCTCAGTGATGTTGAAGGCCTCATACCAAGCATCGATTTGTGGAAGAGCACCGTTGACACGCCATTCACCCAAAGAGTGAGGGTCGGTTGTTGTCAACTGACGCATATTCTCTTCTGTGATATTCTGTGCCCATACACCTGCATAAGCAAGGAAGAAACGCTGCTCAGGAGTGAATCCGTTTACAACAGGAAGCGGATTATCCTTTGTTGCATTCTTGAATGCTGTATAAGCAATCTTCAGACCTCCGTGGTCGGCGATATTCTCACCCTGAGTCAACTCACCGTTTGCCATCAGACCTGGCAACACTTCGATGGTGTTAAAGAAGTTGACCATCGTCTTCGTACGCTCCTTGAACTTCTCTGCATCGCCAGCAGCCCACCAGTTGTTGAAGTTTCCTTCTTTGTCGAACTGGCTACCCTGATCATCGAATCCGTGTGTCATCTCATGACCGATAACCACACCAATAGCACCATAGTTGAAAGCATCGTCAGCACTCATATCAAAGAACGGATACTGGAGGATACCTGCAGGGAAGCAGATTTCGTTGGTAGTTGGGTTGTAATATGCATTTACAGTCTGTGGAGTCATATACCACTCCTCAGCATCGACTGGCTTCTTGTATTTGCGCTCGATATAGTCTCTGTTTGCCCACTCGGATACCTGCTTCATCTGTTCATACAGATTGTTATTCGGATCGATGGTCAGCTTGCTATAGTCTCTCCATTTGTCGGGATAACCAATCTTTACATGGAAGGCGCTCAGTTTATCTTTCGCACGCATCTTAGTTGAGTCGCTCATCCATTCCTGCTGGTCGATACGCTCAGTAAGTGCAACCTGAAGATTCTTTACGAGCTGCTGCATACGAGTCTTGTTCTCTGCAGGGAAGTACTTTTGTACATACATCTCGCCTACTGCTTCACCCAATACGCCATTCACTCTGCCTACAGCACGCTTCCAACGTGGTTGCATCTCAGTAGTACCAGACATCACACGTCCGTGGAAATCGAAAGATTCAGCATAGATTTCGTCACCCAACATGCTGGCTGAGCCCGACAAAAGCCACCACTGCATCCAGTCTTTCAGGTCTTGCTCTGGAGTTTCGTTCAGGATAGCAATCGCTTCCTTTACTGCTTCAGGCTGACCTACTGACAAAGAATCGAGATCGGTCATCAACTGAGACTCGAAGAACTCATCCCAGTTATAACCTGGATAATCGGCCTTGAGGGTTGTAAATGCCATTTTATGGTAGTTGCTGGCTGGGTCGCGCAATTCAACACGACTGCGTGATGCTTTTGCCATACGAGTCTCGATTGACATCACTGCATTCATCTTGCGTGTAGCGTCTTCCTCTGAGTCGCCTATCAACTTGAACATCTTCACGATATGCTTGCGATAGGCATCACGAATCTTCACCATCGCAGAGTCTTCCTTCACATAATAATCCTTGTTGCCAAGCGACAGACCTCCCTGGCCTATCTCTACCATATTATTCTTGCTGTCCATCATATCAGCACCTATACCACAACTGATGATATGACTGCCCCCATACAACTGCTGCTTGTTCATAAAGCTGAGAATAGCTTCACGTGAATCGAGATTGGCAATTGCCTCCATATCTGCTAAGATTGGCTGGTAACCATCTTTGTTCTGACGGGTTGAGTCCATCATCATAGCATAGAGATCACCTATCTTCTGTGCCAAACTACCCTGCTCGTTCTTCTGCTTTGAGAGTTCCTCAATCAAGGTACGAATCTGCTCCTTATTCTGTTCTGCTACAACATCAAAACTACCGAATCGAGGAAATTCTGGCTTGAGCGGATTGTTCTTTCGCCATCCACCACAAGCATACTCATAGAAGTCTGTACCAGGAGCCACAGAATCGTTCATGTTCTCCATTTTAATACCGATACCAAGCTGCTGCTGGCATCCACATAACGTAATAGAAGTTACCATTACTGCAAAAAACTGTTTTACTTTCATACTGCTTATTATTTTGATGAATACTATATTTTTCTGTGCTGCCTGAACGATGCTTATTCAAAGGTTTATTCTGCCAATTGTTCCCATTCAGTCATCGCTGCATCGAGCTGCTGCTGTAATTGTGAATACTTCTCTACCAACTGCATATCGTTCTTCTCTGCAAGCGAGGCTTCCACTTCGGCAATCTCTTTCTCCAACTTCTCAATTTTCTCCTCACAGGCTTTCAATGCTTTTTCCGCTTTGGCTCTCGCCTTTGCCTCTGCTTTCTGCTGCTCGTAGTTCTGCTTGGCATTCACTACAGGAGCCTCAGTCTTCACGTCTTTCTTCTTAGCATTTTGTTCAGCGACCTTCTCCTGTCGCAGACTGATGCTGCTTTTTTCTATTGGCTCGAACACCTTCTGATCCTTGAACATATATACCTTGTCAACCAACCCATCGAGAAAAGCACGGTCGTGACTGACGATAATGGCTGTTCCGTCAAAGTCGCGGATTGCATTCTTCAACACGTCCTTCGACTGCATGTCCAAGTGGTTCGTCGGCTCGTCGAGGATTAACAGGTTGACGGGTTGCAGCAACAACTGAATCATAGCCAATCGGCTACGTTCGCCTCCGGAGAGTACCCTGACAAACTTATCACTTTCTTCACCACCAAACATAAACGCACCTAAGAGGTCTCTAACTTTCGTACGCATATCACCAGTAGCCACACGATCTATCGTATCGAACACCGTTATGCTGCCATCCAACAGCTGCGCTTGATTCTGTGCAAAATAACCAATCTGCACATTATGTCCTATCTTCAGGTTTCCGTCAAACGGTATCTCTCCCATGATACACTTCACCAACGTTGACTTTCCCTCACCGTTATTACCCATGAATGCGACCTTCTCTCCTCGCTTGATGGTGAGGTTTACATGCTGGAAAATAAGGTGATTGCCGTATGCTTTCGATACCTCATCACAGATGACAGGATAGTCGCCACTACGCTGACAAGGGGGAAACTTCAGTCGAAGCATCTTGGTGTCCACCTCATCGATTTCGATGGGAACAATCTTCTCCAACTGTTTCAGACGGCTCTGAACTTGATTCGACTTGGTGGGTTTATAGCGGAACCGCTCAACGAAGTCCTTAATATCAGCTATCTCTTTCTGCTGATTCTCGTATGCACGAATCTGCTGCTCACGCCGTTCGTCTCTCAACTTCACATATTCATCGTACTTCACCTTGTAATCATTAATCTTCCCACAAGTAATCTCGATGGTCCGATTGGTGATATTGTTGATGAATGCTCTATCGTGACTGACCAGCATCACTGCTTTTGCACTATTCTGAATAAACTGCTCTAACCACTGAATACTCCCGATATCAAGGTGGTTCGTAGGCTCATCGAGCAACAACAGGTCTGGTTTTTGTAACAAAATCTTCGCCAACTCAATTCGCATACGCCATCCACCCGAGAACTCACTCGTAGGACGCGTGAAGTCTTCTCTGCGGAATCCAAGACCTATCAGTGTCTTATCCATATCAGCCTTCATGGTCCATTCTTCCACATGCATCCCTCTGAATGCAAGAGCTGTTTCTTCCTCTAATGTACGGGTATCACTCACCTCCATCACTTGCGGCAGATAGCCTACAGTCATCTCGCGCGGATGAGCCACCACCCCACTTGTAGGCTGCTGCAGACCTGCAATGATTTTCAGCAGAGTCGATTTTCCTGCGCCGTTCTTTCCAACCAGAGCTATACGGTCGCGAGGATTGATGACGAAACCTATCTCCTGAAACAGAGGCTTAGCACTGAATTCAACACTCAGATTCTCAATCGATACCATTTTCTTTTATTCTTGCAATCACGATCTCTCCGCTTGCAAAGTTACTGCTATTTTATATGATGACAAAATAAAACCTCAAAAACTACACAGTTTGTTCTTTGTTGGTGACCTTCACAATCAGAATACTCAATTCATAGAGCATCCACATCGGAATAGATACCAACATCAGTGTAAACGCATCCGATGTAGGAGTGATGATGGCAGCAAGAATCAGGATTCCTACAACCACATGCTTCCTGTAACGGGTCATATACACGTGTTTCAGCAACCCCATCTTCGCTAACAGCCAACTCATCACAGGCATCTCGAAAATGACACCTAACACCAACGTCAAGGCTACGAGGGTCGAGATATACGAATCAAGCGTGATGGTATTCTCTACGAAATCGGCTACCTGATAAGTACCCAGAAACCTGAACGTAAACGGGAAGATGATGAAGTAGCTGAACAGCACACCTATCATAAACATCACATAGCTGCCACATACCAAGTGGACAGCATACTTACGTTCGTTCTCATACAGGGCTGGCGACACAAACCTGAATATCTGATAGATGACATAGGGCGATGCTGTTATCAGCCCTGCATAAATGGCCACCTTCATGTGGATGATAAACTGCTGTGCCAGTTCCGTGTTGATGAGCGACACATGGAAATCTGATGCGGTCTCAGTCACTTTACTACCCACAAGATTCGCAAACCACATTTCCACCTGACTGAACAAGTCATACGTGATGAACGAAGGATCTTGCGGACCTAATACCACAGCAAACAAGGGTTCCTTGAAGCAGAATGCCAAAACACCAAACACCAACGTCACAACAGCTATTCGGATAATCACACTGCGCAACTCATCCAGATGGTCCCAGAATGTAACCGGTTCGCTACTCACGCCTTTGTTTCCTCTTTAGCTTCGTCACTTTTCATTTCGTCAGTTGGATCTACCTCCTTCATACCTTCCTTGAACGAGCGGACTCCCTTTCCGAGTCCCTTCATTAACTCCGGAATCTTCTTTCCGCCGAAAAACAACAGCACGACAAGTGCGATAATCAGGATTTCCTGTAATCCAAACGTTCCGAACAATAATGGTTGAATAATCATATATTATTAATTTTCAGTTTTCAATCGATTCTTTGGCCAAATTCATTTACAATTCCAATCCCTGCTTCAACTTCTCCACATACTCATCAATCTTATGCATCTCAGTCGGAATCTCTATCTTCTGCGGACAGTGTTCCAGACAACGACAGCACTCGATGCAGTGATCGGCCTGACGCAACTTCGGCACACTGCGGTCGTATCCTACGAGGAAAGCCCTGCGTAATTTCTGATACTCTGGATCCTGGGTAGAAGAAGCCATCAAGCCTTCATTGATGCATTTATTATAGTGCGCAAAGATGCCTGGGATATCCAGTCCGTACGGACAAGGCATGCAATACTGACATGCTGTACAAGGGATTGTAGGATACTTCAATATCTCATTAGCTACTTCATCCTCCAAATAGCTTCGCTCCTCATCCGTCAAAGGTTTGAGTGGGCAGAATGAATGAAGGTTATCTACCAGATGTTCCATATAAGTCATTCCGCTCAGCGCCGTTAACACATTCGGATATGAGCCACAATACCTGAATGCCCATGAAGCAGCGGTTCTGTCGGGTTCCTTCGCTTTCAGCATTCGCAACACACTGCCGTTTACTTTCGACAGGCGGCCACCCAGCAGCGGTTCCATAATCACCACAGGGATATTGCGTTTCGTCAGTTCGTCGTACAGGTAACTTGCATCTACGTTAAACGAGTTCATCTCATTGGCATGAAACCAGTCCAGATAGTTCATCTGAATCTGCACAAAGTCCCAATGGACAGTATCGTGAAGTTCCATCATTGCATCGAACACCGATTGCTGGCCATGAAATGAGAAACCGAGGTTTCTTACCCGTCCTGCCTCACGTTCAGCCATCAGGTAGTCAAGGATGCCATTATCAACAAATCGCTTCTGATAGTCCTCCATACTGCCACCTATTGAATGAAGCAGCATGTAGTCTATATAGTCGGTCTGCAGTTCCTTCAACGAGTTCTCATACATTGCGATCGATCCCTCCTTGCTTTGGGTATCGGGCGAGAAGTTCGACATCTTCGTCGCAATATAATACGACTCACGAGGATGACGGCTCAAAGCAATACCCGTAGCATGTTCCGATTGTCCCTGACAATATACAGGTGAGGTATCGAAATAGTTCACACCATACTCCAATGCGGTATCTATCAGTTCGTTGATACGCTCCTGGTCCATTTCATCCTTGCCATCCTTCCCCTTCTTCGTCGGCCAGCGCATACAGCCATACCCCAGAATCGACACCTTGTCGCCACTGTTATGATTTTCTCTCAGGGTCATCTGCCCCTTAGGTACATCCTGAAGCGAATGGCCTGCCTCACCTTGCGAGCCACCCTTGCAGCCCACCACGGCAGCAGTACCGACAGCAGCACCGCCCAGTCCCAGTTTCTTTATGAATTCTCGTCTATCCATTTTATACCTCTCCATGAACCTCATGTCCCTCCACATAGATGGCAGCGAACGGACGAGCGGGACACAAATGCTCGCAAGTTCCACATCCTATACATTTCTCTTCGTCCACCACAGGTGCATACACGCTCTTACCTTCATACTCCACAGTTGTCATCATCACCGCACCTGTCGGACATTTCATTGCGCACAGCCCACAGCCATCCTCAGTCGTCACAGCTACACAGTTCTTTCTTATCAGCACGGCATGTCCTATCTTAACAGCCGTCTTTTCCTCTTTTGTAATCGGACGGATGGCACCCGTCGGACACACATCACCACAAGCGGTGCATTCAGGACGGCAATAGCCGCGCTCGAACGACATCTCGGGCTGCATCAGATGCATCAGGTCAGTCGAAGGACGCAACACATCGTTCGGACATTTCGACACACACAACTGACAGCCGGTACAATGGTCCTCAAGGTTCTTGATGCTCAGAGCACCTGGAGGCACCACCTTCGTCTTGCGCTGCGGTACTTGTTTGTCTTCAATCACCGCCAGTCCACCATCTACCTTCTTGGCTTGTGACTCCAAAGCCACAGCACCTATCGTTACAGCAGTAGCAGTCAGGAATTCACGACGGCCTGCCCCCTCTGATTCACCCACAGAAGAGTGAGTCTTATGGCTTCCCTTTACTTGATAAGAGAGGCTGGGGGAGAAACTGATCGCTCCCTTCTTGCACTTTCCAATACAATCGAAGCAGTCCACACAGCGGCTATAATCCACTTTCATGTTCTTATAGTCGATGCACGAAGCCTTGCAGTTCTTCGTACACAATCCACACTTGATACACTTGTCCTCATCGACACGAATCTTCAGCAGCGAAAAACGAGAAATGAAACCCAATACCGTTCCTACAGGACATATCGTGTTGCAATAGGTGCGACCACCTCGCCATGCAAGAACAAACAGCACGACAACCGTTACGACGGCTATGATCAATACTGGCAGGGATTTCAGCCACACATCCACACCGTAGAACGCATAGCTGTCAGCACGCTCTGCTATCATGGCCAACAGGTTGTTGCCCCACATCCACAGCGGTTGCAGCAGCGATTCCGCAATACGTCCGAAAGCACTATAGGGTGCAACCAACGTAGCAATGCCTGCCAGTCCCAGTACCATCAGTACAACAAACACTGCAAGCATTCCGTAACGCAACCAATTCTTAGCCTTCGAGTATGTATAGCGATTCTTCTTGGCTTTCTTTCCAAACCAAGCGAACACATCCTGCAGGATGCCCAACGGACAAATCACCGAGCAGTACATACGACCCAGTACCAACGTGATGGTCACCAATCCGATCATCACACCTACGTTCAGCGCCAGCACAGCAGGCAGGAACTGCAGTTTCGCCATCCAGCCCAGCCAAGCATGAGCCGTACCGGTGAAGTCCAAAAACAGCCACGTGATCCCAATCAGGAACACCGCAGCCAGTATTATTCTTATTTTTCTCATGCTAATAATCTCTACGGGGTAAAAAGACAAATTTGGCAGGAAACATTATTTCCTGCCCTATTTCCATATTATTTCTTTGCCTCAGACAGGTCCTTGCTCGAAACAGCCGACATGTCACCTGTGACATAAATCCTTACCAAGTCCTCCGAGTTGGGTTTCCCGTTGTAGAATACCTGAATGGTCTTCTTCAGCTTACCTGGCAGTTTTCCTGTTCCGTCGTAAGTCACCTTGATTTCTCCCGTTCCTCCAGGACTGATGAAATCCTTAGGATAGTCTGCTACAGTACATCCGCATGATGTGTGAACATAAGTGATAGCCAACTTCGCCTTGCCGACGTTCGTAAACTTAAACACACATGTCTGCACAGGATTATCCTGCGAGAAGGTACCGAAATCGATGGTCGTCTTCTCGAATTTGATAACTGGATACTTTTTAGCAGTGGCCGACATAGCAAACAAACATGCCAGCACAATCATCATGGTTTTAAATTTCATAATCAGTACTTATTTTTAGTTCTTAGTTTTTAGTTCTTAGTTTCTCTCCTCCACACCACATCTTCAGTTCCTTCGTCCACATTCAGCTTTCGTGCCAACACAAAGAAATAGTCGCTCAAGCGGTTGATATAAGCAGTGACCTGCTCATCCACTTCTGCCCCACATTCCACAAGGCGGAACACACATCGCTCAGCCCTGCGGCAAATCGTGCGGCACACATGCGCCAATGCAGCAGCCCTACAGCCACCTGGAAGGATAAACAGCCGCAGAGGAGGCACTACTGTTTCCAGACGATCAATCTCTACTTCTATCTGCTGCACCATATCAGGTGTAACAATGTTACCCTGACGCACCTCACGCGAAGCATTATCAGTAGCGAGATAACCTCCTACAACAAACAACGCACGTTGTACATCGGTAAGGAACGCTGCATCGTGAGCATCTGTACAATAAGTGATAAGCAGACCGATGTGCGAGTTCAACTCGTCCACCGTACCGTAGCTCTCGAGACGGTCGCAGCACTTTGACACACGCTGCCCACCGACCAACGAGGTCTGCCCTCTGTCACCTGTTTTCGTATATACTTTGCCCATATCAGCTATCACCTTAGCACTTTACCGGTATGTCGTCGATTCGCAACTGATGGCGTCCTCCTGCAAATTCGGTAGCAAAGAACTCATCCAGACATTGACGACAAGTCTCTTCGGAGATGAAACGGCCAGGAAACACGATGACATTCGCATTGTTGTGCTCACGAATCAAGTGAGCGATCTCAGGTTGCCACACCAGTCCGGCACGGATGCCCTGATGCTTATTGAGCGTCATACTGATGCCTTCCCCGCTACCACACATCGCGATACCAGGATAGACCTCTCCACGCTCAATGCCTTCCGCCAGAGCATGACCATAAGTGGCGTAGTTGCAACTCTCCTCGGTATAAGTACCATAATCCTTGTATGCCCACCCTTTCTCTTCAAGATAACGCTTCACGAACTGCTTCAATCCAAAAGCCGCATGATCGCTCGCAATACCAATCGTTTTTATCTCCATAATACTTATATTTCATAAATTTGATTGCAAATATACTAATAATTCATTATTCATAAAACTTAATTCAGAATTTTTAATGCATAATTCAGAATTATTTACTATTTTTGCGCCAAATTATACTCCAAACTTAAAAATTACAGAATGATGAAACGTTTTTTAGTATCAATCGCAATCATGGCAGGAATCGCTACCGCTTACGCACAGAAAAAACTTGTGCTTTACTTTTCAGAGACAGGAACGACAAAGACCGTAGCCCTCGAACTGCAAAAGCAACTCGGAGCTGATATCGAAGCCATCCAGCCCGAAGAGTCTTATTCAGGCAATTTCCAGGAAACGGTGCAACGCGCCCAAAGAGAAAAGCAAAGTGGCACAACACCCGCTATCAAGCCGCTGAAAGTGAAGATCGCCGACTATGACATCATCTTCCTCGGCTATCCCATCTGGTCGGGAAGCTATGCATCACCAATCGCATCGCTCATCAAGCAAAACGACTTTGCAGGCAAGACCATCGTACCCTTCTGCTCATTCGGCAGCGGAGGTCTGAACACATCGACAGCCGACCTGAAGAAAGCCCTGCCCAAAGCCACCATCAAGGAAGGATATGGTGTACGTACCGCACGCGTGGCAGCAGTAGAGAAAGAGTTAGACCGTTTCCTCAAGGAGAATGGCTACAAGAAAGGAACCGTCACAAAACTGCCCGAGTTCTCTGCTCAGAAACCTGTGACAGATGCAGAGAAAGCCATCTTCAACGAAGCATGCTCAAGCTACCAGTTCCCACTCGGCACCCCGTCAACCGTAGGCAAGCGCACCACTCCCGACGGAACAGAATATAAGTTCACGGTGCAGAGCAATGGAGGTTTCGGAGGTGGAGGCTCGTCCATCATCTACGTCGTCGTAGGGAAGGAAGCAGGCGCGAAACCCGAATTTACCCAGGTGGTGAGATAAAAGGAAATCATCAAGCTTGCTATTCGACATGCTCATAGCAAGCTTTCAATAATGGCATTTGGGGGCTTACAGTTTCTTTAGTTCGCGAAGTTGTCCGAGTATGAACCTACTGAGCATTTGGATCGCCTGCTCGTTGTTACCTCCATTCGGGATGATGATATCGGCATACTGCTTGGTTGGTTCGATGAACTCATCGTGCATGGGTTTCAGCACGTTGCGATACTTGCTGATGAGCATCTCGAGGGGATGTCCACGTTCTGCCATATCGCGCACAATGACGCGGAGTAGGCGTTCATCGGCTCCTGCATCGACGAAAATCTTGAGGTCCATCTGATCGCGCAGGGTCTTGTCGTACAAGCTCATGATGCCCTCGACGATGATAACGTCCTTGGGCTCGACGTGAACGGTCTCACTGAGGCGTGTGCAGGTGATATACGAATAGGTGGGTTGCTCGATGGCGCGACCTGCCTTCAGCTCTTCTATCTGATGCGAGAAGAGCGGCCAGTCGAAGGCGTTGGGATGGTCGAAATTGGTTTGTTTGCGCACTTCGAGCGGTAGGTTGCTCTGGTCGTTATAGTACGAGTCTTGTGGGATGACTGCCACAGAGCCTTCGGGCAGGGCCTCGACGATTTTGTTGACAACGGTGGTCTTTCCACTACCGGTTCCACCTGCGATTCCGATGATAATCATATACTTATTTACTATTAGACAATTGACTATTTACTATTGGATGAATGGGACAGTATTTGTCTATTCTAACCCAAGTATCGTTTTGGCGAGGGGTACGACGGCTGTACGGAGGGTTTTCTCGTTGAGATGGTGCTCGCCATCGAACCGCTGTGCTTTCGTATAATACTTCTTAAAGAGGTCGTAGCAGTTGACTGTCGTGTCGTGGATGCCGAACAGCCCATAGGTATTCTCACGGTCGAAAGGGGTGATGCCCTTGAACTGCTGTCGCTCCATCATGTTCTGCTTCTGGATGATTTCCTTTGTGATTTTGAAGGTCTTCTGGCTGTCCTTACGGCCATTGAGGAACTTATGTTCACCTGTGCGGAACACCTTCGACAGGGTGGACATGTTGAACGAAGGATTGACAAGAATCTTGCGGAAACCGAACATCTGTTGGGCGTACATGGCACCCATGGATGTGCCGATAATCAGGTCGGGCTGCTCCTGTTCACACAGACTGCGAAGGTAGGGTAATGCCTCCGAGGGATCGACGGGAATGTCGGGCGAAATGACCTGCACTTCGGGTAACATACGGCGCAAACTTTCGGCTGTGCCTGTAGCGCCTGACGAGGCAAAACCATGGAAATACAGTATTTTCATCTTAGTTGTTCCTCCATTACTTCATTGCCTGGATAGCCGATATACTTATTCTTCACATTACCCTCCCTATCAACGATAACGTAGGTGGGGATGCCATTGCTTTCGAACTGCTTGAGTAGTTCGGAATACTGTGACTCTGTCACATAGTAGTGGTCGCCGTGAATGTCGGGAATCGTCATCTCCCAAGTCTTCTTAGGGCTGGACGGACCTGTAACATAGATGAAGTTAACTTTACCGGCAAGTGCTTCCTTCACGGGCAGGATGGTCTGCATGGCAGCCTTACAAGGACCGCACCATGTTGCCCAGAAATCGACAAGCAACGGCTTGCCTTTATAGGGTGCAATCAGGGCTTTGAAGATGTCGGCTCCTTTGAGGTCTTCATCAATGTTTACCACCTTATATCCCGTACTCTTCTTGACTTCCTCGATACGCTGAAGCAACAGGTCGTTCTGCTGGAGAATGGCTTCGCTCAAACCCGGACAATCCTGACGGACTGCTGCAATATCGTCGGCAGACAACTCGTTGAACTCAGCGATAGATTGCAGATACTTGTTTGCCGCCTGCAACTGACGTGTGGACGGATGATAGCGCAAATCTGTCTGACTGGAAAAGTTCTTCACAAGATTGGATGTCTGCATAGCTGCCAGCGTGCTCTGGGTATAGAAGAACGCTACGTTCTCAAACGGCTGCATTGTCTGCAGGTAGTTGTAATAGTCGTCTGGCCGTTCGTAGGTGATCTGTGTCTCATTTGCCACATTGAGCGTGGTGTTGTAGAGCAATGTCTTGATGATGGTCTGATACTGATAGGTAGCATCGACATACTCCTTGAAAGCTCCGCACAAACGCTTGTCGGCCATCAGTTTCTTCTTGGAATCCTCATAGAGTTTGAGGACGAAATCGCGGTATTGCGATACTGAGAGTCCACGCAGCTTGTCCAATCCTTCACGACTCTGGATGGGTTCAAGTATCTTTATTGACTCGTACTCTGCACCATACTGATAGAGGTCGTTGTTGAAGTCGGCCAGATAGCCCGAGAACACCACGGCTGGTTTCTTTGGGTTGGGATTCTCCAACAGCTTCATATCGATGTTCATACTCACTTCCTCACCCGGAGCCAAAAGGATGATATAGGTTTGCTCGCGGAACTTCATCGACACACGGTCGGTATATTTAATCGGTATCTCAATCTCGAAAGTCCCGTCGGACGGCTCGCTGGGAAACATCGTGGAAATCACGGAATTGGCTGTAGTACTTTCGTTGGAACCAAAAGCCACATAGGTACACAACATGACCTCCTTGTGCTTCGTCGTGTAGTCCTTGATAACGCCTTTGATGCGTGCAGGAGCGGAACTATACTTTATTTCGGGCAAATGCTCCAACCTACCTTTTGCACTGGCAGTTACTCCTGCAAGTAATGCCAGAATTAATAGGACTTTTCTCATCATAATAATCTAATTCTGTACCCCGTCAGTCACCCTCCCACTCGTGGGGAGGGATGGGGAGAGGGGCTGTTATTTCAGTTCGTTTAAAATCACTTCATTACCTGGATAGCCGATATGCTTTGTCACCACTTCATTATCAGCACCGACAACTACATAGGCAGGGATGCCCTGTACGCCAAACTGCTTCAACAATGTTTCCCATTGCGCTGCAGTCACGTAATAGTGGTCACCATGAATGTCGGGAGCCATCTTGTTCCACAAAGCCTTAGGACTTGTCTCGCCCGTCACATATACGAACGCAACCTTACCCCAGAGTTCCTCCTTGACAGGCAGGATGGTCTGCATGGCCTGACGACAAGGACCGCACCATGTTGCCCAGAAATCGACGAGCACCTTCTTGCCCTTGTAATCCTTCACAATAGCCTTGAAGACATCTTCACCAGTTAAGGATTCTGGTATGGACTTGATGTTGAACAGGTTGTTCTTCTCGTTCTCGGCAATACGCGCCTTGGTAGCCTCGTTCTGAGCGAGGAGCATCTTCTCGAAAGCAGGACACTGTGCCTTAATGCCACGCAGCTGGTCGTCAGAGAGAGGCTTGAGTGTTTCAAGCCCAGTCATGTATTTCCTTGCAGCAATGACCTGACGGGCAGAAGCCGGATAGGTAAGCATGGCACCTGTCTCACGACCGACCTGACCCGATGTTCCCTCTACCGAACCACCACTTTGATACAAGAAGCCATTCTGGTTGGTGAAGTTCCAACCCTTCACAGGATCGTAGTAATCGGCCGTCTTCTTATACTCACCTTGACCACCGTTAGCATACTTCAGCAGACGCTCGTAGCCAGTCAGGAGAGCGATGGTGAGGAACTGATAGTGAGGCATCATGTACTCACGGAACTCGGGTGAAAGGCGGTCGTCGTCGTTGAGTTTCTTCACACCTTTATTATATAGTTCCATCAGTTTGTCGCGATATTGAGCTACCGTGAATCCACGCAGCTTCGAGATACCCTGCCCGTTGATTTCGGCATTAAGGTTCTGCTCGCGGAACTCATCGTAATAGTTCGCCATCGAGTTGTTCAATGCAGCCAAAGGGCCTTCACATGTCACGTTATTATTCGACATATCTACAGTCACTTTCACCTCTTGTCCTGGGGTGATGTAGAAACGTTTGACGTTACGGTCGCCAAGACGAATCATTGCCATCGAAGTGACACAAGCGTCGAACTTCGTCTCGAATTTACCATTGGAATCAAGAGCAACTGTCTGGCCTATCTCATCGGATGTCCACGAAGGAGTCATCACGATGTTGATCGACTCCATTGATGCCGGGATGCCGATGATTTGTCCCTTTACCATAGCCGGTTCCTGGCTATACACCAAGTTGGGCAATAACTGATTCTGCGCAAAAGCTGCTATTGTCAGCAGCATGGTTGTAATAGATAATGCTATTCTTTTCATAGGGTCTTTATGAGTTTTTTAGTTTGTTGTATGCATTTGGGAAATTCCTCTTGATAATGTGTAACCATCACAAGAGTCTTGTTGCGACGTTGACAGAATGTTTCGATGACATCCTTCACCAATCGGCGGTTCATTAAGTCGAGCCCATGTAGGGGTTCGTCGAGAATGAGCAGCGAGGGGTCTTTCACGAAAGTACGTGCCAAAAGCACCAGACGTTGTTCGCCACTTGAGAGTTTCAGCATCGACACATCGCGATATTGGCCCACACCGAAGATGTCCATCCAAAACTCGCAGATGCCTGTCTGCTCGGGACGAGGACGTTTGTACAATCCTACCGCATCATGCAATCCGCTTGCCACCACATCGATGGCTGGATAATCTCGCAGAAAAGCACGGTGCATCTCGGGCGACACATAGCCGATGTGATGTTTGATGTCCCATATAGATTCGCCTGTTCCTCGTTGACGACCAAAGAGGACGATATCGTTGGCGTAGGCTTGTGGATTATCTGCACAGACAAGGCTGAGCAACGTGCTCTTGCCCGAACCATTCGGACCTGTAAGTGCCCAGCGTTCACCATTCATCACGGTCCAATCGAGGGCATCGAGGATGACACGCTCTCCATACTGAATGGTCACTTTGCGGAAATCCACAACCTGCTGCGTACCTGGCTCGATACTGGCTGTTGCTTCGTCTTCGTAAGGCAGATTGAGGATGGATTGTATCTTGTCTTCTTTCAAAACCACTGGGGGAACGGTCGGATGTGTCCATGCTTCTTTCGAGAGCTTTGGTCCCACTCGGCGGTCTTTCACTTCAACCACGTGAGTCACAACATCAGGCATATCGTCAGTTTTCGAGAGGACGATGATAAGCTGCAAATCTGTCGTGCTCGTCAGTTCTTTCAACGTTTCAGCCAAATAGCTACGCGCGTCAACATCCAATCCGATGAATGGATTGTCGAGAATCAACACACGTGGATTGCTCTCCAATGCTTTCTTCAACTGATACTTGCGCAACTCTCCACTTGAAAGAAGAAACAGTTGCTGACTGTCGTCAAACTCTGTGTGGTTATATCTGATTTGGTAATAATAGTAGCCTTCTGTTCCGTCGTAAGCATCTTGAAAGGTGATGTACTTGATGTTCTCGTACGCCAATGATGACTCGCGAGGTGAGAAATCATAATGGATATAGCTGCCACGTCCGTCATTCAAAATAGGATGAGCACCCGTGATGATGTCAACCAACATACTCTTCCCTGCCCCATTGTCGCCTACAATAGCCAGTTGTTCTCCCGCCAAAAGTTGGAAGTTCACAGGCTCAGCCATCCTGTAAATCGGGTTGCGAGCCACAGCGTCGTGTATATCAATTACAGCCATAATCAGCCCCTCTCTGTCCTTCAGACATCTCCCCCGAGGGGGAGAGAAATCCTGAATGTTTATATTATTGAAGGGTATAATTTTTTCTTTATCTTAATTTATCATCAGTCACCCTCGCCCTCGGGAGAGGGATGGGGAGAGGGGCTACCATTATGCAATCTCCCCACTTCCGTAGCACAGATGATGATCCTTGTCGTACACCACACAGAACTGTCCTGGTGCAACACCGTGTATTTTCTCATCTGCCTGAATGAACCACGAGCCGTCGTCTTCCTGACGGATGGTTCCCTTGAGATATTCGGGTGTATGTCGTATCTTGAACGTGATGGGAACATCTGTAGCAAGGGTTCCCTCCCACGGATTCTCCGTAATGAAATGAAAGTCATCCATGCGGATGTGGTCCTTGTACACTTTCTCCGGATCATAACCGTGCGAGACAAAGAGAATGTTACGTTTTACGTTTTTCTTGACAACGAACCAAGGTCCGCCACCAAATCCCAATCCCTTTCGCTGCCCGATTGTGTAGAACCACAAACCTCGATGCTCGCCTATCTTATGCCCAGTCTCCAGTTCGCGCACATCACCAGGATTCTCCCCTAGATGGGCCTTGATGTAGTCGCGGAAGTCGATATCACCAAGAAAACAAATGCCTTGGCTGTCCTTTCGCTGAGCATTGAGTAACTGCTCCCTCTCTGCAATGGCCCGCACCTCGTGCTTCCACATGTGTCCGATGGGGAACATCAGTTTCGACACTTGCAGCGAGTCGATCTGGCAAAGGAAATCAGTCTGGTCCTTCACAGGGTCAGGACTTGTAGCCAACCATGTTTTTCCATCGACCACAGCGGTTTGGGCATAATGTCCTGTCGCCGTGAAATCGAAGTCCTTTCCAGCCTCCTGCTCGAAACAGCCGAACTTGATGAGTTTGTTGCACATCACGTCAGGATTAGGCGTAAGTCCCACACGCGCTTTCTCCATCGTGTAACCCACCACCTGTTCCCAATACTGCTTGTGTAAGTCGATGATGTCGAACTCGCATCCAAAGCGCTTGGCCAACCAACGACAGATCTCCACATCTTCCTCCGACGTGCAGTTCCATTCCGTATCGCGATCGGGGCCGATCTTGATGTAGAACAAATGTGGGTCGTATCCCTGCTCCTTCAGCATATAAACGCTGACAGCCGAGTCAACACCTCCTGACACTAATGCAGCAACAGACTTCATGGGTAACTATTTCGACAGTTCCAACATCTTGTTGATGGGTAATACCGCCTTCGCAGCCAACTCGGCATCCACCTGTATTTCCGGCTTCTCATCCTTCAGCGCCTTATAGAGTTTCTCCAAGGTGTTCAGACGCATGTAGCTACACTCATTGCAGCTACACCCTACCCCTTCCGTCACCTCGGGCGGAGCAGGATAGAACTGCTTATCGGGACATGCCTGCTGCATCTTGTGCAGGATGCCGCTTTCTGTTGCTACGATAAACTCCTGCGCCTCACTCTGGATAGCATAGTTCAGCAGTCCTGCAGTTGAGCCAATCTCGTCAGCCACAGCCTGAATGGCAGCTGGGCATTCTGGATGAACCAGCACCTTTGCCTCAGGATGCTCTTTCTTCAGCGCCAGAATAGCCTCGAGTGAGAAGCGTCCGTGCACATGACAACCTCCGTTCCACAACAACATATCACGCCCTGTGATGCTATTGATATAAGCTCCGAGGTTCTTGTCGGGACCGAATATCAGCTTCTCATCCTTAGGATAGCTATCCACTACTTTGCGGGCATTTGAGCTCGTCACCACTACATCGCTCAGCGCCTTTACTGCAGCTGTTGTGTTGACATAGCTTACCACTTTGTAGCCAGGGTGTTCGTCGATGAATGCCTTCAGGTCTTCTGCCTTGCAGCTATCAGCCAACGAGCAGCCAGCGTTGAGGTCGGGAATGATGACCTTCTTGTCTGGGCACAGAATCTTACAGGTCTCACCCATGAAATGTACGCCACACATCACGATGATGTCAGCCTCAGTCTTTGCAGCCGACTGAGCAAGCGCTAACGAGTCACCTACGAAGTCAGCTATGTCCTGCACCTCACCTTCCGTGTAGTAGTGCGCCAATATCACCGCATTCTTCTCAAGGCACATACGGCGAATTTCCTGCTTTATATCTTCTTTCTTCATTTTCATCAGCTTAATACATAATGCCTTGCAAAGTTAGTAAAAATTCGGCTAAGTGAATACATTAAGAATGTATTTTTATTGTTAAGCAGTAGAATTTTAACAAAAAGCCAAGCTAATTACCAAATAAATAAGCATTTATTTCCATTCCGCAATGAAAAGTTATTAACCGAACGCAAGGCATTATAAAAGGGGAGGCAACGATGTGCTTCCCCTCATTTGCTACATAGGTGGGTGAAAATTACCCTCACTTCTACTTATAAAATGTGATCCAGTTGGTACAAAAGTTATGTGTTTTCGGATGGAGTTCTATCACCTCGCCACCATCACGATACCAAGCATGGTTCCACCCTCTTCCCATATCCAGATAGATAGCATCTGAAACACCATAACTGACAAGAGCCTTCCTAAAATCGCCAAATGTCACGACTTTGTCTGATTCAATGATACAAAGCCTCCCGGCATGACAACACAAAGCCCTGAACTGATTTCTGTTTGCATCTTTCCTTGCTGTTACCAAAGATTTGCCTCTATGCATTATCAGTTCCTGACCAAATCCCGCACCTCCATGTGATGCAGCTGCATCCAATTCTGCAGAATACGGCTCTTGACAGAACTTACCTGCTCCATTATAAAACACAAAAGCACCCGTGTTCCTCTTGCATCGGAATCCCTTGAATCGTTTACCTTGAGAAACATGATCGCCAGCTATGTTCGTATGCTTGAACTCCTTCAGACATTCACCAGTATAAGCCGCCTCAGCGACCAGCAGAACTGTAGAATCCGATTTCGAAGGCATAGTGCCACACACCAAATCAACCTTCGAATACTGAGGATACAACACAATAAGTCCTAATGTGTCCACCCTTTCTATATACGATTTCACATCTTCTTCAACAATATTATCAGCAGTCGTCTCCTTCCCTGATTGCTGACAACTAGCCAACATCAGTAGGAATATAACTATTGTTGATAATACCTTTTTCATATCTACTACCATACTTTCTGCTCATGATTTTCCTTGAGGAATTGTTGGATGTCCTCTTTGGTGAATTCTGTCTCTCCCTCATATTTAACTTCACGAACCTCATAGTCAATGATGGTTTCTGTTTCTTCATCCACAGTGCTATACACCCATGCAGAATAGATGTATTCTGGGTGGTCTACAAACACAATTTGGATGAACAATCCGCCTAACAAGAATGGTTCCACAGCACCTATTACAAACTTCCCTCGCACCTTATCATTGTAAGGCTCTAACTCACTGTTCTCTATCTTCCCCTGATTATAGTCATCAAGGTAGCTTCGTAAGCAACGGATGTACTCATTATCATACCAATCTCTGTCCGTGAAGTTATTAAAACGAATGGCGTTAAGTCCTCCAAGTCCTTCTGCTTCTTCATCAAGAACGCTATCCGTAACGACAGAATCACTCGAAGCGACGCTCTCACTCTTCACGCTCTGTGAAGCTTTGTTCTCACACCCCATCAAGCAGATGGCTACCAACAGAATTATACCAGTTCTATTTTTCATATTCTTTGTTTTATAATACTCCATCATTCTTTTTCCATCAGTAAATCCAAGAACATCTTTACTCTCGCGAAATACTCACGTATCTTTGTAAGATATGCACGCCTTGATTTCGGGTCTTTAGCGTTGTAAGCCTGTATGTTCTCGACATCCAAGCCTAGATGTTCTACCTGATAGATGGCCCGTTCGCTGTGAAATTTCTGAGAGATTATAATAAGACTCTTCAGCCCATACACCTTGTTCGCATTGATCACAGAATTTATCGTTCGATAACCTTTTCCATCCAAGATAATAGCCTCTGCCGGCACACCTCGTGCCACCAGCGAATCCCTCATGCATTTAGGTTCATTGATGCCATCCAAACTATTCTCATCACCACTAATCAGAATCTTCTCAATCTTCCCTGCCTTATACAACTGCTCCGCTGCATCTATGCGATAGATGAAGAAATAGTTGGTTATACGATCAATGCGAGCCTGTGGAGTAGTTCCCAACAACAGCCCCACCTTAGTGAATTTTATACTGTCAATTTCAGAGAACACCTTACCCTTAGCATTATTCACCACCAGCTGATTGCAGACAAACATAACGGCTACGCATATTACAGCCATTATTCCTACACCCCATGCGATTTTCTTTATTATCTTCTTCATAATATACTAATCGTCAATAATCACTCTTAAAAAGGAACCTGTCCCGTCTGTTTTTATCTCTTCATACGCCTTTCTAATTCTTCTAGTGATATCATTCCTACCTGCTTCAACTCTTGTTTCGGTAAAGTAACAGAAATAGAAGGCAAACTGTTTGCATATTCTATCAACTTTGACGATATTGGGAAACCTTCTTTTATAAATTCCACGTATTGTACTAGCAACCCATAAAACTTGAAATAGTATAGAGATTCTAAAGGAGTTATCTTATCAATCACATTTTGGACTCTTTCTGATCGAATAATTCCTCTATGGTTTAAATTTCTACATTGATACAAATCATATAATAGATTACATATTTCGTTAAATCCCTTATACATCCAACTTACCATTTCGGCCTTATATCCAATAAAGTAGACAACATTTCTTATTTTATCTATAGCTTGTAAGTCTTTGAGGTGTTTGGAACTCTTTTCAATACTTAAAGGTTGCCCTTTTTCATTCTTTCCATAGAATAATAAATGCGCTATTGCATAGCAAGATTTATCTTCCCGATAAACTCTGTTTTCAAGCTTGGGTTGATCTGTATTCTCTATATATGTTGGATAAGCCCACATTTTCTCTGTAACAGCCATTAATGCAGCATCATTGCATACATAATTGGTAATACATTCAATTTGTTGATAAACAGAAAGACAAAAATCACCAAAGTTATTTTTCCTTCTAAACATCTCCATGCGTTGAAAATCATATTGTAGCTGTGCTTTTATTTCATTTATCGGAAATGCTTGATAAAAATCTAATGCTTGTTTACTAACGATTTCCTCTATACAATATTCATATATTTGATTTAAACGCTCATTCTCTGTAAGCCCAAAATTACCAGAAGGCAATATGTCTATTGCTTTCCTCAATTCTGTATCAAACTCTGGATTTTGTTTCGAGAGTTGAACTATTTTGTTAATCGTAGTCTTTAATTTCTCATCCATCTTCTATATTAATTAAAGAGTTCAAATCATTATTCAATTCATCAATATCTATTGCACGAGAAGGAGGAACCGTTACTTTGTTTAGCCTATGAATTAGCCAAAACTGCTTATCTTTCGCATCACGGCAGAGTGATATGGCGAGAAGATCTTTTGCCTTCTCTTCTTCAGGGGTTATGCTCTTATTTACAGAAGCTTTGGTTCTCTTTCCTGCAAAAATGAACCAAGCAAATCTATGTGCAGGAAGACTTATCACTATTTGTTGGTCAGGATTATTTTTGTCTTGCTCGGTTTTAATAGATGGTTTTGACCATGTGATGATAATCTCTGTGTTATTTTTCTTCTCAAATTCAAGCACTGGAGTTGTTTCCACATAAGTAACTTGATGCTCATTTGTATTCCTAACATCATGTACCTTCTTTACTAATTCCTGAAATTTATTATTTAAACGTACATAGACAGAATCCTCTTCTCCCTTAACCATTTTAAGGTACATCAATTTTCCATCTATCACGTTTATAAAATCAGGGTTGCCCTTTTTTACATGTCCTTTCTCTTCCTTATACTTGGGGAGAAATGTTGCCATAGCAGCAGTAACACCATATTTTTCCCAAATATAGAGGATATTACGGATATCATGCACATATTTCTTTGTTACATTTAGTTTATCGCTGACAATTATACCTGTTACCTCCTGACGAGATCCTCTTTTCTGCAAACGTGTTTTAGCGTCATTAATAGTAAAGCCCTGATCAGTAATTATACGAACCAGCTCTTTCCAAAATACACCATTCTTGGAATACACATAATGCATAGAACTAAATGTTATATCATCTGCATAACGTGTGTAGTGAAGCCCAAAACGCCTTGCTAAACCTGCTAAACGCCTATCGAGAGTGTCACAAATCATGTTGGTAATAATTGGTGATGTTGGAGCACCTTGTGGCAGAACATATATATATACCTGATCATTTTGTTTTTCTTTCGCTTTATCAGGAATCTCTCGCATTACACGCATAGAACACAACCCAGCAATCAGACTTGCTATCTGCTGTGGCATATTATATGGTTTGGTCTGTAAACGATTCCATACACGCCTTTGCTCAATACTAGGGAAGAAGTCCTTTAAATCAAGATTGAGAATATAGTTCTGGCCTTTATGAACACTCGCATTTGTTACTACAGAACGGCCTTCTGTAAACCCCATAGCATAGTCTGAGGGAGTATAAACGGCTTTTAGAATTTCATTAGTAGCCTGTAGCATCATCATAAAACTCTGACTACGAGGTGCTGTTATTTGTCTATAGCCACCGGACTTTTTCTTAATCTTAAACTGACGATAACGATGGAATACATGATTAGGGTTACAATAAAAGTTCAGATGTCTCATTGTGAAAGGGCGAAATGAATCTTGCAAGCCAATCTCTTCCAACTCAGCCTTTTTAACATGGTTGAGCAAAGCAAGAAGGTCTTCTTTATTCTGCATCGCAAATGCACGTTTTGCAATTATCGTTCTATCCATTTCTGTTTTTTTTAAGCGGTCTTCGAGTTTGTCTGTTTGCCGGAATATCTTTTCTTTATGTAAATAACCATAATAATAAAAGAATACAATACATAAAACAATAAAAACAGTACAACGTACTATAGTAACACGTTAACGTTCTAACATTGTTTATCTCAACCATTCCCGAAGGAAAGAAGAGACGCAAGGCGAATACACCAGGCGAAATTCAAAATGTAATTCCTGCTTTCAGACTTGTCAAAGACCGCTTGTTTTTTATTTCTACTGCAAAGATAATAATTATTTGCGAAATCTATGTTCGTAGCTTTATTAAAACGATTTTTTTCTTGTATTTATTTGCTGGCATAGTCTTCTAAATGTAGATTTCTAACAATTACGACTCCATCTTTTCCTACCATCAATAGTTTCTTGTTGTCATTGGAGAAAGACACTGAGGAGACAGATTGACTTCGGAAGGTATCTGCAATGCCTAAGACTCTTTGTCTGGATGAATCAGATGCCCCAGCCAAGTCTGAAAAATGTGTCAGTTCTTCGTCAGGTTTTTCAATGCTCCTAATCTCAACTAATGACGAATATTGATGCCCCCAATTTGGATTAATATCTCCCTCACGATTTCTGTAGGGAACATAGCCTTGTTGAGAACAAGCGAAATACTCCCCGTCAGGAGAAAAAGTGAGAAAATTATGATTGTCAATCTTATGATCTTTAGAAGATGCATTGGGGTAATCAGCTTGCGAGTCCGCTAAAAAAGTAATAGGATTGCTGGTATAAGCTGCTACTGCTCCTTTTTTAGAAAAAGCAGCCATCCAAACAGCATACAATGACGTCTCATTTAGGACCACTGATTGCCTCTCTAAATTGTATATCAAAAAGAGTCCGCCTAACCCTGAACCGTCTGGGTATCGACCTGCAATTGCCACATATTTTGAATCTTGGGAGAAAGCCACATAATTCAAGAACCACAAAGGATTCCCAAGCTCAATCTTAGCAACAATTTCATCCGTGTCCAACCTTCTAATGACGGCTATACCAAGAATCTTTATAAACAAATCAGTAAATTTCTGATGACGTGCTATGTTTTGAAGATACAGTCTAGTATTTCTCGCGTCTTTAGCCAAATCAGTAAAGTATCCAGTATGTTCTTCGATAAATTTATCTCGTAATTTGAATATCTCTTCGATTTCTTCCTTCACTTCTTCTTTTTTTGAGGAAAGAATCCACTTATCCCATTTGTCGTTAGGCACATCATACTTGTTGACTAAGTCCAGATAATCTTCTTTCGATATGGTTTTGCCGGTTATCTTGTTGCGATATTCAATGTACTTGCGAAGCTCTTTGTCAGCGTACAGCGAACCGTCTGGACTCACAAACTGATATTCGGTCAACAAGTCAACATTTATGGGTTGGCCATCCAAAGGGTTAATCAAACGTGCTTGGGTACATTCGCTTTCTGTTATGAATAATGGGCGGATGCCATTGACATGGTTGATGTATGAAAGATTTTCAAACTCTGTCCTCTGTCCAGACTCTATATCAAGAATGGTAGAAACGTTTTTCTCTCTATACATAATTTGATGTCCATTGTCACTCAATAGTACATTTGAGTAAGCAGACGTGTCATAAGTTCCCTCCAGAATAGTCTCATATTCAAAAGCGTTATTTCGATACTCGAAGAACTTAACTCCATCACTATCTATAGTTAAACCATAATTCAGCTCAGATGAAATCGTCTGAGGGCAATCTTTCTTAAGAACACTCCTCCCACATTTATTATAAAGATATTCACCTATTTCTAAGCAGTCTTGCCTCCAACGTTTTTGGCCATTCAGTTCCTTCCTGTAGTGGTTATAATATGTTTTGGCAACCTTGTCATATATTATTCCATAGGACTCAAAATCATCATAAACGAATTCACCTTCTGTTTTCCAGCAACCATCCCAGAAACCATTATTACTAAGAGTTCGTATATTCTTTGCATTGCACAAATAGACCTTATTCCTAAAAGTATAGACTTTTGAGTCTGTGCAATAACTAGTATGGTCATATACACGGCAAGCGACGTATGACTCGTCGTTTTTATACCAACAGAATGCATCCCCTGCAAATATTACATTGCCATTATCATTCTGAACCTCCCGATGTATGTTCTTCTTATTATCACAAATGAATCGAGTCGTTACATTATCCTTCTGTTCGCTCGATAACAAGATCTCCTTATGGAAATAAAAAACTCTCCATGGACATGGATAGATATCATATTCGCTATATCGGGCACTAATTACCGCTTCAGGAAATTCCGAGCCACTAAGGTCAAATTTAGATATTGCTCTTCGCCTACTGGCAACATCTATAAACATGACATCGTTAATACGAGCCAAATTGCCTGATGGTATTATTTCAGTTTGTTCCTCTTTCGTTTCAATGTCCCAAACTTTTATCTTTGTATACTCGCGGCAAATAGCATAATGGGATTGAGCAAACGTCACAAATTGGCCCTTAAAAGAAGTGACTTCAGAAAGTGAGGGCACTTCTGCAAGCAGAAGTTTTCTTATATTATTATTATTGGCCAAGTAGATACATCCTTTGATGACATCCAATGAATATCGGGTAAAAGACTCCTTTATGAGAATGTTATTTTCGTTAAGAGAATATACATTCATTATCGAAAGCTTATCATCTTCTACGTCTTCTTTCCATACAAAAAGATTAGCATTAGAGAAAATCACATTATCAACACATAGCACGGGAGCCTGTTCCAATAATGAGAATAATGTAAAATCGTTTTGGCCTTCATTTTTTAGCAGCACATAATCCTTGGAAATTTCCAAAATCTCGTCAGGTGAAATTGCTTCTACAAAGGATTCCTTGGACTCACGGTTGTAAAAGTAAGTCCTATCGTGCATAACTATAAAAGCCCAGGGACATTTGTCGAAGATGAATGACTTTTTATGTTTGTTCCCTCCGAACTTATACGCATCCTCCACAATTATTTCACTTGAAGTTCCGTTATTGAATTGTACAATGAAAGAACCCGGTGAGGACAATCTAAAAGAATGAGGCTTATTTGATTCAATCACACCTTTCTTTATTACTTTGGGTGCGTCAGTACCGTTATCCTTGGAGTAAACAACATACTCCACAGGAGTTTGTTCATGTGAGTATATTTGAAACCCCGTGTTCAAATAACTTTTATACGGGTGAATGTATACTTTCATTGCCATAATTCCTTCTATTTTGATTTTCGACGCAAAGGTAGACTAATACAACGAACACATTGTTAGTAGCGCATAATTTTTATCATCTCATAAATCCTACTCTTGCATATCCTGCATCTCGTCTTGCAGGAACTTCTCGAGCGTGGCCTTATCTGGTAATTGCAGCATGTAGGTGGAGACAAACAGGTTGTTGTCCATACCTGCAATGGCGTATTCCACCATTTTCTTGCCCTTGCGAGTACAGAGCAAAATGCCGACTGGAGGATTGTCGCCTTCGTGCATCTCATTCTCCTTATAATAGGATACATAGGCGTTGAGCTGACCCAGATATTCATGACGGAACTCATCGTTCTTCAATTCCACAATCACGTTACAATGAAGGAGGCGATTATAGAACACTAAGTCTGCAAAGTAGTATTCGTCATCGATAATCATGCGCTTTTGCCTTGCCTCGAAACAAAATCCTTTGCCCAATTCCAGTAGGAAGTCCTGTAGATGTGTGATGAGTGCATCTTCAAGGTCGCCTTCTGAAATTACGTCCTTAGCTTGGAGCCCCAAGAACTCAAAAGTGAAAGGTTGGCGAATAACGAGTGCAGGCGAGTTTGCTTCCGGCTTAATGGAAGCGAGCAATTTCTTGGGGTCTTTGCTTACCCCACTACGGAAATAGAGGTTGGTAGATATCTGGCGACGCAGTTCCCTTACTGACCATGTACCTTTAATACATTCCGTTTCATAGAAGAAACGAGCCAAGGGATCGTCTTGGGTCATAATCTCTGTAATATGAGAAAACGACAACTTCTCCAGCAGATTTTGGGGTGAAGTCTTGAATTCCTGCGACAGCGTCGCAGAAATTGTATTTCCTTCAGAAAAGTCCGACGCCATCGGACTTATTCCCAAATGCTTTTCTTCTATCTGCAATAAGTCCGACGCCGTCGGACTTATTCCAAACAGGCTGCCTACTTGAGGGTAAAGCAAGTAGAAACGACGAGAATTCTTGAATAATGTCAAGTTCAATCCCTTCGTATTCAAACGCTCTTCCAACCGTTTCAGCAGTCTATCGCCATACTTTGCTCTATCGCTTCCTTTCTGCTCATATTCTACAATATAGCAGCCTATGAGCCAATTGCGCAAGGTTGCCATCTGATTGACAGCACGAATGGCACCTGATTGGGCTGTCTGATGGGTATGAAGGACAGAAGTAGCCAGTTCTTCGAAAGACGGATTTTGTTTTTGTTCCCATCCCTCAACTATCTTTGTTAGCAACTCTGGAGTTGATTCTATATTATTTATAATGTCCATATCATTTGTTATTTTCAATTTTTCTATACTGTTCTGCCATCTCAGCAACTCGCTTCCTTACATCAGCTGCAACTGATCCATCTGAACGCAGGACAAGGAGATCCTTTCCATAGGAGCACAACTCTCGAATCAACTCATAGTTACTGATACAATCAAGGGTGAAGAACACGCCGCCTTGAAGCTGAGGAAACTCATTGCGCAGTTGCTGCTCTTCTTCTCCCTTCAACGGAGTATAGCTTCCATGAATGGGTTTGGTATCTACATAGCCTTTCGACCTGTCGCTCACCCAACACAAGATATGCTGGATATCACGATCCTTATAAAGTGTAACGCCCACTATGTCATCAAAGCGTTCTGAGAGGTCTTCTGGACATTCTATGTACTTCTTCTCAGGCATTGATTTCACTTCGTCGATCCTGTCGAGTGCAAAGTGAAGAATCGCCTTATCACAATCAGCTGCACCCAGCAGATACCAACGATCGTTATACTGCTTCAGCAAATAGGGATGAAATACGATACTACGGCTCGTTTCATCTGTAAATGTATGGTACGACAGACAGATAACCACCTTGTTTGATATGTAATCGAAGAGCTTACCCAGCATATTGGAATTCTGGAGATAAGGATTACAGCTGAAACTGATCACCTTTGGCATCTCCTTATATCTATATCCTTGTTTGAAACCATCGAGCCAGCTGAAGTTATCCAAACCCTCGAACTGACCTATAGCACTCAAGACTTCTCGTAACAGATTGGCCTCTTCTTCACGCATCTCCTTTTTGAAGATAGAGAAGTAGCGGACCCTATAACGAATCACATTCTTGCCATTCAGCCTAATATGTTCTATCGGAGCATCAAATGGCGTGCTTCCTAAAACGTCCAAATCCTTCTCAATGCAGCGCTGGCCCACCTGAGAAAAGCCATTATCATTTAGTATGGCATTCACTTTATCCGTCAGGTCATGAATGTCATAATAATGATGGTAGTCCGACAACAATTTGTCCAGATACTTGTACCTTATGAATGCGTTCTTGTTAATTGGCATATCAACGTTTTTTTGGCAAAGGTAACACTCCGTTGCGAAGTCTTTGTTCGTTATTAAGTAATTCACCTGCAAAGATAATAAAAAAAAGTTAGACATTAGACTTTAGTCGTTAGTTTTTAGTGTTTTAATTATCTAAACGAACGGAACTCCGTTTTTTTGCTTGATCCGAGGCGTATTTTTATCTTCGACGGAGTCAAAGTATAGTGAAAATTCTTGTTTCTATAATCATCCAGCGCATAATTGCGCCCGTTTTCAGTGAAAATGTCAACCAAAATCAGGAAAAGACACAGGAAAAGACATATCACCACCCTATTTGTCACACTTTATTTGATGCATTTTTTTCACATCAATGATGCATCATCTCACTCTGCCGCCGCTACAGGGTAACCATTCAACTTTTTCTAGGGAATACAGGAGCTTTTGCGTTTCACGTTTCAGTTGTTTCAGTTAACACCTGAGTAGTGAAAAATCAAAAAGAAATTTTATATTATATATTATATATTTATTTATAATATATAATATATAATATAAGTTATTTTTGTGGGTTGGAATACCTAAAAATGAACTGAAACAACTGAAACGTGAAACAGTTCCTTGCGAATTTAGAATTGTAATACCGAAATTGACATCTGTACTTTACAAAATGATATATTTGTTTACAAATTTACATCCTATAGCTGATTTTTATACCTTATTATTTGCTTATGTCGCAATTAATTCGTAACTTTGCAATGTGATTAAGACAGAGGTCTTAAACAGAGTAAGATTGCATCTTCTCTGCACGAGTTTCACTCGAAATCCCATTGCGAATCAAGCGTGATTTTGCAGCCCTTAGAGGTAACAAAATTTCCCCTTAGGGGGAAGCGAAAACAGACTCTCCAACCCCCTTTATGGGGAGAAAGTCACTCGCCGTCCGGAAGGCTGTAGATATTTTTTCGCCCTTTAAGGTAGAATAAGAAGAGGGTCTTAATCAACCAAATTACTAACCAATTTGTTAACCAACAGTAAACCGTAAACCGTAAACTGTAAACCAACTAAACAGAACGTATGGAAAACAAAAAGAATAAACGAGTGACAATAAGCTTATTGATGAGGATAGAAGCGGGAGGCGACCCAATACGCAACCTTGAACCACCAACGCTGAGGGTATTCCAAGTCAACGGTACGAGTATGCAGACGCAGTACATGCAGGTTATAGAACAGATTGTGCGCCCTCCATTCGTGAATGATATTGCTATCCGTGCGGTTCAGAATGGCATAGTTCTTATCTGCATTTTCGCGACGGATACGAGCCAACACAGCCTTCATCTCTTCCTTGGAGTGTGCCTGATGGCTCTCATGGATGGCAAGAAAGCGGTCGGATATAGAATACGAAAGGTCCATCATTATTTTGTCAGTTTAGAAAGTTCAGAAATATTCTCTTCACACGATTTATCATTGTTTTCAAATGCAAAAGTACAAATTAATTCCGAACTACACGCCTCCATTCAGACCTTTTCTGCCGGCATTCTGCATTTTCTAGGCATTTATTTGGCTAATTTATAAATAATGTGTAACTTTGCAGCGTAAAAACTCACAACATATAAAAGAATTCGACAAATGAACAAGATTGTTAGCAAAGAGCAATTCAGTGAAAAGGTGTTCAAACTCGAAGTTGAAGCACCACTAATTGCAAAAGCACGTCGTGCAGGTCATTTCGTAATCGTCCGCACAGGCGAAAAAGGTGAACGCATTCCATTAACCATAGCCGACAGCGATGTGGAGAAAGGTACTATCACGCTGGTGGTTCAAACCGTGGGATACAGCTCCACAAAACTCTGCTCATTGAACGTGGGCGACTATATCACAGACGTGGTAGGTCCATTGGGCCAAGCTACTCACATCGAGAAGTTCGGCACCGTAGTATGTGCCGGAGGCGGTGTAGGTGTAGCTCCTATGCTTCCTATCATCAAGGCCCTGAAGGCAGCAGGCAACAAGGTGGTCAGCGTGCTGGCAGGACGTACGAAGGAACTCATCATCCTCGAAGACGAAGTGCGCAAGCACAGCGATGAAGTCATTATCATGACCGACGATGGTTCATACGGACAGAAAGGTGTGGTTACAGTAGGAATCGAACAAGTCATCCAGCGCGAGAAAGTGGACAAGTGCTTCGCTATCGGCCCTGCCATCATGATGAAATTCTGCTGTCTGCTGACAAAGAAATATAATGTGCCTACTGACGTTTCGCTCAACACCATTATGGTCGACGGAACAGGAATGTGTGGCGCCTGCCGTATCACCGTAGGAGGCAAGACCAAGTTCGTATGCGTGGACGGTCCTGAGTTCGACGGTCACGAAGTGGACTTCGACGAGATGTTCAAGCGTATGGGAGCTTTCAAGGCTGAAGAGTTGGAAGAGATGAAGAAGCTGGAGCAGAGCGTCTCTGGTCCAACCAGTCAACCTAGTTCAACTAGTAAGCCAAGTGAAACCATCAGCATTAACCCAGAGGACGGTATCGCTTCTATCGACGAGCTTCTCGACCGCAATACCAGCTGGCGTAAGGAGCTGCAGGCAACGATGAAGCCCAAAGACCGCACGCTGATCGAGCGTTGTGTGATGAGCGAACTCGACCCTGTGTATCGTGCCACAACACGTACGGAAGAAGTAAACCAAGGACTGACTGAAGAGCAGGCGCTGACAGAAGCCAAGCGTTGTCTCGACTGCCCGAAACCATCATGTATGGAAGGCTGTCCTGTCAACATCAATATTCCATCGTTCATCAAGAGCATCGAACGCGGACACTTCCTCGATGCAGCCAAGGTGCTGAAGAACACCTCTTCACTCCCAGCAGTATGCGGACGTGTATGTCCACAAGAGAAGCAATGCGAAAGCAAGTGTATCCACATGAAGATGGGTCACAAGCCAGTAGCCATCGGTTACCTGGAGCGTTTTGCAGCCGACTACGAGCGCGAATCGGGCAAGATGGCACTTCCTCAGTGCAAGCCAGCCAACGGCATCAAGATAGCAGTCGTAGGTTCAGGTCCTGCAGGATTAAGTTTCGCAGGCGATATGGCCAAGAACGGCTATGATGTGACCGTATTCGAAGCCCTCCACGAAATCGGCGGCGTGCTCAAGTATGGTATTCCAGAGTTCCGTCTGCCCAACGCCATCGTTGATGTTGAAATCAACAACTTGGAGAAGATTGGCGTGAAGTTCGTGAAAGACTGCATCATCGGCAAGACCATCACCGTCAACGAACTGGAGGAACAAGGATTCAAGGGTATCTTCGTGGCATCGGGTGCAGGTCTGCCAAACTTCATGGCGATCCCAGGAGAGAACAGCACAGGCATCATGTCATCAAACGAATACCTGACACGTGTGAACCTCATGGATGCATCCAACCCCGAAAGCGACACCCCTATCTGCAAGGCCAAGAGCGTGATGGTAGTAGGTGGCGGCAACACCGCAATGGACTCTTGCCGTACAGCCAAGCGCCTCGGAGCAGAGCGTGTATTCATAGCCTACCGTCGTAGTGAGGCAGAAATGCCTGCACGACTCGAGGAGGTGAAGCATGCCAAGGAAGAAGGTATCGAATTCCTCACCCTGCACAACCCAATCGAATATATCGCCGACGAAAAAGGCCATGTATGCCAAGTACGCTTGCAGAAGATGGAACTCGGTGAGCCTGACGCATCAGGTCGCCGCAGTCCTGTGCCCATCGAAGGTGCTATCGAGACACTCGACATCGATATGGCCATTGTAGCCGTAGGTGTATCACCCAACCCACTCGTTCCTAAGTCAATCGAAGGTCTGGAACTGGGTCGCAAGAACACCATCGCAGTAAACGATGATATGCAGTCGAGCATCCCGACCATCTTCGCAGGAGGCGACATCGTACGTGGCGGAGCAACCGTTATCCTCGCTATGGGCGACGGACGCCGGGCTGCAAAAGCAATGGACGAGAAATTAAATGGATAGCAGCCCCTCACCCCAGCCCTCCCCCGAGGGGGAAAACCGAGTAACCCTGTCGCATAGAATCACAGTTCATCATAGAAGTAGACGGGAGTTACCATCTTGTAGATAATCAGATTGTAAAAGACAGAATAAGAGACGAAAGGCTTCTACAGCAAAATACAAAAAAGTTAGAATAACTAACGAAGAGGTACAAAACGACATTGAAGGTGTCATCAATATAATTAAGGAATTAATATGACAAATTGCAAAAGACATTTCAAGTGCGACGCTGAACCATCACTCCCCCTCGGGGGAGCTGGGAGAGGGGCCAAGTATTTCGCACCATCCGAACTGATTATCAACGACGACAACAGCGCGTTCCATCTCCACATCCGTCCCGACCAATTGGCAGACAAGGTGGTGATGTGTGGCGACCCAGCCAGAGTGGATACCATCGCCTCATTCTTCGACACCAAAGAATGCGATGTACAAAGTCGTGAGTTCCACACCATCACAGGTACGTATAAGGGGAAACGTATCACAGCCCTCTCACACGGCATTGGGTGCGACAACATCGACATCGTGGCAACAGAACTCGATGCGCTGAAAAACATCGATTTCAAGACCCGTACCCTGAAAGAGAAACTGACACAGATGGATCTCGTGCGTATCGGTACCTGTGGAGGCTTGCAGGAAAACACGCCCGTAGGCACCTTCGTATGCAGCGAAAAGTCCATCGGTTTCGAGGGTCTCCTCAACTACTACGCAGGTCGTGACGAAATCTGTGACCTCGAATTCGAGAAAGCCTTCACCGAGCATCTCGGATGGGATTACCACCATCTGCCATCTCCCTATGTAGTTGACAACGATGCATCGCTGCTCAATCAAATCTTCACAGAAGGAGTGGGAATGGTGCGTGGTGTCACCATCTCATGTGGCGGATTCTACGGTCCCCAGGGGCGCGAAATACGCATTCCGCTCTCCGACCCTCAGCGCAACGAGAAGATATGCAGCTTCGAATGGAACGGCTACAAGATTACCAACTTCGAGATGGAAAGCGCAGCGCTGGCAGGACTCAGCAAGCACCTCGGACATCGTGCCCTCACCGTTTGTATGGTCATTGCCAACCGCATTGCCCACGAAGCCAATACCGGCTACAAAAACCAAATCGGAGACCTCATCAAGATTGTATTGGATAAGATTTAAAGCCCCTCTAAATCCCCCGAGGGGGACTTTGGGAGTGAACAAATAAGAACAACTATGGCAAAATTCGATAAGCTGGCCGTTATGGCCAAGATTGGAGAAACAGGCATGGTGCCTGTGTTCTACCACAAAGATGCAGAAGTAGCAAAGAAAGTCATCAAGGCATGTTACGACGGAGGCGTACGCGCCTTTGAGTTTACCAATCGCGGCGACTTTGCCCATGAGGTATTTGCAGAATGCGTGAAGTATGCAGCCAAGGAATGTCCCGAACTGGCAATGGGAGTTGGCAGCGTGGTCGATGCCCCGACGGCAGCCCTTTATATCCAACTCGGAGCCTGCTTCATCGTAGGTCCGCTGTTCAACCCCGACATCGCACCCGTCTGCAATCGCCGTCTCATCCCCTACTGTCCAGGTTGTGGCAGTGTAAGCGAAGTAGGTAAGGCACAGGAACTGGGATGCGACCTTTGTAAGGTCTTCCCAGGCGATGTATATGGACCTGCATTCGTAAAAGGCATGAAAGCACCGATGCCTTGGTCAAAGATAATGGTAACAGGTGGAGTCGCTCCAACAGAAGAAAACCTCACAGCGTGGTTCAAGGCAGGCGTCTATTGTGTCGGCATGGGCAGCAAGCTCTTCCCAAAAGACAAGGTAGAAGCTGAGGATTGGCAGTATATCACCGACAAATGTCGTGAATGTCTGGAAGTCATCCGGAAATGTAAAGCATAAATATTTCGATTAATGCTTCTGCATGTAATCATAGATGGCTAACACATCCTGGGTGTCGACATAACCATCACGATTGACATCAAGCCCCTCTCGGAGGGCGCCATTCTGGATATATTCATAGACCATGAGGACATCCTGGGAGTCTACCACTCCGTCATTGTTCACATCTTCGGGAACACTCGCCTCTTGATATGAGCTTGCTTTCACAACGACTTCACCGATGAAGCAACGTTTTGCTGAAGTAGTGATGATCACCGCGGGATTACGTGGAACGTTGTTGAAAACAAGTTGTACCCTTTCGTACGCATCGTTGATGGTTGCAGCATAGTTCACTGTCTGTGTCTCATCGCCCATACGCACCAATAATGTTCCTTCTATACTGGTCCATCCCTTCACGGTCAGCTCTACCGTCATTGGTCCGCCTGCATAGTTGAGGTTGACAGATGTAATACTTCCTGTATTCTTTGAAGAACCTAAACGCAACGTTCCTCCTGCCTGGAAGACATTCGAAACCGTAGGGAACCATTCGTCGCCGCTCCATTGTGTGGACGACCCACCTGTCTCTTGGTCATTGCCTTCTGAGGCACTATCGAAAGTATCGGAAAGTAGTGTCTCGCCTACGATGAGCACACCTATGGTATCGACGGGGTTAATGATTTCTATTGTATCGTTTGGCTCAGAAGGATCAATCTGTCCAGATGCCACATGCTCATACAGTTTTGCTTCAGCAAGTGAGAATGCCGTAGCTGTGTAGTCGCCCCAGATATAATCAGCCAAAGCCGGGTAGTCAATAAACGGGTTTCGGTTACCCTGCTCTTTTTCTGCGTTGTTGTTGATTTGCTTCTCTTTTTCTGAGACAGGGTCTTGATTGTGCCATTTCAGCAGAAGCGTATAAAGCCAAGGCTTGAGGGTCGGCCAATCTTCCTGAACCAACTCGCTCTTCACGTTTGAGTTACTGCCCCAAGCGATATCGGAATAACAGGTAGCGACATAGAAGTAGATGCGTGCAAAGTCGCCCTTAAACTCATCTGCAGGTTCGAAGACGGTAGTATAACTTCCACCTTGTCCTGTGACAGGCGTTCCCACCTTAATGCGTCCGTTGTCGAACTTGGAGCGATATACCGTCCCAATGGGGAAATTGCTCTTCTGGGTGTTGGCTCCCGATTCGGAGGGTATGACACTGAAGATATCTGAATAAGCTTTGTTGACTATACCACCCCACCAGCTTTTTGGAATGACATGTTCCTTGTTCCATTTATTAGAACTGTATTCGTAGGTTTCGGTGGAGAACAAATCATAAACCATCGATGGCTGCCCATCTATATAATATACCGACCGGTATGCCGCAGGAAGCTCATTGCCATAAGTGAGCTGCTTGTGGTTGACGATGATGTTCTTGAGTGCCAATTTCAAATCTGCCTTTTTCAATCCGTCGACCTTATTGTAATATGAAGCGGAAGGCTGTGCCACGATGGGCAGCACAGACAGAAAAGACAGGGCAAAAGTGATGAGTCTGTTCATGAATGCTTATATCAATTCACTTCCTTCACCAGGAATATCTGTGTAGGGAGATGGTCGCTGTATCCGTTAAGCCACACTCCGCTGGCGAATGTACGCTTAGGTGCACCCTTGGTTTTTCCTTCCTGAGTGATGAGGAAATCGCGCAGATAGATTTCATTTTTGCGGAACTTCAGGGAAGAATAGTCGTTGACTCCATCGGGAGACAGCAGATTCTCTGAAATGATAATCTGATCGAAGAGGTTCCACTTGCCGTCATAGAGCAAAGTCCCCTGCCCTACTTTATAAAGTGTTTCGTACCAGGGATTGAACATATCGCCAGGCTTGCAGTCTTTCTTGTTATGCTTAGCTCCTAATGCTTTGGTAACACTCTTGTCCTTGGGGTCGTCGTTCAAGTCGCCCATCACAACGACTTTCTCGTTTGGATTGGCAGCAAAGATAGAGTCGATCATCTTACGAACCTGACGTCCTGCCATCTCGCGGAACTCACTTTCGGCAGCACGTGAAGGCCAGTGATTGACAATGAAGCTGATTTTATCACCTGCGATGGTTCCGCTTGCGATGAGGAATCCACGGGTTGCACGAGTTGTGTCACCGTTCTCGTAGATATAGTTGGTAAGGTGATAATGCTGCAGCTTGAAGATAGAAGGATTATAGAAGAACGCACAGTCGACACCACGCTTGTCGGGACCTTCAATATGAATGATGTCCCAACCCTTATCTCTCAACACTGGTTCTTTGAGCAAGTCCTCCAACACACGGCGGTTCTCTATCTCCGAAAGTCCAATGATAGCCGGACTCTTGCACACCTTCTGCAAGCCGTTCTTCATGGTCATCTCTGTGCCGAGATTTGCTAACACCTGTGCCATGTTTTTCAGTTTGCTCGTATACTTCAGCGCTCCCCACTTATTAGTACCATCGGGGAGATTCTCATAATCGTTCTTCCCTTCATCATGAATGGTGTCGAACAGATTTTCAAGATTGTAGAATGCAACACCATACACTTGTAATGTCCGGTCTTGCTTTATTTCTGGACGCCAAGAAATAATCGTCAAGGCAACCAAGAGGATTAGCAACGAAATAAAACCTTTTCTCATATTGATTCTTTTACATTTTAATTCCGTGGCAAAAGTAACAATTATTTTTAAAACGACAAAACTCATGGCAAACAAAATGACTTTTTTCTATACTTACACGTTAATTTATTCAAAATATAAGGTGTTCGAGCCTGAAAATTTTGTCGATATGTTTTTTTTAAGTAATTTTGCATCGTAATATAATCAATAAAACGAAGAAAACATGAAACATTTCGTCATTGCATTGATGGTAGCCATCCTTCCACTTTGTGCAAACGCACAGAGTTCTGGTATTTTTGGGAAAAAGGCAACAACAACTAAAGTAACCGACTTCACCCCTTATATGCAAGGAGCTGTTCCTGTAGAAAACGGTCTGGTCACTTTCTCCAAAACATTTACAGCAACAGGCAAAAACAAAGAAGAACTTTACAACCGAATAGCATCATGGGCATCGGCACGCTATATGCCGAATATTGAAAACGGGAAATGGACAGACCACGACTATTTCCGCAATCTGGCGTATGCTTCCGCTAAAGTCGATGAAAGCGGAAACAAGACACAAATCGTTTGTCAAGGTAATGAAGAAATCGTCTTCACCAACAAAATCCTTGAGCGCGACTATGCCGAGATTGAGTACAAACTCAATATCACGGTCGATAACGGTATGGCAAAAGCCACGATGACCAACATCGCCTATGTGTACACCTTTACTTCAGAGAGAGAACGTGTAACGGCAGAAAGTTATATCACAGACGAAACAGCATTTACCAAGAAGGGTAAGTTTATCAAGCAGAACCGCAAATTCAGAGTGAAAACCGTTGACCTTGCCAACGAACTCTTCTCAGAAATCGAAACCGTCATCAAATGAAAGCAGACGAAGTAGATAAAATCATTGCCGAAGCACTTGAGAGAGACCGTCAGGAACGAGGGCGGCATAGAGGGAAACGCAGCAAACACGATGCAATACTCACAGCACGAAAAGTGCTGAACATTGTGTTCATGGCGGGATTCCTGGCTGCCGTGATTGTATATTTCGCCCTCCCCGAAAACAGAGTCCTGTTCTTCAGCCTTGGATTTGGTGCAATACTCATCAAACTCGTTGAATTCTTCTTACGATTCATGTTCTAAATGAAACGATCGCTATTCCTTTTCCTCACTATCATCATGGCATTGTCAGCATCTGCTCAACGTATCATCGGAGAGCTGGAGGCAAATACCGACATGCTCATGACACCAGGCGACTCGGCGCTCAACAAGGGGAAAGACAGTGAGGGAAAGCCGATTGTTCCTGTGGACGTAAAGGCGTGGACGATTGACCAGACGTTCGGCAATCGGACAACCACATTTGTCGACACCTTGCAGCACCAGTTTCAAAACGCTAATCTGTCGGAAGGAATCAACGGTCATTTCAGTCATCTTGGCAACCTCGGCTCGCCACGTATCAACCGCATCTTCTTAGAACGTCAGGACGATGACGAGTTCATCTTCCTCCGTACGTTCGACCAGTTCTACATTCCAACCGACCAATTCCGCTTCTACAACACCAAGTCGCCATACCTCAATGCAGTGTACAACACCTGTGGTTCGAAGACAACAGGCGACGAGCATATCAAGGTGATATACACACAGAACGCAGGAAAGCGAATCAATATCGGCGGACTTTTCGACTATATGTACGGACAAGGCTACTACAACAGCCAGTCAACCTCATATATGGGTGCAAATGCTTGGGCTTCGTATATCGGCGACAAATACGATTTCCACTTCTACTACACCCACAACTACATGAAACTCGCCGAGAATGGAGGTATCACTGACGAGAACTACATTCTCCACCCTGAGAACATGCGCCGCACTTACGATTCAGACGACATCCCCGTGTGGTTGTCGAGCACATGGTCAAAGCAGGAACACGATGTCATTCATTTCAACCACCGATATAATATCGGGTACTATCGTACAGAAGGCGATTCAACCAATCTGAAGGAAGTATTCGTACCAGTTTCGAGCATCTTCCACACCTTCTCGCTCCGCTACCTGAGAAGGGGTTACATTGCCTACAACACCCCCGACAATTACCACACGTACGACTTCATCCCGAGTGACTCAACCAATGATCGCACGAAGAACTTCATCATGCGGAATACTGTGGGTTTGTCGCTTCGTGAAGGCTTCAACAAATATGCAGCAGCTGGCATCAATGCCTATATCGCTTTCGAGAACATGAGTTTCGAACAACCCGATTCATTATCCAGCTCACTCACACCTGGCAAGGTTTCACGCCTTATCAATAATAAAGTCTCTGAGAACAATATCGCTGTGGGCGGCCAACTGATTCGAACGCAAGGAACGATGATCCACTACGACGTGAACGGTGAGTTCACCGTTGTGGGCGAACGATTGGGCGATTTCAGAATCACCGGACGTGGCGAACTCAATCTGCCCATCATGGGCGATACTGCACAAGTGGTGCTGAATGCCCTTATTCAAAACAAGAAGCCCTCGTACTACCTGCGGCATTATCATTCGCGTCATGCTTGGTGGAACAACGATTTCGACAAAGAATGGCGCATGCGTATTCAGGGGCAGGTTTCCTATCCAAAGACACGAACGAAGCTGACTATCGGAATGGAGAACATCAAGAACTACTGCTATTTCGAGAATACAGGAACAGCAACAGCAGAAGGATTCAGCAATAACGTCACGCCACGTCAGAGTTCTGGAAACGTACAGGTGATCAGCGCCAATCTGAACCAGAACTTCAAATTCGGCATTCTGCATATCGACAACGACATCACGTATCAGAAGTCAACAAAGTCGGATTTGATTCCCCTGCCTACCCTCTCGCTCTACAGCAATCTATACATTGAGTTCAAGATAGCGAAAGTTCTCAATTGCGAGTTGGGTGGCGACTTAAAGTACTTCACCGAGTATGAGGCGCCCGACTACTCGCCTGTAGTCAGCCAGTTCATGCTGCAGAATGCAAACAACAAGAAGAAAGTGGGCAACTATCCGCTCATCAGCGTCTACGCAAACTTCGACTTGAAGCGCACCCGCTTCTACGTACAATACTATCACGTCAATCAATCCGACGGACGATACCTCTGGTTGCCCGGCTATCCGATGAATCCTGGAGGATTGCATTTCGGTATCAGTTGGAACTTTTATGATTAATTCATAATTTTTACATTTTCACATTTTTACATTTTATAATTTTTTACATTATTATATGAAAAGAACTAACCTCATCCTTTTTGCGTTCCTCTTCTCGCTCATCGCTATCGCGCAAAGCCAGAAGATTCGAGTCGCGTGTGTGGGCAATAGCATCACATGGGGGCACGGCATTCAAGACCGCAGTAAGAATACATATCCCGCTCAGTTACAACAGCTACTTGGCACGGGATTCGATGTGCGCAACTTCGGCAACAACGGCAAATGTGCACAAGACGAAGCCGACGACCCTTACACCAAGACCCAAGAATATGCAGATGCGTTGGCATTCATGCCCGACATCGTCATCATCAAACTCGGAACGAACGACTCGAAGCCGCAGAACTGGAAAGATGCCAAGCGATTCAAGCGCGGATTGGAGAAGATTGCCGTAAGCTTCAGTAAGCTGGCATCACATCCACGAATGATTATTGCCCTTCCTGCAACGGCATTCAGTCGTGCTTGGGCCATCAACGACAGCGTCATCTCTGCAGGCATCATTCCTGCTGTGAAGCAGATTGCAGCACGTCACAAGTGGCAATTGGTGGATTTGCACACCACAACCGCTTCGCTCTCCCGACTCTTCCCCGACGGTATCCATCCGAATGAGGAAGGGGCAGGCATCATCGCAAAAACCATTCGCGATGCAATTCGCGAGGATGCAAACCGTCCCCAGGTGACATTCTACACCGAATTGGGAAACATCGTCGTAGAATTGTTCAACGAGACTCCGCTTCATCGCGACAACTTCCTCCGCCAAGTGAAGGCAAAGACATTCGACGGCGTACTGTGGCATCGTGTGATCAAGAACTTTATTATCCAGACAGGAGACCGCCTGAGCAAGAATGCAAAGCCTGGGCAGATGCTGGGTGAAGGTGATGAGAAGCCGTCCGACTGGATTCCTGCCGAGTTCCGCGCCCCACTCTACTTCCATCAGCGCGGTATGCTCAACGCAGCTCGCGAGGGTGATGAGACCAATCCTGAACAGAAGAGTTCCTCCACACAATTCACCATCGTGACAGGTGCCGTGATGGACGATGCGAAACTCGACCGTGCACAGCAACGTATCGACGAATGGACAAAAGGAATGTTCAAGTTGTCGCCCGAGATGCGCGAAACATACAAGACCATTGGCGGTGCTGCCCATCTCGACGGAAGCTACACGGTATTCGGACGTGTGGTCAGCGGTATGGATGTAGTGGAAAAGATTGAACGAGCCACAACTGACCAGAACGACCGACCTATCCACGATTTCCGCATCAAGAAAGCAAAGATTACCAAGAAATAATTATATACATTCTACATTTTACATTCTCCATTATAAATTAACATGTCCCGCGAAGAAATAGTGCTCGACTTCCTGAGCAGACACGATATTCCGTATTCCGTCTACCATCACCCCGAAGGCAAAACCATTGCCGAGGCGAAACAATGGTGGAAGGACGATGGGTCGGTGCATTGCAAGAACCTATTCTTCCGCAACCACAAGGGAAACAAACACTATCTGGTCTGCTTCCATTGCGACTATGACTTGGACATCCACGACCTGGAGCATCGGCTGAAGGAATCCTTAGTATCACAGGGACTTCCATCGTGCGGCAAACTATCGTTTGCATCGCCCGAACGTATGATGCGCTATCTGGGACTTGAGCCTGGGAGTGTGTCGCCCTTTGGATTGATCAACGACACAGAGCATCATGTCCACCTGTTCCTCGACGAGACCCTTCGCGACGCTTCACTCCTTTCGTTCCATCCGAACGATTGCCGCGGCACGGTGGTCATCTCGAACGAGGCTTTCCACAAGTATCTCGATACCGTTGGAAATGTTTACGAATACATCAAACTCTATTGAAATTACATTTAACATTATACATTCTACATTTTACATTATAAATATATGAATGCAACTTATATTGCCTATCTCATCTTTGCAGCGGCAGTAACGGTTCTGTCGTTCGAGACGCAAGACGTTTACTACGACGACTACAAACAGGAGTTGAAACCCCGTTTGGTAGTACTGACCGACATCGCACCAGCCGATGTGGAACCCGACGACATGGAATCGGCGATACGTTTGATGGCATACGCCGATATGTTCGAGATTGAGGCCATCATGACCACCGTTGGTTGGAACTGTGATCCCTATCCCGAGGAATGGTCAAAGTATCTTGACCAAGTGGTCGAGGCTTACGGCAAGGATGTTGACCATCTGAAAGCCCGCTCGAAGCAGAAGAAATACCTGACCTTCGAGGAGGAATCGTGGCGTCAGCCTCTGGGCTACTGGCCGAGCGTGGAATACATCAAGAGCCGCATCTTGCCAGGCAGCCATCGTGGTGGCATCGGTGTTGTGGGAGAGGGTAACGACTCACCAGGCAGCGACTTCCTCATCAGTTTGGCACTTGAAGACGACCCACGTCCTATCTATATTGCAGCATGGGGTGGCGCTAACACACTGGCTCAAGCCATCTGGCGCATGCAGCAGAGATATGGCGACGAGGAAATGGAGACGTTCCTGCGCAAATTCCGCATCTACACCATTACCGATCAGGACATGAAGTACGACATGCGCATGAACCGCGACTACAGTTCGCACAAGTGGTTGCGCCGCGAATTCCAAGACAATCTCAAGTTTATCTGGGACGAAAACACTTGGCAGTTGCAGTGCGAACTCGGCAAGCAGAACTGGGCAAAGCATCAGCAGTATATCCAAAACCGCAGCGCACTAGGCTCCATCTACCCCAACTACAAGTGGGGCGTCGAGGGCGACACTCCCAGTTTCCTGTATGTCATGCCAAACGGCCTCAGCGACCCTAACGACCCCCATCAGGCCAATTGGGGAGGCTATCACACATTCGGACTCAGTCCCGACGAGCAAACCAATGCTTGGACCAGTTGGGAGCCTATGCAGAAACGAATCACCGAGGACTATAAGCGACGTTTCTACCCCGACGAGCTGAACGATTTCTGCGCACGCATGCAGTGGGCACAAGACGGAAAAGGGAATCACAATCCCGAAGTCTATATCAACGGCAAGCATTCGTCAAGACCGCTTGTGCTGAAGGTCAAAGCAGGCAAGAAACTGCGTCTGAGCGCCAAGCAGACAGTCGATGCCGACAAGGACAAACTCACCTATCAATGGTGGCAACAGCCCGAAGCAGGCAGCATCGGCACACAAGTGACTATCGATGGAGCAGACAAAGCCGTTGCAAAAATCAAGATTCCTGCCGATGCAAGCGGAAAAATCATCCACCTCGTATGCGAAGTACACGATGACGGACCCTTCCACCTTGTAGGTTATCAACGAGTCATCATCAGGGTGATGTAAATCCCTGCGATGCATAACTTTCTAAGAAATAGTCTGAATGACTCGTTCAAATGGTCTCTTTACATCATTCAGGCTATCTTGAGAAACCAAAGTTAACGTTGAAGTGTTTGGTGCCTAAGTCTAAGGAGAATTTAGGCTCCAAACTCTTCGCATTGTGCGTGAATTGCCAGAGTACACTCCAACAAGTGACGGAATGCACTCGCGCAAAAGAAACAATCAGCGCACGGTCACCCATGCGCTGATTGCTATTCTTACCCTCTAAGGTATAGAGTCTAATGGCTACTTCACAACAACTTTTCTTGATGTTCCGTTGCTGTAGCGGACAACGTAAGTTCCACGATTGCTGAGCACACTTTGCGAAACTTCCGCTCCATTCAGGTTATAGACTGCCTTGACAGTCGGCTCCTGTACGCCCTTCTCACGGAGTTCTACGTCCTTGATAGCTACCGGGATTGGTTCGTAGAGCATAATGGTGCGGAACTCTTCTACATCGGCTGCCGTAATACCAATCTTCGTGAGCCAGAAGTTCTCGAACTTATCGCGCAGAGTTGCACCGCTTTCCTTCTGAATCACGGCAATGCGCTCCTGAATGGCACTCTTGTTACGGTTGCCGGCAGGTGCTGCAAACGAAGTGAACTCGTAATCATGATACAGAGCGTTGAGATCGAAGCCAAGCAGACCTTCAAGCAACATAGCCAACAAACCGGTACGGTCGGCACCGAATACACAATGGAAGTGAACGCCACGTCCCTGACGGATGTGCTTCATCATAAAGTGGAACTCCTCCTTCAGACGAGCCAGTGTAGCAGCCTCGCTGAGATTGGCAGCGGTATAGTCGTTCGCTCCTGCGAAGTAGTAAGTGTCGCCCTTCACGAATCCATAGCCCGACTTGTTGGTTTCGCGGTCCTGGTCGTAATCATCACGCCAACGGAGGTCGATTTCTGCACCGATGCCTAAATCCATCAATACCTTCAGGTCGTCGAACACTGGTGCATGGTAGCCGTTCACCTCACCGCCTCGATACAGCAAACCGTAGCGAACGGTCTTGCCATCCTGAACGGTCCATCCTCCGAGGTCACGCAGATTGTACACACTTGGAGCATACATCATGCGAACAGGTCCCTCAACATTGAGTTCACCCTTTACAACGGTCTTTCCTGCTGATTCCACTGCGAAGTAGTACTTGTTGCCTGGGATGAGGTTCGTGAGGTAGCAAATCGGCGCTGCGTTGACGACAGCCACTTCCTTCGCATTGCTCAAATCTGCATTCAGGCTATACTTCACCTTCGCACCTTCGGCCTTGCTTGCAGGAACAGGTATACCGATAGCATGTGGCAAGTCACGACGAGCCGGAACGATGGCGTTGTACGTACTTACGACTGACGCCGTCGACTGCGCGTACTTCTGATTCATGAACATGCGAACCTGATAGTTCTCAATGTTGCCATTGATGTTCAAGTTGTCGAGGTCTTGAATCTCAACCGTTGAGAAGAAGCTGCCTGGACGTGTAGCCTTCTTGAATTCTGTCATACGCCAGTTGAACACACCTGAATAGTAGGCATAGATGGCACCGCCGTCCCAATTGATTTGGTACGTGTCGGGCTTCTCTGATTTCAGTACAGTCTTTCCTACGTGCAGCGTATCTGTCGTTTCAGCAAACTCTACGTAGCATGGAATGCCGGCACGCACATTCTCCACAGGGAACAGCTCAGCCTTGCGAGCGGTTGACGCATCGAGCGAACCGATTTCGTAAACGGCCTTGAACTTGCTGCCCGGTATGTCGCAAGGAGCAGAGAATGGAATGAGCGTATTGGCAGCGAATGGTGTGTTAGGCACAATCATCACCTCAGCTGGAGTATCGTCGGTAACTGGTACATTTGTCTTTACGACGATTGGCTTGCGCTCGCCGTAGTACAGGCGGAAGTTATCGAGAATCACCCAGTTGTTCTTCTGCATTGTTGCATCGAGGTTCACACCAATGGTCACTTCACCGTCGTCTGCCACGTCTGCCTCCAAGTAGTTCCAATAGCCTCCAGGAGTGAGCGACTCTGACACCTTATCTATTAATAATGGGAAACCGCGACCATCGACCATCGCACCGACATCCTCCACTCTGGATACACAAGCCGAAGCGAGTGTGTTGCGTGCATCGTCGAAGATGCTCTTGATTGGCTTCGATACCTCATTCAATGTCAAACTGAGCTTGCCCTCATACTTGCCATGCTCATAGTCATACAAAGCCTGCTTCCAAGCCTGATCCTGATAGTAGCCCTGTACCTTCAGCGTGTACTTTCCTGCAGGCATTCCCTTCAGCACCTGAGTCATCTGCTCGCCATCGGTGATGTTCTGTCCTTGCAGCACACCGATGCCGTTCTGCTTGAACGCCTTTCCGTTTATCTTCCATCCATCGGCATTCTTGTCGAAGGTAGGATTCTCGATAAGTGCTGTGAGGTCGAACTGACCCGTTTCGGTTTCACCGTTCTTCAGCAACGTGCGGAACGAAGCCATGAGCGACTCACGTGCAGTTGCGATAGCCTCTTCGCTTGCACTGGCGTCTTTATATACTGCCATCGTAGCTGTATAGGCTTCATCGAAGGCTGCATGTTCCTTGGCCTGAGCAGCAATTTGCTTACATGCATCAGCCTGGGCAATGATGTCATCTATCGTCTCCACATCCTCAGTCTCAGTATTTTCCTTCACCTCTGTGCTGATGTACGTCAGTCGGAAGTTGTCAAATCCTGCGTAGGTGATACCCTGACTGCCTGTTGCTACTTCGTTGCGGATACCTACGGTGAGTTTGCCATCATAGCCAACTGATACCTCCAACTCATTGTCGTACATGTTACGCTTGAACGCATCTGCAAAAGCCGCTGAGTTGTCGGGCAGATAGACGGTCTTGCCGCCAATCGTGTGACTCCTCCATGTACCAGAACCAGCCGATGTGAGCCACTGACTTGAGAGCTGAACAGGCTGAATCTCCTCATCGTTTGCATAGATGTAGCAGAAGTTCTCCAGTTCCTTGCCCGACTGAAGCAGCGCATCTATTTCGTCGTTCACACATGGACGGAAGAATGCCTGTACCTGAAGCTTATAAGTACCAGGAACAAGATCCGTCAAGGTTTGGTAGATGTTGAACACTCCATTGTAGCAGGTATAGACAGGGTTGCCTGTATCGGCAGCCTTCACACCCACACTACCGCCTTCCGACTTCTCAACGGTCCATCCGTTCAGTCCGTCGTCGAGGTTCGGATTCTGCAGTTTGTCAGTCATGTCGCAACTGCCTAAGAAATGGAGACGGAAGTTGTCGAAACCTGCATACGATTCGCCGTTGCTTGTATCTTCGTTCTTGATACCAAGAGTGAGTTTTCCGTCTTCCTTCACGATACATATCACCTCGTTCTCGAAAAGACCTGCGGTGAATGCGATAGAGAATGCATCCGAGTTGTTCGGCACAAAGACAGCCGTACCGTCGAGGCTGAATTCGCTCCATGTGCCGCTGCTTGGCTTTGGCGACATATAGTCATCAACGATGTACTTCACTTGCTTCTCCGTACCGTTAGCATAAAGGAAAGTCTTGTTGACCACCTCTTGGTTCGCACGTACTGCATTCCATGTGTCAGCATTGCTGAACGGACGAGTGAAAGCCTGTGCCTGAACGCTATAAATGCCTGGCTCCAGTCCTTCAATGGTCTGATAGATATTGAATCCACCGCCGTAGCAGGTAATGACTGGGTTGCTTGATGGGCCTTTCTTGGCTCCATTACCAAAGTCGCCTTCCCATCCGTCTTTGCCGTCATTGAACTGAGGATTCTTGATGAGCGCTGTCTTGTCGGCCGTATTGGCCAGATCGTCTGCAATGGCTTTAGCAACTGCAGCCTTGATTGCCTCCACCTCCTTTGTGCCATCGCTCTTGAGGGTTTTGTTTTGATAGGCGGTCAAGATGTCTGCAATCGCTGCCTGATAAGCAGCACGTGCTGCATCGCTCATCTCAGTCTTCTCTGCTTCGTTAAGTGCTTCGGTGATGGCTTCATAGGCTGCTACACTCTCGCTTGCATCGACGATTGCATCAAGCAAAGCCATGAACGTGTCGGCAGACTTCGATGCCTTGTAGGTAGACAAAGCCGCTGCTTGTGCAGCCTCCAAATCCTTGTTCATCCTCCCTTCCTGAACCACATTCAACAGGTCGGCTTCCATCTTGTCAGTCACATTGGTAAGCGCACCTTCGTAGTAGAGACGGAAGTTGTCGAAACCTGAATAGGTATCACCAATCGAACTGGATGCCGCTTGGTTTGTAACACCGAAGGTCAACTCTCTACGGCTACCAACCACAACCGTCAGTTCATTGTCGTACATACCGCGCTTGAATGCCTCTGCAAACGCACCCGATGCATTTGGCAGATAGATAGTCTGTCCACCTACCTCATGCGATGACCAGTCGTCCGAGAGTTTCTCAGTCAGCCATTGCGATGTAAGGGCTACAGGATGCTGCATCACATAGTTGGCCATGATCAGACAGTTGTTCTCCTGCTCCTCTACAGGGATGCTGACGGCATCAGCATTAGCTGTCGGACGTGAGAAAGCCTGCACCTTCAGGGTGTATACACCGGGCTGTAAGTCCTTGATGGTCTGACGGATGTCGAACACACCTTTAAAACACGTGTACACAGGATTACCCGAGCTGGCAGCTTTCACGCCCAGGCTCTGTCCTGAAGCTTCGAGAACGGTCCATCCATTCAGGCCGTCGTCAAGATTTGGATTGGTGATTTTACTCGTGAGATCTATTCTCTCATCTTGTTGAAAAAATACAGCTGTTGTGGCCCAACCGGCAAGTAAAATAGCCACAAATGCTAAGATTGTTAAATAGATTTTTTTCATTTTCCGTAAGTATTTAGTGCATTAGTTAATTGTTTCGATGTGCAAATATACAAACAATTCTGAAAACAACAAAACAAAACTGAAAAAAAATGTTATTAAATTAACTCCCGCCCTTCTGTAACTCTTACAACTCAACCCATAACAACACAAGCGACGCTTTATGGCGCCGCTTGGTCGTGTATTTACAACGGATTGTACGTTGAGGTTTATTTCTTCTTCTTTGTCTCTGTAGGAGTTTTCTCTACTTTCTTGTAGCGTTTGTTGAGTGCTATCACTACTTCGTCAGTCACATCATACTGTGGCGCGCCGTAGAGCACATTGTCGATGTCGCTACTGGTGCAGAGCACGAAGTCATAGCCCTTTTCCTTTGCATAGGTAGCAGCAAACACCTTGATGGTATCGATGAGAGCCTTGCGCTCTTTCTGATAGTCCTCCTGAAGCGAATTAGAGAGACGTGCCTGCAGACCGTCGATGTCCTGCTGAAGTTTAGCCAGACGAGCCTGCTCGTTCTCGTATTGCTGCTGAGTGATAGAGTTCGACTGAACCTTGCGCTGGAACTCCTGCACCTGAGCTGAGAAGTTACGACCTTTCTCGTTGATGGTAGCCTCCGCATTGGCCTGCTTTTTCTGGAAGATGCTGTCCAGGTCCTTGAAATACTGATACTGGTTGGTCAGTGAATCTAACAACACGTATGCGATTCTGATGGATGGCTGAGCCTTCTCTGTTGGGGTTTCGGTCACTGTGGTTTTAGGTGCCTGCTGTTGGCATGAAGTCATCAACGCTGCAATTGCCAGCATTGCCAGACTTCCGATCATCATTCTTTTCATTGTCTGTTTATTTAAATTCTTTAATCTTTTTTCTTTCCATTCTTGCCATTCTGTCCTGACTTTGCACGCATCCGATTCCCCGCTCTCTCATCGCCTTGTTTGCCGATACATGAGACTTCGGAAACTCCCCTTTACGTTTAAATATGATGTTTACGCATAAAAAAACGATGCAAAAAGCAAGAATTATGACAGCAAACAAGAATACTTTCATTATTATTTACTAATTTTGTGTGCAAATATACGAATTAATCACGAATTAGTCTGTTGTTTTGCAGCTAAATTGAGCCGAATCATCAAAAAATAACTTTTATTCACATACAAATCATCCTTAATACAACAAAATATGGAACTGAAACCAAAAGCAGTATTTGATTACTTTGCAGAAATCAACAAGGTGCCCCGGCCTTCAAAACACGAGGAGAAAATGATTGCATACCTCAAAGGCTTTGCAGAGAAAAACAACCTTGCCTTCAAGACCGACGAGGCAGGGAATGTGCTGATTGCCAAACCCGCCACTCCTGGTATGGAAGGACGTCCTACCGTGGTGCTTCAAGGTCATATGGATATGGTGTGCGAAAAGCGTAGCGACCGTGTGATTGACTTCGAAAACGACCCTATCGAAACCTTTATCGACGGTGAATGGATGCGTGCCAAGGGCACTACTCTCGGAGCCGATGACGGTATCGGTGTGGCACTCGCAATGGCTATCCTGACTGACGACACTATCAAGCACGGTCCTATCGAGTGTCTATTCACACGCGATGAGGAAACAGGACTGACCGGAGCATTTGCCATCGAACCAGGATTCATGACAGGCAAATACCTTATTAATCTTGATAGCGAGGACGAAGGCGAAATCTTCATCGGCTGTGCAGGTGGCGTGAATACCGACATCGAATTTGAATACTACGCAGAAAGCGTTCCCGAAGGCTATGCTGCCATGAGAGTGGTGGTCGATAAACTGACAGGCGGACACTCGGGCGACGACATCAATAAGAACCGCGCTAATGCCAATAAGATTCTGGCGCGTTTCCTCTACGACATTGGTGGACGCTACGATGTGAAGTTATGCAGCATCGACGGCGGTAACCTCCACAATGCCATTCCTCGTCATGCAGAAGCAGTCATCGCATTGCCCGACGAACAGAAACACGAGGTACGCAGCGACTTCAACATCTTTGCTGCAGCCATTCAGGACGAATACCACACGACAGAGCCTACAGCCGAGTTCGTGATGGAAAGCGTGGAAGTGCCCGAAACGGCTATCGACGACATTACTGCTAACAACCTCATCGCAGCACTCAATGCCGTGCACAATGGTGTGTACGAATGGAGTCAGGACATCCCACACTTCGTCGAGACTTCATCAAACCTGGCGAGTGTGAAGATGCCAGAAGAAGGCAAGATCAAGATTGTGGCAAGTCAACGAAGCAGCACACGGAGCCAACTCGATGCAGTCTGCAACGTCGTAGCATCAGCATTCAATCTGGCAGGAGCCGATGTGCTCATCAACGAAGGCTACCCTGGATGGAAACCCAATCCTGACAGCGAACTGCTCAAAATTGCCGTTGCAAAATATCAGGAACTGTTCGGCAAGGAGCCTAAGGTGCGTGCCATCCATGCAGGACTGGAATGCGGTCTTTTCTCTGAGAAGTACCCAGGTCTCGACATGGTGAGCTTTGGTCCTACCCTCCGCGGTGTGCATTCACCCGATGAGAAACTACTCATCCCTACCGTGGAGATGGTGTGGAAGCATTTGGTAGCCATTATCGAAAGTATATAAACCTACCCCTCCCAAGGAGGGGAGGTACGACCACATGAAAGCCTTACATATAGTTTTCATCCTTGCCACCATCTTCTTTATAGGTGGCAAGGATGTTCAAGCTCAAACCCTACGCCGACAGACCAACATCAGCCGCATGGGCATTCCGCCTGGCAACTACAGCGGCATCACACGAGTGAACGATACCCTTTATGCGGTTGTAAACGACAAGGAAAAAACCGACGGATTCCATCTCTTCACGGTCTACATCAATCCGAAAAACGGGAAGATCAAGCACGTTTTCGACAAAATGGTTGGTTCGCAGACTCCTTCGAGTCATGATATGGAAGGCATCTGCTATCGGCAATCCTCCAACTCACTCTTCATCTCCGACGAAGCCAGTCAGCGCATACTGGAATACTCATTGGAGGGTATTCCTACGGGCACTGAGTTGAATATTCCTGAGACCTACAGCACAGAGAATATCGTTAGCAACCGCGGTTTCGAGGCCCTCACCTACAACTGCCAGACACGTTGTTTCTGGACAGCCAACGAATCTGCCCTCAAGCGCGATACCGACACCGACCCACTCCAAGTACATCTCCAGTGCTTTGGCGATAATCTCCAGCCCGATGCACACTACATCTACCGTCTCGACGCTCCACGCAAGACCCAAGGCCCTAGGACCAAGTTCTTCGCACACGGCCTACCTGCCCTCATCGCTATGGATGACGGCAGCCTCATCGTCATGGAGCGCGAGCTGTATAGTCCCCGCAAAATCCTAGGGTCGTATGTCGAAGTCAAACTCTACCGAGTGACACGCGAGGCATTCGAAGCGGCAAGCAAAGATGCGACACAAGTAGTCGGCAAGCAACTCCTCACCAGCTTTCGCACCCACATTCGCATCGGACAAATCAACTATGCCAACTACGAAGGGATGTGTCTCGGACCTAAACTCAATGACGGACGTCAGACCCTCATTCTCATCAACGACTCTCAAAACCGTTCAGGCAACTGGCTGGTTCGCCTGAAAGACTATCTTAAGGTCATCATCCTTTGAGAAGCAAAAAGCAACTCACACATCATGAGCTGCTTTTTTTAACGAACAGGTTTGGATTTAACCCAAATCCGTCATTAGGTTGTTACACGCTAAATTGCTGACATTCTCGTCGGACCTTACTTCCCCAAATACTCACCCATAGATTCGCGATACACGTTGCCGTACTCGTTCTCGTTATACACCTTGACATGTGAGCCAGAAGTGTTACGGGCAAGGGTAACGTAGAGGTCGCGAAGAAATATATCATCAGATAACGATTGCCACATTTCGCACAAATAAGGGCAAAAAAAGGTTAAAAAATACTATTATTTGCTATTTTTACCCCCCCCATTTTACAGGCTCACCCCGCAAATACCTGCGGTATAACTTAGTAGCTTAATAGGTTAGTAGCTTAGTAGCTTAATAGCTTAATAGCTTAATAGGTTAGTAGGACTAAGGTCGAAGGGACTCGGTCGAAAGCACCTTTGACCATTCTACATTATCCATTTTAATTATATATTTTAATTATTCATTATTCATTATACATTACACATTGTCCCTCCCCTCCTGTTTTGGTTGCGGCAAACAAAATCGGTTGACAATTGACAGTTCTTCAAAAGGCAATAAAAAATAGGTATGTCCAACAACATCAAATCTCAGTTAACTGTTTCCTTACTCATTTTTATGACAAACAATACGTCAAAAATAAAAAAACACTGAAAAATATCATTTCTTTATCCTATAACCTTTAACCATTAACCATTTTTTCTTACCTTTGCAGACGTAATATCACAATAGTCATATTTGAATTATGAAAAGAAGACTTTTATTTGCAATGATAGTGACATCGCTGAGCTTCATACCAGTCTTTGCCAGTAATGCACTTGTCATACGACTCGCCGACAGTACAGAAATTGTATGTAAATTAGAGAAAGAACCTCAGATGGTATTTGCTAACAAGAAGATTACACTCTCTTCTACAGAAGGGACTATCGGTCAATGGGATTTTAACGATGTGGTGTTGTGGAAATTCGACGAGGTCAAAGATGTAGATGCCATTAAAGAGGTGAAGGGTGCGAGAGTCGAGATAAGTGGTGAGAATATCATGGTGAGCGGAGAGGCAAAAGTCGCTGTGTATGACATAAATGGACGTGAGCAACACCTTCGCTCTAATAGGGTTGACAATGCCACCAATTTCAACCTCAGCGGATTGCCCAAAGGTACCTATCTGCTGAAAATTGGGAAAAGTACCATTAAGTTTCTGAAATAATAGGTTGATTGGGTATGAGAAGTATCAGGTTTCCGGTTTCAAGTTTCAGGATATTGACGGTTTTGATGTCGTTGTGCCTTTTAGGTGTTGTAAATGCAACATGGGCACAACAGAATGTGTATATCAATGAGACTGTTAATGGATACAACAGGGTACGCATCGTGAATAGTGTGAATCAGATTGACTTTAATCCAGAGAAGATGACACTTTGGAGTAACACTGACACGACTCGTTTCGATATTTCGGCAGTCAACGAAATGAGTTTAAAAGAAAATGATCCTTGGCGTGCGATGGCGATACCTAAGAAATATCTTGCCGACTTTGACTTCGATATTGACTTCGAAGAGGCTGACAAGAATCGTGTAAGTGCCGAGAATGTGGTGACAGACGAAACAAGCAAATACTACGATGATTTTGTTGGACACACGAATTGGACCAAGACGATCAACATTGTATTCAATGGTGACGAGGCGAGCATCACTGGGGATACGGACTCTCTCACTATCACACAAGAAGGAGCGCACCTAACTATCACAACTGCCGCTTCTGGGCTGAAATTCATTCTTAAAGGTCATAGCGAGGATGCTAGCATCAAACTCTACAGCGAACATAAAGCTTATATACTTCTCAATGGTGTAGTCCTCACGAATCCTGTAGGGCCCGTCATTAACAGCCAGTTGAAAAAGCGGCTATTTATCGAGATTGCTGACAATACAATCAACACCCTTACCGACGGAGACACTTACAACAAGGTGAAGGGAGAGGATCAGCGTGGTTGCATTTTTGCAGAAGGCAAGATTTGCATCTCAGGAAAGGGACAACTATATGTGAATGCCAACAAGAAGTGCGGAATCGCATCCGACAATTATGTACACATGACGAATGGGTTCATACACGTCAATGCTCATGCAGAAAAAGGTAAGGCTATTTACGGGAAGGATCATGTGATTATCGGTGGAGGTGTGCTGAGAACCTATTGCAACGGTCCGGCTAGTAAAGGAATCACATCAGACTCACTGATTTGGATAACAGGCGGTGTGGTAAAAACTATCACTACAGGAGGTGTTGTATGGGATGACGAGGAAGAGGACTACAGTTCCTGCTGTGGCATCAAGAGCAATTGGGATATGGAGATTACGGGAGGTACAATCTATTGTTTGTCAACCGGAACTGGTGGAAAAGGAATTAGTGCGGGTCACTATTTAGAGACCATCGTAAACGACAAAACGAAAAAGTATTACAACGGAGGGCTGACAATTTCAAATGCCGATATTTACGTACGCACATCTGGTAAACGCATCCCAGAAGAGAAACAAGAAGATAAGGACCGACATAAGGTAGGTGCTTCAGCGTCACCGAAATGTCTTAAATGTATCAATAAACTGATTATCAACTCAGGCAACATCTACGTAAGAGGTTCTGGAGGAGGAGCTGCTGAGGGATTAGAAGCAAAAAGACAGGTAGAAATCAATGGTGGTAAGATACGCAGTTATTGTACGGATGACGGCTTGAACTGCTCCGGATGTGTCATCAATGATGGTGATGTATTCATTTGCAGTTCTGAGAACGACGGTCTCGATGCAGGAAATCTTAAAATGTATAAAGGAACATTATATGCCATAGGTGGTTGGGATGCCCAAATGGGCATTGATACAGATGGTAAAACCTTCGAGATTTTTGGTGGAGAAATAACTGGTGTAGGCGCTCGTAGCTGTACTCCACACGGTACATGTTCTCAAGCAAGTGTTTGTTTCTATTTGCCCAAGACCTATTGTAGTGGTGTAGCTGTTGCAGATGTTGATGGAAACATCATCACCCAGTTCCCTACCCCTAATACCTACGATGTTCTCTGTCTATTCTTCTCGAATGACCAGATGCAAGTAGGCAAACACTACAAGATACTCAGTTACAAAGATTCGTTCAGTGATACCCCTGTAGTCGAATATGAATTCTCAATGGAAGAACAATTCCTTGAGAAGCAAGAAGAACAGTTCATTACACTAGGAAACAAAAAATCAAAAGAGTAACAATAACTAGGACGTGTGTCATGAAAAAACAATTACTCATCGCTTATTTTGCATCTCTTTCAAGCCTTGCTCTGATTGCACAACCCAATTGCGGATTGTGGCTTAACGAGGTGCCACTTGTCGCTGATACTGCAGCCAACACCTTATATGCAACCCTTGATCCAAGCATCGGTACAGTCCTAAAAGCCACATTCCGTTGGGACGAGAACAAGTATTCCCGAGTTCAGATTGACGATCAATTGCTTGAGAATGGAGTTAAAGACAATGCAGAAGTCTCTAACTGGATGAATAATACAACTCACACGCTGACCCTAACCGACAACGAAAGCCATCAATGGACGCTCATATTCAGTTCCCTACCTTTCCTGCTGGTCGATTGTCCGATGAAAGAGATGAGCCGCACTTACTCAATGACAAAAGGGACAGAAGGTCATAACAAGAAGTTTCCTGGTCATTTGACAGTCATAGATGCACGATGCCGTACAAAGTTGAAAGACTCACAAGTAGAGGGATTAGCATGCTTCGAGAGCGACATCATGACAAGACTTCGAGGTGCTACGACTGGTTCTAAGCCCAAGCAAAGTCTAAATATCGAACTAGTCAAAGATGAAGAGACACAAGATGTTCATCTGCTTGGCTATCGTAAAGATGACGACTGGATTCTTTCTGCCGAATATCTGGATTTCAGCCGCATGCGCAATCGCGTTCTGATGGACCTATGGACCTCTATAGATATTCTCCCCTATGCAACTGATAATCGTTATCAATGTAATGGAACCCAAGGCGAATTTGTTGAGGTGTTTATCAATGGAAGTTATTATGGGATGTATTGTTTCACTGACAAGATTGATCGCAAGAAACTGAACCTGAAAAAGACCAAAGAAGCGACAGAAACAAGCCCCGAGGTGTTACGAGGCATGCTGTGGAAAGCCAATTGGGAATGTAGCGAAACCTATCTTGGAAGTTACGACGAACGTCCTGCAAACGATTCGTTCCTATGGCCCTACATAGAATCTAAGGACTCATACGGATGGGAACAGAAATACCCCGACGACACTATCTCTCAAGCTTTCTTTGATCCCATCTGCGAACTCATCGACTTTTTGGACTCAAAAGAGTTCAAAACCAACCCCTACGAATGGTTGTACGAGGATAATGTCATTGATTTCCTCCTGTTCATTCAGGCGTTCCAACTGTTAGACAATCAAAAGAAGAACTATTATCTCAGTGTACGCAATTGGGAAAAGGAGTCAAAGTTTCTCTTTACCATTTGGGATCTCGACGGTTCTATCGGCCGCGTGGCAGGGGGCAGTATTGCCGGCACCGACTCCAAACAGATGGCATGGGGCGAAAAACTTGGATATCACCACCTTATCCATGTCTTCAAGGACCCAAAACTACGTCCTAACGACTTCGCCACCAAGATGAACAATCGTTGGCAGTATCTCTCCACACATGAACTATCGCTTGCGAACATCCGTTCATTGATGGAGAGCTATGCTCGTCTGTTCGAAACCTCGGGAGCTTGGGAACGCGAGAAAAATCGTTGGGTATCCACTTATAAGAAAGATAATGTAAAGATTGCCGATACACCCCAAGAGGAGATTGAGTTTATGATGGATTTTCTTGAGGCAAACTATGCCGTATTTAATGAAAAGATGGCATCCGACAAATGGATTCATGAAGACTATGATGAAAATCAATATATAAATGAGCATACCCCATCTGCCCTTTATGTCATAGGTCCCGATGTAACCTCAAGGCATGAGGACAACACGGTTACCCTACAAGGTTCTGTTCATCAGGAGTTGATTGATGGCATCACAGCTATCAACTACAAAGATGACTTGATGACCATTATCCGAGAGGACGATGTGCACACTTATGCAATTGAATCCATCAAGGAAGTACGTACCAAACACGAAGGCATCTATCCTATTCCTGCCTTCATCCCCGACAGTCTCAAGCATCACTTCATGTTCGACACCCGCTACGCTCCTATCACATCTAACATACACAATCGTATATCTAATCCATCTACATTCGACGTCCAGAGAACCATAGAAATCTACTATGAAACAAAGGATGCAACAGTATATGGCAATCTGGATGGCATCTCAGTTGTGGTTATAGGCGATTCTGTTTCAATCACTACACAGATGGAGGGAGTATCTTTCCTTCTTAGAGGTCGTTCAGAACAGGGAAAACTCAACATCAATAGTCAGCATCCTTGTTTGCTATCTGCTACTAGTGGAGGAACGCTGTTGTCAAACATAACAGCTAATTGTGACCTCGTCATCAACACCCCATATCCGCTTAATTTCTTTAACGAAACCTTCGATGGTAAGTGTATCTATACCACAGGCGATATTACCATTGAAGACGGTTCCCTTTATTTCCTCATGACCAGTAGTGGCACCCTCACAGATGCCTCCTTCCCCAAAGAGCCTTGGGAAGGCGCTCGTGCCGTACTCGCCACCAATATCACCGTCAATGGAGGCCAAACACATATCAAGACTATCGGCCATCATGGAGCTGTAGGTCTTGCTGCCACAAAGACACTCACCATCAACGGAGGCCATAACTACATCGCCACCTATGACGACCCCATGAAGATCGGTTCGAATCTAGTCATTAATGGAGGTTTCACTTTCACTTCGAGCCTCACAAACGACGGAACTGATTCAAAAGGCGACATACATATGAATGATGGCTTTATATGCTCTTGCGGTCCAGAAGGAGCAGAAGCTGCCTTCGACGTGAAACATTTCTACTGTTATGGTGGTACTGTCATCGGATTAGGTCACAAAAGCGATCGTCCCGTAGCCGACAAGTCGCCTCAAGCCTTCTTCCGTCTTGATAAGATTAAAGGTGTGAAACGCTATGTTCAGATACTCGATGCAGAAGGTCAGGAACTTGCCCTACTAGAGACTCCCGCATATGCCACTCAAACCATCGTATATTCATCTCCTGCCTTAAAGAAAGGTGACACCTATACCATCTTCACAGGCGATACCCTTGAATCATTGGATATGTTGACTTCAATTGAGGCAGAATAGGATATCTCTGGTTAAAGGACTCACTATTTGAGCGGAGCTAGCTTCACAGCCCGCTTCCGCAACTCTCAAAGCTGAAACAACAATTCAGATTTCCAATTTCGTGTAACGGATTCCGTCACTTGTCTTGATGGCATAGTTTCGGTTCTTTCGATACGTCACATAACTGACGTGAATCCATTTACTGCCGTTCGGTCGGGTTTCCCAAATCAGCTGGTCGAAGTCCGTATGTTCGACAATCAGCTTACACACGTTCCATAAGGTCCAACCCTTACTCTCTGCCGGAACGAGATAAATATCGGCTGCTTCGCCCTTCGTGTGCTGCGACCGCTTTGCCCCGTGTACAGCACTGTTGACTGCAGGGCAACGAAAGCCAGACGAAACATGGATGGGCACCTCTATCATATCCCGCACCTTCTGCAACACATTGACGCATAATGCCTCAAGGTTGACGTAGTTCTGCAATGTCAGCAGGCCATGATTATCAATACCCAACTCTCGCGCCTTCTTACTGTCAGTGAACTCATCGAGTCTAAAGTTCTTTGTAATTTGTTTGTTTCTTGAATATACCACCATCATATTTACTATTTAATCATTTACCATTTACCATTTAATCATTTTCCATTACCATTTACCATTTACCATTTACCATTTAATCATTTTCCATTACCATTTACCATTTACCATTTAATCATTTACCATTTACCATTTACCATTTACCATTTAATCATTTACCATTTAATCATTTACCATTTAATCATCTCTCATTTACCATTTACCATTTGGCGGCCCTGTTTCGTTATAACGGAATGAAGGAATCACGATATAACGTCATAACGAAGGCCGCCTCTATTAACCTACTAAGCTAAAAACCTAAATGTACAAAGTGAGTAAGTGAGTAAGTGAGTAACTTCACTGTAAAGCGAGTATCATCTTCTTATAAACACCATACTTCACACGTTTCACCACGTTATCAGCCTGCATTCTGATCAAGGCCCTTGATGCTGCCTGCTGACTGCATCCGAACACCTCCTGCAACTGCTTCGCGGTGAACCGTTCGGGCAGTTTCTTGTAGCACTCCTGATAGCGGTTCGACCGCCTACGGTTCACGAACACCTTACCTTGGTCTTCGAAGTAGTTGTGCGCCATCTCGCCGAAAAAGAAGTGCTGACACCTGTACTGAATCTCCATCGCCAGTCGGCACAGTCTGCGGTCGTTTTCGTCCATCGTCAGGGTATGGTTCTCCTGCCATTCATCCCAGTGGCGCATCACGATGAAAGGTATCGCTATACCGATTCCGTAATACGGCACACGTTTCAGCAGGGTTCTGTCGGCTCTGTCGCCATTAAACTCGGCGATTTCCAGATGGCCCGACTGCCACTCGTAGGTCTCGTCGTTCAGCGGTTCGATGGGCAGCTCACCCTCCACCTTATCCAACCTATATGCCCATTCCGTCAGTACATCCATAGCGTTCGGATTGGCTTTCTGCTTACGAGAGGCAATCCCCACATCAGGCATCGGAATCACCGCCAGTCGCGTAGCCAGTCCGTTACCGAAATTCCGCTGTGTCACCTTCCGTCCCAGGGCGTATGGCGTACCTGTATAGATGAAGTTCCAATACACGTTGAACATCCCCGTCACACTCTCCGTATTGGCATACATCTGTCCGTCCTCCTCGTTGTGGAACGCCTTCAGTTCCATCGCGTCGCGGTTCTTCCAGTCGCCGCCCTTGCTGTTGCTCGTCACGTTGTCCAGTTCCGAGTCGAACGAGAACATGTGCAGATACAGCGTCCTGCCTTGAATCGTGTCCTTAGCCGCCTGCATATGACGGATAAACTCACCTGTGGCTGTTCGTGCCGGATGCAGTCGGATAGGCACTATCGGACGTTTCAGCGCCTCACCCTTCTGTGCCTTCGTGCTTGTGCTACGCTCCGTTCGGCTGTCCTTGTAGTCGTTCACCTGATTGATCAGTTCGCTGTCTCTTTCCTTCACAGGTTCCATCAGGATTTTGTAGATCTTCTCGATGAGGTTCTTGCCCGCGCCCGGGTCACCGATCACGAAGATGCTGTAGTTCAGACGTCGCACCAGGTTAGGTTCGTACCAGAAGTGATACCACGTCCTCGTCATCAGCGTTCCCAGCATCGCAGCACTCGAAAACAGCACAGCAGGCAGTTTCATCGGATGCACGTTCGCAAACAGCTCCTTCATACAAGGGAACGACTTCGCCAGTTCCTGCAGTTCCGCAGCCCACGCCTCCAGCGGAAGCGACGCATAGACATCGGCAGCACCCTTCAGTCCTTCAGCCGAACGATTCTCTTTCAACTCCTCACTTTTCACCGAACCGTCAGCCCCCGCTTTCTCCAATGCCTCGCGCATCCGCCTCGGTATACCCTTCAGGAACTCATAGCCCTGAGCACTCTTCACAGTCTGAGCCACATCCTCGTTCCGTTCCTCCACGATTTCCCTTACGAAAGGCGTCTCCCTCAAGATATGCTCAATCAAGGCAGCATCGTTGTCGGTGATGTAGCGCAGGTGGTCGGCCAGACAGAGCGATGTGCGATGACGGTCGCCAGCCTCCACCTTCTTACCGCCCAACCACGCATCTACAATCTTAGCATAAGCAACGCCGTGATAGTCGGTGGGGAAAAGAAGACCAGACCCACCCCCGTTCCCCTCCCTGTGAGTGAGGGGAGTATTTACATCTGTTGATGTATTCTTATGAGCCGAGTGACCGCTCTCCCCCTGCAGGGGGAGTTGGGAGGGGGTCTGCTTGAAAATCTCCTCATCGAGATACAGCAGTTCCTGCTCCGTCGTGGTGAAGAACACACGGGTGATGTCCTTCGCACCCTCGTCGTAATCCACACCCAGCAGCTCGCTTGCCCAGCGCAGGTTCTCCTCCTGCGTCAGCTCTGGGCGGCGTTTGAATACCAAATGATACCCCTTCGTAGCAGAGCGCTCCAGCATCAGCAGTCCCAGCTCGTCCTTTCTCGACAGCACCAGTTCAGGGACCGTCCTCAACCATTCCTCCTTTCTGGCGGCTATCTGCTCTTCCCCTTCAAGGGGAAGCGGGGAAGGGGTCCAGTCTATGTCCATCCCTACGGTCGTGCTCATCCGCTTCGAACCCTTCAGCGTCCCGTCGTCGTTGGGCAGGCAGCTGTAGTTCATCTGCAAGAGTTTCGCCTTCTGGCTCACATCGCCACCACGGACCGCCTTCATCACCGCCTTCTGCTTTGTCGAATTACGGAGATTTCGGTACTCCGTATCCGTAAGGACAGGGCGCATCATCTTCGCCCCATCCTTATAATAAATTCTATAGCAACTCATAATTATGAAACTTTAGTTCGACGTAGTCAATTATGCATTATGAATTATGAATTATGAATTAAAAGTTGGGATACCCCAGTTTTCCGTTCAAGAATCGCAGTCCTGCCATGGTCCAAGTCATGTAGGTGCGTACCTTCTTCTCACCCTTGAGCGAGTACGACACGTAGGTGCGCATCCTCACCAGGTCGCGGTCCTGCAACTCGTCCGCAATGTTCCATCGTCCGAAGCGGCGGAACTGGATGCCCATGTCTTGCAGCACGGCGTTGAAGTCATAGACCGTCATGTTGAACGTCTTTGCCACCTGCGTCGCAGTCAGCGTGTCCTCGGCAGGTTCGTTCAGCAGTTGCAGGGTATGTCCCAAGATGGCATCAGCTCTGTCAATGATTTCCTCGCTCGTGAGTTCACGTCCTGTTGCATCGCGTGTGGGGATATAGCCACCCGTTTGGCGGATTTGCGGTAATATCTCGCATGTCACCCAGCGCTTGAACGCCTTAGCTTGTGGCAGTTTAGAAGAGAGAATCAAGGAGTAAAGTCCTGACTCGTTGATGAGTGTCACTCGGGTTTCGTAGGCAGTGCCCTGAATCGGGGCAGTGCTCTTGTCGTCCTTATCCACGTGGGTTGCAAGTGCATTTTGTGGTTTGGCATATCCTAGCGCCGTAGCCACATCTTTGCCAACGAAGAAGGTCTCACCCTTCTCGTTTGTCATTGTCCGGATTTCGCCGAACACATTGTTTTTGAATACTTGAATATTTGTTTCCATTGTTTTGAGTTGTTTTGTGAGGAGAAGTTTTGGAATTGCTGGCCAGCTTATTCACGTGAAGTTCCTCACTTCAACTCGGGTTAAACTTTAATTTTTACATTCTTGCATTTTTTAATTTTTACATTTTAATTTTGGCGATATCAGAGCAGAGAATCTCTTGGAACGTCTGTCCCTGATATTCGTGTGTAGAGAACCGGAGTGTGGCGACTACCACATCTCCTTCGTAGAACCTGCACCCCGCCAGATTGCCCAGCATGGTGCATACATACTCGTTTTCATACTTCGAGCCGCCCAGTTCGCGAAGCACGTTGTTGCACTTCTGAAGGCTGCCCGACTCCTGTTTCTGACTCTGTACGCTGAAGGCCTCGCCTTGTCGTACCACTTTTAAAATCTTTGTTTCCATATTTTTAGTTTTTTAGGGGAGATAATAGGGAGATAGTAGGGAGTTAGTAGGGAGATATTTGGGAGATGGTTGCAGATGCCTTCTTATTATCTCCTTATTACCTCCATATTATCTCCATATTACCTTCTTATTACCTCCATATTACCTTCTTATTATCTCCATATTACCTCCTTATTACCTCCATATTATCTCCATATTACCTCCATATTATCTCCATATTACCTCCATATTACCTCCATATTATCTCCATATTACCTCCATATTACCTCCTTATTATCTCCATATTACCTTCTTATTATCTCCTTATTACCTTCTTATTACCTCCATATTACCTCCTTATTACCTCCTTATTACCTCCATATTACCTCCCTCCGATTCCTCCCCCTAGAGGGGGAGTTAGAGGGGGTCTGTGTGTTCTTTGTTCCAGTATGTCAAAGATCGTGCAAGCCGAGCGCAATCAAGCTTGTTTGAATTGCCGAGGCGCCGCCAACATTCGCAGTGTGATTACGAGTGAAACTCGTGCAGAGTAGATGAAATCTTGCTCTGCGAAAGACCTCTGTCTGAATTTCTGCTGACAAATGTTGTGCAAGCCGAGCGCAATCAAGCTTGTTTGAATTGCCGAGGCGCCGCCAACATTCGCAGTGTGATTACGAGTGAAACTCGTGCAGAGTAGATGAAATCTTGCTCTGCGAAA